>Ga0307431_1001534_pt1 | contig 13194 bp, 12 predicted proteins | sample SalMarWE160170MG_FD_202155 | JGI IMG/M metagenome (GOLD analysis project Ga0307431, IMG submission 202155) | Salt marsh sediment microbial communities from the Plum Island Ecosystem LTER, Massachusetts, United States - WE1603-170 | ecosystem: Environmental > Aquatic > Marine > Intertidal zone >...
ATGACACCAACACCAGTTTTTAAAGTATTTTCCTCAAGAGGCAATGTAGCATTAAACCTTGCTTCCAGAACTGAGCGGCCTACATTGAGCTCAAGATCATAGGTGCTTGCAAAAGAAACACTTGTCATAATTAGTGTGAAGAAAACGATCTGTCCTATAATTTTTTTCATATTTTTACGATCTCCTCCTTTCTGTCCCTCATAATCTATAGTACATGACACCTTAAAATACAATTATATCCCACAGGTAGCTAACAACTTGGCCTTTTTTTGTCAAGGTCAAAGTAAACAAAGAGCAATACTTTTTCATTTAGAACCGTACATCTGCCTTCCTAAGAGATTGACTCTGATGATTCCTTCCAACAAACAACGGACCACGAACTTTATCGTAACTGTTCACGGTTCACCGTTATCCGTTGTCCGAAAGGGGAAATATTCGTATAGAGCAACATATTGTTTGGCCTGTTAATGGATATGTCTATTTAATCGGCTCATTGCCACTGTTGGCTTATCGGTGAACGGGGAATCTTTCGGCAGTGCTCAAGATCGTGAGCCTGTCGAACGACTGCTAACGGTGAACGCTTACACTTTATCAAATAAGATAGGCAATCTTATAATAGATCAACTTCTGGTATTCAAGAATAAGGTCTTTGGTGCATTTTCGTTTTTTCCACCAATCTTTTGGATTAAATAGTTGGTAATGTGATGGAAGCGAGATTATCTTGATGCCATCACCCTTAAAAACCTTCTTAAAGGTCAGCCAGGCCCGGTGAGAATGGGTGAGTGATGTGATTACTATGAGTGATTTAAACCCCCTATCCAGCACAAATTTATGCACTAATCGTGCCTCATCCAGGGTGTTACTAACCCTATCGTCTGGGGATAGAATCACTTTCTCAGGAATTTGAAATCCTTCCATTATTAATGTAAATAGATCGAAATCAGTAGGATAGCTCCTTACTCTTTTTGTAAGATAATCAAACCCATCTGGCTTACTCTTTTTTGCCATAAAGATATAGGGTGCAAGCCCTTTTCTGTAGGCATCGACCACTGCAAGAGATCTTTCTACATTTTTCCCAGCAAGGCAGACAATCAAATTAGCCTTCTCAGGCTTATGTTCTACAATAAGATACCCCCCCAATGCAGTTAAAAGGGGAATGCGGTAAAATGTTAAAACAAAATAGATAGCGATAAAAAGAAAAAGAAGCCACTTATAAATAGATAATTTTGTAACTTTCTTCCTCTTATCCAGTTTTTCTGGAATGCCCAATTCATTTGTTTTTTCCTGTACCGTCTCTTTGTTGTATTCCATAATATGAAACCTTCCTTTATAATTCAGCCACAAACCCGCCTGCCATCCGGCGGGCAGGTTATCATTAATTATCACGAATACTTATTTTTATGATAAATCTTCATACAGAATTTTATAACCGCCTGCCGCCTGCCTGCCGGATGTCTGGCAGGGATGGCGGGCGTCTTCATTGATGTCAATTTGTGTCAATTCGTGGCTGAATAATTATATTATTTCTTATTAAAAATTTTTGGCACTATCAAGTAACAGAGTGACTGGCCCATCGTTCACAAGGTGGACATCCATCATTTCCTGAAATCTTCCCTCAGCTACTTGAATACCCTTTCCCTTAAGAAAAAAAATGAATTGTTGATATAAATCATTTGCAACTACAGGATCAGCCGCCCGAACAAAAGAGGGCCTCCTCCCCTTCTTGCAGTCCCCCCAGAGTGTAAACTGTGATACAACAAGCGCCTCACCACCTGTCTCCAGCAAGGATAGATTCATCTTTCCCTCATCATCGCCAAAGATTCGCAGATGAACTATCTTAGAAGCCAGATAATCTGCATCATCGATAGTGTCCCCTACTCCAACACCAAGAAAGATTAACACACCCTTGCCAATTTCCCCAACAACCTCACCAGCAACTGTGACCTTGGCCGTCTTCACTCGCTGTACAACTGCCCTCATAAAGGACCTCCCTCATGTTTAGATAATGTTTGTCGGGTTCCTTGAGTTTGTTGTGTTTATTGTGTTTGCCTGCCCTGTTGAGTAAGTATTTTACCTTGCAGCATGGGGAATTAGAATTTATTATACTTAAAATGTTTCGTTATAAGTAAATCTTTTACTCTACAGGGTTCACCCTGTTAAATTTCCCGATTTATCGGGAACGCCCTTTGGGCTATTTAGCAGGGTGAACTAAAACTCATTAACCCTATAAACTCAACAAACACAATAAACACAATAAACACCAGATGAAACCGACGGTAATTCTCATTAATCCCTGGATCTATGATTTTGCAGCCTATGATCTCTGGGCAAAACCACTCGGCTTATTATACTTAGCCGGCCATCTAAGGCAACGGGGCTTTTCAGTACACCTCATAGACTGCCTTGATGTTCATAATCCACTCATGAAAGATATAACTAACATAAAGAAACCCATACGTCGTAAATATGGAACAGGGAAGTTTTGGAAACAAATCGTGCCAAAGCCTCCCCAGCTTTCCGGTATCCCAAGATCATACAGTCGCTACGGGATAACTCCCCAGGTATTTATAGAAGAATTAAAAAAGGTACAAAGACCGGCAGCCATACTTGTCACCTCCCTCATGACCTACTGGTATCCGGGAGTGTTCGAGGCCATCAATCTGGCCAAAAATATTCATCCGAATGCCCCGATACTACTCGGCGGAATATATGCCACATTATGCACCGAGCATGCCAGAAACTATTCTCATGCCGATCTGATTATCTCATCACCCAGTCAGTTTTGGCCTTTAGAGGGTAGCCAGTTCTTAGAAAAAAATATACCAAATTTTCTTTCTGAAGAAAAGGCTCAAACTTTTTTTCCTTACCCAGCCTTTGATCTACTTTCTGATATAGATTATATCTGCCTGTTGAGTTCCTCTGGATGCCCTTTCAGATGTACATACTGTGCCTCACATTACCTGAATCCCTCTTTTATCAAGAGGGAGCCACGAGAGTTATTTGAAGAGGTTTTCTTTTGGAATACAAAATATCATATACAAAATTTTGCCTTTTATGATGATGCCCTTCTTGTGGATGCAGAAAATCATATCTGTATCTTTTTAGAGGAAGTAATAGGGAATAACCTCAATCTACAATTTCATTGCCCCAACGGGCTTCATATCACCTATATAGATAAAATTACAGCAGATCTCCTTTATAGGGCAGGTTTTCAAACGATCAGAATGGGATTGGAAACATCCGACCCAAAGCTCCACAAAAATTTGGGGGAAAAGTATTCCAAAGGTGATTTCGAGCGAGCCGTCAATCAGCTTAAAAAGGCAGGATTTACCACGAACCAGATAGGAGCCTATATCTTGATGGGTCTTCCAGGACAGTCCTATGATCAGGTAGCTAAAACAATCACATATGTTGGAAAAGCAAGTGCCATGCCCTATTTAAGCGAATACTCGCCAATACCGCATACTGAGATGTGGAAAGAGGCAGTAGAGGTATCAAGATTTGATTTAGCATCGGATCCGCTCTTCCATAATAACACCATTTTTCCCTGTTGGAATGGAGAATCTCTTGAGAAGGTCAGCACATTGAAAAACATGGCCCAGGATATCAGAAAAGAGGCGTGAAACAAGTGAGTGAAATTATAAATGTCTAAAGTGGGCTAAAGTGTCTAAAGTTATTACGGGGAGCATTAAAGAATTTTTCTGGGATTGCCTTTTGAACCAAGCGCATTAAAGTTAACTTTTATTTCAGAATGGATTTGCTTCATATGTAGTTATCCAGACTTCTGCATATTATTCAAATATGGAGTTATATAGTTAAAAAGAACATAAATACTTGACTTTTCTTGTCAATATATTGCTAATTTGAAAGGTCATATAGAAACTATATACTAATTGATCAGGCCGATAGAAAGAGAACTAAGCTTCATATGCCAAAGGAGAAAACGCTATGGAATGGGAGCAACACGCTTTTGCCGAGATCAAGATACTTAATGACATCGTGAGCCTTCAGGAAACTGTTCGCCAAAAGATAAGAAACTGGGCAATCACATTGGTAAGTGCCGTTAGTGTCGCCTATCTGTCAAAAGATATAGAAATCAGCACTCACACATATATAATCGTGTGTTATTCCGTCCTCGTGCTCTTTCTTTGGGCAGATGTGATTCACAGGGTTGCACAGAGCCGGGCAATCAAGCGCACAGTTCAGGTTGAAGACTGCTTCAGCGGTCAAACACAATATGATGGACCAAAAATCGCCACTTCTCTCTCACCTAACAGCAACATACGAGACCAGTGGCATGCGCTGAACAATGTTAGAATTTATTCAGTCTACATCATTTTAGCAATACTTGCGACTGTGCTATCCATATGCAAATAAAGGTGAGGATTCAAAAACTACCCCAACCAGACGCTTCACCCGATCGCCTTTTCTTTGCTACTTTCTTTTTGGGTAGCTTTTGCAAAGGGATAACCATCGTTTCTACTTTTTTTAATGTCTTAAACGGTGTCGGGTGAGCTTTAGCGCTTAATTATGAATACACCAGATCCGGAGATATTGCGTACTAGCGCAATTGCATTCCTTCGTGAAATTGACTCGCAAAGCGAAGCAGATCTGCTTTCGGCCTGCAAATTTGAAATCAAATCTGTGAATAGAGGGACGGGCATAAATAAATAATTAACTTGATATAGCTAATAGTAATTTGGTAATCATTTGCTCATGCCAAGATTAGCTCGTTTAGACTCACCCGGCGTTCTGCACCACATTATCATCCGAGGAATAGAGCGCAGAAAAATATTCAAGGACGATAAAGACCGCGATAACCTGTTAGAGCGCCTAAGCAATCTACTCCCAGCCACAAACACGGCCTGTTATGCCTGGGCATTTCTTGGTAATCACGCCCATTTTCTATTTCGCACTGGTAATACATCCATTTCAAACCTTATGCGAAGGTTGCTGACCGGATATGTTGTTAGTTTTAATCGCCGTTACCGACGTCATGGGCCACTTTTTCAGAACCGTTTCAAGTCCATTATTTGCCAGGAAGATGTTTATTTGAACGAATTGGTCCGCTATATTCACCTAAACCCATTAAGGGCTGGAATCATTGCAAATCTTGGTAAGTTGAACCGTTATAAATATTGTGGGCATAGTGCATTAATGGGGAGGAGAGAATGTAAATGGCAGGACACAAGATATGTGCTTTCCTGTTTTGGTAAAAGTTTAGCAGAAGCGAGGCGATCATATTCATCGTATGTCAAGGAGGGCATAAGTCAAGGGAGGCGACCTGAGTTGGTTGGCGGAGGTTTGATTCGAAGTCTCGGAGGTTGGGAAGCGATAAAGGGAATGGGAAAAAGGGAGAGAATAAAGGGTGATGAAAGGATATTAGGAGACAGTGATTTTGTGCTTCAGGTGTTGGAAGGGACCGATGAAACATTTAACCGCTATTATGAGATGAAGAGACTGGGCTACGATCTAAAGACGGTTGAAGATCGGGTATGTAGAATATTTAAGATAGGGACAGAGGATATATATTCTAAGAGTAGAGAAAAAGTGAAGGCTAGTGCACGGGGATTATTTTGCTACTGGGCGGTTAGAGAACTCGGTTATGGATTAACGGATATAGCGAGGCATCTTGGTATAACACAACCGGCTGTTGGATATGCGGTAAAAAGAGGGGAACATATCGCCAATCAGAACCATTATAAACTTGAAATTTAACTTAATTACTTATTTATGCCCGTCCCCTATTCCCACTGTTGGAGCATCTCTTGAGAAGGTCAGCACATTGAAAAATATGGCTCAGGATATCAGAAAAGAGGTAAGTTAAAAGAGTCATTAGTTCTGCCCATGAGTCCTAAATGTGAATCACCTATCGTTAATCACCCTCCCGTTTTACTCTTTTCAGCGTCTTTTTCATAACCCTCTTCCACTGTCTCTGGGTCACCTCCGATATCTGTAGGAAAAACATAATGGGTATCCCCTCTACCTATTTTATCCCCCCTAAAATCCCCCTTGATTTTTTCAAGAAATTAAATATGTTATAAACTTGAGTATTACAAAAACATATTTTAAATAGATAGATGGGATTTCATTTTTAAGGAGGCAAATCTTGCAAACTAAATTAAATCAAAAAGTATTCGATTATATCACCACACTGGAAAAAACAAATGAGGTATTGATAAAGACATTAAAATATTGTGTCTCAATTCTTGCAGAAATCAAACCATCAGCCCAAGATCCCAAAGAATGGCAGCAAATGCTGAACAGATTGCAGGAAACCATAAATCTTGGGGAAAAGATAATCAGCGAAAAGACCTCTGATTGACTTGAGCAGTCAGTGGCAAAAATCTAACAACTCAGGGGATATTATATTTTTTTCTTAACAAAATAATCAGAATACAACTGAGGCAGGGCTTAAGTAACTAAGTGTTTGCACTAAATGTAATTTGCCCAACCCGTCAATACGCCTCATATCTATTCTGCCAGCGCCCTTCGACAGTCTCAGGACTTTCAGCTTTATAGATGCAGGTGATCTGCATCGCAATAGTAAGGAAAAATTAATAGGCCTTGTTATTGGGCTTGCTCCAAGTAAAAATCTGGGAATTCCTTCTGGAGCTCATTCATGAGATCTTTCAGGGTTGACGAGAGGAGAAGACTGGAAATGATAGAGCAGCAGACTTTACCGGGTCTTACTGGATTGAGAAAAACTGAGAGTTTCTTTTGCTCCGGATAGTAACGAAATCTTTCGACAAGCCCCAGCTCTGAGATCGCCACATTTGTCTCAGGATCTTTCACTCTTTCAATCACCGACTGTAGTTTCTTTTTCATGATTGCATCCATTTTTGAATAGTAATTATTTTACGGGTATTGTCAACTTTCTAAGAAAACTAATGGCAAGATCTTCATTTTTGACAAATGCTTCAAGGTGCTTTTACAATCTAAAATCATCTGCAGGAAATGGTGCATCTGCATTCCCCTTCGAATTATTGTTAAAATAACCTTTCTCATAATGGAGGCATGTTAAAACAGCAGTCGAGGTGAGCATTTTCATCAGGCCAACACAACAGGAAGGTGTAGATTTGCATGCCAAGGAAAAAGGTGTTGCAATGTACAATTTTTTTGGGTTATTTTGAAACGTGTGGGCTTGTGGATTATGCCAGGGTTGGTGAATCAGGCTTTCTAACCAATTGAGGTTGTTGACAGTTGTGCCTATTTTGCTTGAATCAGGGTAAAGCACTCCATTTGATCCCATGGATAGCCTTAAAATCAGGATTCATAATTCTCAATCGGATAATCAGGATACTTACAAAGATAATACTCAGAAGATGGGATCTGAGAAGCTGAGTAATCTAAGTGGATATTTACTGGTGGATCATTGGCTCTGGGTGAGGTTTTCTTTTTGACTAACCAGAGCCCTAAATATTAAATGTTGAAATCCATGATGGTCAACCGTTAAAAGGTATATTTAAAATGAAGAATACATCTGAAAATTTATATCTAGATTTGATGAAAAAAACATTATCTTTTCATCTGTGGGATGAACCAGATTATCCCATAGAGACTTTTATTTACGAATATTCCTTTCTGAAAAGATTAACGTTGAAAGCAATTTCCTTATTTCTGAAATTTTTCAATTTAAAACTCGTAAAACCGGTCAGTCGCAGTATAGATGAGCTGAAAGAAGGGCGGAAATGGCCCAATTACGCTGACACCATGATAGGGCTTAAGCGGTTAGAAAATATTGAATTTTGTGTTAGATGGGTCCTTGAAAACAATATCGAAGGCCATTTAATCGAAACAGGGGTTTGGCGGGGGGGTGCGAGTATCTTCATGCGCGCGATTCTATTAGCATATGGAATTAATAATCGTAAGGTTTTCGTGGCAGATTCATTTGAAGGGCTTCCTGAACCCAATGTTGAAAAGTACCCTCCAGACAAGGGTGATATTCTTCATAAGCATCAATTTTTATCTATTTCAGAAGATGAGGTCGCCGCAAATTTTAATAAGTATAGTTTGTTAGACGACCAAGTTGTTTTTTTAAAAGGATGGTTTAAAGATACCCTCCCGAATGCTCCTATTGATAAGCTCGCAGTGATGCGCCTTGATGGAGACATGTACGAATCTACAATGGATGCTTTAGTTAATCTGTACCCTAAACTATCAACTGGTGGTTATTGTATAATTGATGACTATGCTTTACCTGCCTGCAAACAGGCTGTTGATGATTACCGAGAAAAAATGAATATTAAGAGCCCCATCATCGAAGTGGATTGGACAGGCGTATATTGGCAGAAGAATTAACAACTACTTTTTTCAACTAAAGCGTTCAGCCTCTTTTTGACTATCGCCCTTCAGATTATAGATTGATGTTACTGCGAAGGATTTATAGATATCTCATTTTCTATCAAATGATGGAGTTATACCCGAGCTTACCGATTCGCTTCAATTCCTCGTTCTGGAATTCAAGGGACATTACACCTATTTCTTAACAAAATAATCAGAATGAATCGAAAAGGGTGCCTATCAAGAATATCAAAAATACTTGCCCCGGGTTTCCGCATCATATCTCATGGACAAGGCGTATTTCGTAAGGTGTGCTTATACAGAGAGCACAATCCGATACGTGCACAAGTAACAAACCTGCCGGAAAGATGGCAATAGAGTAGTGCTAAAAGCCATAGCGCGGGATAACATAACAGTTGTGTACATATCAAAGCGCTGTTGAGGGTGGTAAAAAATAATTCCTCTGAGATTTTTATCATTACCGGGTTGGGATTATGAGATCAGAGATATACATAAGCATGAACAAACGAGGCATCCCTTGTGCAAACTGGCATTCCTGAAATTTCTTGAAGGCTACTTGAATAATACTCTTGAACACAAAAACCTGGTAGAAAGTCAAAAAGAAAATAGGTATGGTATTTCTCGGTTGACCATTCCCTCTGTTTGTAGCAAATATGAAAATCGGACAACTTCACACAGTCCTCAGAAAATGGTAGTAAAGGTATTGCAGAGAAAAATTTACAGTAGATTTAAAAAAACAAAGGCTATGGTGGAAATTTGGACCTGATGAATAGGAAACATAGCAAATATCAATTTAAAGGAAACGTCCTCTTTTACTGCATTTACTTTTGGATATAAACTAAGGACCATTTCATGAGCCGATTCATTCAGAAAATGTTCAGCGGGGTTCCTCGCACATATAAGCTCCTGAACCATCTTTTAACCTTCGGGCAGGACACTTTTTGGCGCAGAAGAGCAGCCAGGGTCGCTGCAGCCGGTGGAGGAACGCTGTGGCTTGATGCGTGCTGTGGTACTGGTGATATGGCTACCTGTCTTTCGCATCTGGCAAGAAATGGCACAAATATAGTAGCGGTAGATTTTTCTTTCCCAATGATGAGTAAGGCTATGAAGAATTCCAATGTGAAGCGTGTTGCATTTACCCTGGCAGATGCAGGCTGTTTACCCTTCCAAGACAACTGCTTCGATGTTATCATTATATCCTTCGCTACCCGCAACATCAATCTCACTAAAGACAATCTGCTCAAATGCCTTGAAGAGTTTTACCGAGTGCTTAAGCCTGACGGGCAATTTGTAAATCTCGATACCAGCCAACCGAAGTTTGCGCCGATTCGCTGGATGTTTCACCTTTATATTAAAGCAACTGTGAGGCCAATTGGTCGCCTGATTTCTGGTTCTGATCCTGCATATACCTATCTCTCACATTCCATGCGCCACTTTTATAGCCCCGAGAAACTTGCTGAGATCATTCACCAGGCTGGCTTTTGCGAGTTCAGTTTCAATCGCATGCTGTTCGGGGCCGCCGCCATCCACACGGCAATTAAATAGCTAAGGGAATCAAAGTGGCATTTGACACAAGAGTTTTGGCAAGATATGGGGATCAAAAAAAGGAGGCACCTCAACAAGGCGCTTGGTATTTAAAGGCGATTTATCAGGCTGGCAGCATATCCAGCCCCAAAACCATTATCGATATTGACTACTGTTACCCCTGCCGCACAGCTATTAAGCATACCTAAAAGGGCGGATAATCCTCCAAAGCTAGCCCCGTAGCCAGTGCTTGTTGGAACTGCAATGACAGGTTTGTCCACAAGGCCTCCAACAATACTTGGTAAGGCCCCCTCCATGCCAGCTACAACGACAATCACCGAGGCATTCATAATGGTATCCTTGTTTTGAAGAAGCCTATGCAAACCGGCCACTCCGACATCAAAAAGGGTTTTCACATCATTACCCATAAATGTTGCTGTAATTGCTGCTTCTTCAGCAACAGGTATGTCAGCTGTGCCAGCACTAATAACAAGGATTTTCCCCTTCCCTCTTTTCTCTATAGGTTTTACTTCTATAGTGAGAATCCTTGATTTAGGGTAGTAATCACTTGAAGGGAAATGTTTCTTAATAATTGTGGCCTTGTTATCAATAAGCCTGGTAATTAAAACATTTTCCTCTTTATCTACCATTTTTTCTATTATCGTAATGATTTCTTCTACCTTCTTTCCCCGGCCATAGATGACCTCCGGGAATCCTCTTCTCAAGTGGCGGTGATGATCAATGGAAGCAAAGCCAATGTCCTCGAATGGCAGGAGCTTTAGTTTTTGGATAGCCTCATCTATCTCTATCGTGCCATCTTTTAATTTATTCAAGAGATCTTTAAGGAAATTGACATGCATAGTAAGTTAAGTGCCTAAAGTGAACTAAAGTGATAAGTGCCTAAAGTTATTCCTAAATTCCAAAATCCAAAATTCATAATCCTTAAATCGTACATCATATAATAATAGATTGAATCATAGGTATCTCCCTCAGTCAAGCAGATTCTCCTGCCCCCAAAAAATCCCCACTTTTTCCCTAAAATCTATTTGACAAACTGCATTTCAGTAATGTATGAAGAGGCAGTTTTTTTACCCCACGTGACCCTCTTAAATAGGAATAAGAAACTATGGCTTTTTTCTCAAAAGGAATAACGCTAAAAAGGAAAGTAACAACTGTAAAGCTCCAGCTCCTAGAAACCCCGCTTCCACAACGTGTCATACTTCCACTTCAACAATATATAGGAGAGCCATCTGAGCCTGTTGTAAAGGCAGGTGATAAGGTCAAGGTAGGACAACTGATCGCAACTGACAACAAAGACAACTCCCTTCCCCTTTATGCCACCATATCAGGCACAGTAGAAGACATTACTGAACAGCCTGACTATAAGGGCACACCAACCCTTGCTATCATCATAGAGGGTGACGGGAAGGATACCCGGGAAGCACCTCATAAAGAAAAAGAAAAAAAAGACATATCCTCTTATTCACCCACTGAGATCCTGGAAAGGATTCATGCCGCAGGACTGATCACAACACAACTCGTTCCCGTACCCCTTTACACCGATCTCGTACCCATTGATCAGCCAAAGGCCCATCTCATAGATGGACAACGAATCACAAGAAAGATCGATACCCTGATCATCACTGCCCTTGATAAAGAGCCATCCTTAGGGGTGAACAGATACCTCGCAGGGATTGGTAATGAGGAGCTGGCCGATGGAATCGCAGCACTCAAGATGATCACCGGTGCACAATACATCCGCTTTGTCGTGGATACCCTATATCCCCCATATACACAACTCAAAGAACTTGTTACAGCAGATGAAGAGGAGACCACTACCATCATCTCCCTGAATGGCAGACGATATCCCATAGGGCTGGCAATTCCCTTAATCAAGGCAGCCCTCGGAAGAGAGGTACCACTCCCCTATGGACATCCTCGAGATGTAGGGGTTGCACTCTATGATATTGATACTGCGATTGCTGTAGGAAAGGCGGTGAGCACACAGACCCCCCAGGTAGAATCCCTGATCACCGTGGGAGGAGGGGCAATGCCTAAAGCAGGTATTGTCAAAGTCAGGATCGGAACACCGATCGGGGATCTGATTGAATCCCTTGGAGGATTCAGCACATCTCCTGCCAAGATTATCACCGGAGGCCCCATGACAGGCATGGCACACTATGACCTTACCATACCCATCACCAAGGAGACACAAGGGCTCTTTGCCCTTACACACAATGAGATACAGCTCTCTGGGGACTACCGGCAGTGTATTAACTGTGGTCTCTGTGTCAAGGTATGTCCGGTGAACTTACTGCCAGGGATGCTGTCTATGTACTGTGCAAAAGACCAATTTGACAAGGCCTTTTTAATTGCATTGAATGCGGGTGTTGTGACTATGTATGCCCTTCACGAAGGCCCATGGTGCATCTCTTTCGGCATGCAAAGCATCAGTTGATGGAGGCTTGAAACCCTGGCCCAGACCTGGCATGCAAGGGTATATTTTCTAGCTATAAATTTTATAATTTTACAAATCAGGATTATTTTCCTGCGATGTCGCGCCAGGGCGGGCTTGAAACTGGAAACTTGTCGGAGCGTAGCGGAGATCCCGCCGGATGCGGGGAAACTTGTCGGAGCGAAGAGGAAGCGGGGAAACCGGAAACCTATAACAAATAACTCATCCAAGGAATAATCATGGAAAACAATAACCTGATCGTGTCCATGTCACCGCATCTCAGGGGGACACACTCTATCGAGTGGATGATGCGTACCTTTATCATCGGTCTCATCCCTGCTGCGGTGATGGCGCTCTATCTGTTTGGGATACGAAGCCTGATCATTATGGTGCTCTCTATGGCAACTGCGGTGATTGTTGAAACAGTCATAGAAAGACTCACCAACCAGAAGCTCACCTATAAAGACTGCCATGCGCTTCTCATTGGCTTCATGCTTGCCCTTATACTGCCTCCCTCTGTCCCCTGGTGGATGCCAGTGGTCGGGGCGTCTGTTGCCATAATATTAGGAAAGCTCGTGTTTGGTGGCCTGGGCAACTACCCCTTTAACCCACCGCTTGTTGCCTGGGTGGTATTAAAACTCTCCTGGCCTGAGCGAATGAGTCTGTTCTTTGAACCCCACACACACAGCCAGGTATTAACCCCACTGATGGCACTCAAAGAAGACCCCTCACTTTTTTACTCCTATGATATGATTGACCTCTTTTTAGGGAACAAGGCAGGCCCTATCGGAACTGTCTGTGCCCTGGCAGTGCTCATTGGGGCAGCCTTTATCCTGTATCGAGGGGTGATACGCTGGCATATACCTATTGCCTTTCTCTTTGGTGTTGGGCTCTTTGCTGGTATCCTTCAC
>Ga0307431_1001542_pt1 | contig 13140 bp, 9 predicted proteins | sample SalMarWE160170MG_FD_202155 | JGI IMG/M metagenome (GOLD analysis project Ga0307431, IMG submission 202155) | Salt marsh sediment microbial communities from the Plum Island Ecosystem LTER, Massachusetts, United States - WE1603-170 | ecosystem: Environmental > Aquatic > Marine > Intertidal zone >...
ACTCATCTCATCTGTAAGTAAAACAAAAAATATTGAGATGAAACAACTTATGGAGAGCATTCTATGCCCGTATAAATCGACTATGATGAAAAATACAAATGCTTAGCAAAACGCAAAACTCCAGTAAGATTAATATTTTAATACAGATTCGATAAATGTTTTGTTGGCGGCAATTTTTTCTAAAAATTTAGCATCCTTTTCATCAAATGCATTTGGGATGTCCGAGTCGATATCGATCTCGGCAATAACTTTACCACTTTTCTTTATCGGCACAACTATCTCAGATCGTGTGGTAGCAAAACAAGAAAGATATCTATCATCTTCATTTACATTGGAAACTATCTCAGTTTCACCGCTTTTTGCAGCTGAGCCACAAACCCCTTTTCCAACAGGTATTTCTGTATGTTCTGTGGCCTGCTGACCCCTCCAGTGACCAAGAACCAAATCTGTCCCACGAACAATGTAAAGTCCTATCCAGCCATATTTATCAAAAGTTTCAAAAAGAAAGCCTACAACTTTACCTAAAATTTGAGAAGTTTCTGTTTCTAAAAATATTTCTTCGATATTTTTTTCAGAATTACCGTAATCCATAACTACCGCATCCTCCCAGTGACATAAAAGAATGTGTTTTTACTTACCTTCATTCGGATTCCAAAGACACCGTAAGTGAATCCTTTTCCTGAGGAAATCTTATACGCCCATATTGTCCTCCCCCGCCAGGTTTAATAATAACGTTTCCCTCTCGGAAAGCTTGTATTGCTTCAGTAATTGCAGGAACAGTAACTTTTGCAATGTCATTGATATCTATATCAAACAACACATCTATCTCATTACCAAAAACAGATATCAGTTCACTCCACCTTTTAAACGATATTTCGGTAAACGGATTACGTTGTCCAACCGCCTTTGTAATAATCTCCGATAAGGGAATAAGGTAGAGATATGGAGGCCTATGATAAGGATGCTGAGGCTCTGGAAAGGTTGCTCTTTCGTCGATTCTGTCCTTTACTCCTTTTTTTATATGTTTTCCACAATCGCATTTCCAATTTCTTTGTCGGGCCCCTTCAAGCGTATAATGCCTATGACAGGAAACACATGCAGATTCGTAATACTTTCCCTCTTGCGGCGGCAAACCAACATTTAAAACTGGTCTATTTCCACCAGTTCGTAAAATAGCTTTTTTAATCTCGTCAAAAATTGCGTCTTTTACCTCGAATTTGTTAAACTCCCTGGCAAATCTCACGGGATGGGGATTGTGCGAGTCTGAATTTGTCAAAAAAGTAAGCCTGTGTAACTCTTGTATTTTATCGGCGTGATCTGAATTTGCGCTTAAACCCAGTTCAACAAAGGGCACATAATCAGCAAGATCACCATAACACTCTTTTAAGGAATCGTGATGAGCATAAATGCTTGTCCAAGGAGTAAATGCATGGGCTGGACCGATGATAGCATCAACATCTTTGGCAACAGATGCAATTTCTTTTCCACCCATATCTATATTAGGTCTGCCATCAGTTTCTATATTCTCAGATTTTGATTTTACCCGCCTTTTAAATTCTTCAACGGCAGAAAAACCTGGAAAATACAATAAGTGATGAACACGGTTTTTATCTTCAATTTCAGTACTGAGAATAAAACGCGTCCCATTTAATTCAAAGGTACCATCATCGATGACGTTACATGTTTTTATCTCCTTAATCCACCCACTATGAAGGCAATCCCCAGTGGCTACAACATCTATCCCTTTACGAGGTGCCTCTAAGGAAATAGTCTTAATAGTCATCGCGTCAGTCGCAGAATTTGAAAAATGCGAATGAATGTGTAAATCTGCGTTAATGATCATAATTTTCCTTATCTTAAATTATAAAATTTATTTTTTTTCATTCTTTTCAAAATCTTCCGTTTTTAATGACTCGTTTTCTTCGATTTTTTCTTTTGGTTGCCCCTTTGGTTTTTTAGGTTTTTGTTCTTTTGATTTTTCAATTGGCCCCCCTTCAAAAAACGATGTCTTTGCAATAACTTCCACGATACCAGCTATAAGCAATATAATGCCAGCAGCTATGAGCAATTGCCCGCCTAAACCTAATCCCCATTGCATATCTACCTCTACCTGGCCACCATCTCCTGCTTCCGAGATCATAAGAGTCTTTGTACCGCCAAAAGGAGAACCTGAAATGGAATCGAATACATTCTCCATTGTGGCTTCACCAGTATCACCAGCAATAAAACTGGGAATCACCATTCCTATTGCCATAATAGCAATCAATATCATGACGATTGGAAAAAGAAGTTTGATGCCTCTCCCGATGTACTTATGTCCAAGTTTTTTACTAGTTGATATGCCTATTGTTGTTAAAACCATCAAAAAAAGTCCAATGCCAATGATTGCTGAAAATGGGATGACCAGCGAGCCGATTGGAATGGGACCACCCGACCCTGGAAAACTAATCTGAACTCCCTTAATGCCATCGATAGACATTAAATCTATCATGCCTTCAGTTCCAAAGTCCCCAGCATTGATGCCAACAGAAATTTCATACCATGTATGAAACAAACCAAAAACTGCAATGATAATGCCAATAATACAGATGATGTTGCCAATACTTTTAATGTTAAATCCATCAATATAAAACATTGATACTATCCGCGGTCCAAGACCATACTTCTTGTGCCTTCGATAAATACGGAAGGCAATAATGCAGAGAGAAATAACTGTGAGTAAAATGAATATTATGACAAAATTATAAAGAAACCACTCTAACAGAAAAATATTATCGCTGGCAAGAGGAAGGCTACTGCCCCACATGAAAGGATTATTCCACATGGCACCATCCTCTCGGTACATTGGTCCTTGCGAACCAATTTTTCCAAGAAATGAATCTTCGATGCTGCCAACCTCGCCCCATCTGCCAGCAAAGCTAAGCCAACCTTGCGAATCAAGGGGCACCACTGTATAATCAGTTGGTTGTATTACTTTGCCATCATTCCCAACATAATCGCTTGCAATCCCAAATTTTCCAGAATATGAACGCAGATAATTTGCATGACTGCCCCTTGCCACATACACTTTGATGTGATCTCCTTCCTTTTCAGCTTGCTCCCACGTCGCCTGCTGGCCGCCATGGTGTTGGCTATACATAACTTTAGTCGGCGCTCCATCTGAAATAACAACCTGCACCATCTCCCAGTCGCCTTCATGTTGATTCAACTCACCTTTATTGAATGCATAAAACATCCAGTATTGGACAATCTTCATTTCGCCACTACTATAAACTCGAGAGTATATCGTATAGCCAAGAGAACTCATCTTACTTTGATAATCATTGATTATGCCATCATCGTCTGGTGATCCGTATTGATTATCAAGATATACATATTCGTTGTCTGAATAGTTATATAATTTTTCTGAAGTTGGCGTTTCATCTAAAAGTATCGTAGCATTTTCTGTAAATTGATATAGGTATGAATTATCAATATGATACGAAACATTAACCGGGAAACATGTCTCGGATCCTTCAAAATATAAGATTGGAGCATATTGTTCTAAAGTATCCTCATCTGCTGCACTTCCAGCCATTCCTAATAATGAAACGGCAATTAACAGCATAAGGATGAGCAATATATTATAGTTGGTAGAATTAATTCCAAAATTCAAAGATTTTTTTCTCAAATCACCCTCACTCACCCAATCTTTTTTAACCTTAATACACTGCCCACTTTAAATATTTTTAAAAAATCAACAGAAAAATAATGAAAATTTTGAATACATGACTATAGCAACATTTATTAGCCTCTACTCCATATGAGGGACACTTAGAGATGACTTAGGTGATGGGACAAAAAAATTCCTAAAAAAACTAACTGAATTAGTGTATATTTTCAACCGGATGTGAATAACCATGAGCGAAGAAGAAACTAAAACCAATGGAAACTACGATACAGATTCCATACAAGTCTTAGAAGGTCTTGCAGCTGTAAAGCAAAACCCAGCAATGTATATAGGCAGCACAGATGAAAGAGGACTTCACCACCTGGTTTATGAAGTTGTTGATAACGCCATCGACGAAGCACTTGCAGGATATTGTACAAAGACTCAGGTAATCCTAAATAAAGATGGATCCGTAACAGTTACTGATAACGGCAGAGGAATACCTGTAGCAATGCACAAAAAATACAATAAATCGGGTGTAGAGCTTGTTATGACAACACTTCATGCTGGAGGTAAATTCGACAATGAAGCATACAAAGTATCAGGTGGCCTACATGGCGTTGGCGTATCCTGTGTGAATGCTCTCAGCGAATGGCTTGAAGTAAAAGTCAAAAGAAATGGAATAGAATACTACCAAAAATATGATCATGGTTTCGCTGTTGATCCCTTAAAGGAAATTGGGAAATCAGAAAAAAATGGTACAACAATTATTTTTCTCCCAGATCCTAAAATATTTGAAACAGTTGACATAAAGTACGAAACCATTGTTGCCAGACTAAAAGAACAGGCATTTCTTAATGCAGGTTTGGAAATTGTAATCACTGACGAACGCAGTGGAAAAAGTGAAACGTTCAAGTATGATGGTGGTATCAGTGAGTTTGTCCAATATATCAACAGAAACAAAACACCACTTCATCCAAATCCAATATATCTAAAAGCCGAGAAAAAAGATGTGGAAGTAGAACTAGCAATTCAATATACCGATGGTTACACAGAGAATATTTTTACTTTTGCCAATAATATCAACACCCATGAGGGAGGAACGCATCTCTCTGGTTTTAAAGGGGCGCTTACCAGAGTTCTCAATGATTATGGAAGGAAAAACAAGTTATTTGATAACGAAAATTTTAGTTTAAGTGGAGAAGACTGTAGAGAGGGAATCACCACAGTTATTTCCTGTAAAGTTAGACATCCGCAATTCGAGGGTCAGACAAAAGCAAAACTCGGTAATTCTGAAGTTCGTGGAATTGTTGAAAGTCTGACAAATGAGAAACTAAGCGAATTTTTTGAAGAAACACCGGTTGTTGCACGAACGATTATCAATAAATCAGTAACAGCAAGTCGTGCACGTGATGCAGCACGTAAAGCACGTGAACTAACCCGTCGTAAAGGGCTTCTAGAATCTTCAGCACTACCTGGAAAACTAGCTGATTGCTCCAGCAGAGATCCTAGTAAAACAGAACTTTATATTGTTGAGGGGGATAGCGCAGGTGGAAGTAGCAAACAAGGTAGAGACAGAGAATTTCAAGCGATACTGCCGCTGAGAGGGAAGGTACTGAATGTTGAGAAAGCGCGTATGGATAAAATACTAAAGAACAATGAAATCCTTGCGTTGATTACTGCTATAGGTACTGGAATTGTGGAAGAGTTTGATATCGAGAAAGCCCGGTATCATAAGATAATCATCATGACCGATGCAGATGTTGATGGAGAGCATATCAGAACATTATTGCTTACATTTTTCTTTAGATATATGAGGCCTTTAATAGAGGAGGGGTATCTGTATATTGCGCAACCTCCGCTATATAAGTTAAGCAAAGGTAAACAGGTTAACTATGCCTATTCTGAGCATGAACGGTTACAGAAAATGAAGGAGATGGGTGAAACCGGTGTCAATATGCAACGCTATAAAGGTCTTGGAGAGATGAACCCGGATCAACTTTGGGATACAACTATGGATCCTGAAAATAGGTTAACTGTCAAAGTTACTGTTGATGATGCAGTTGAAGCCGATGAACTATTTACCATTCTCATGGGGGAAAAAGTTGAACCGCGAAGGGAATTTATAGAAACACATGCAAAAGATGTTGTTAATCTAGATATATAAGAGTTGATTTTTGATGAATGATGAACCTGAGAAAAAAGAATATATTCGTGCAATTGAGTCTGAGATGAAACGTGCATTCATTGATTATTCAATGAGTGTTATAGTGAGCCGTGCTCTTCCTGATGTCAGAGATGGTTTGAAACCTGTTCATAGAAGGATTCTATACGCAATGAATGAAATGGGCTTAGTCCATGAGAAGCCACATAAGAAATCAGCAAGAGTGGTCGGCGAGACGCTTGGGAAATACCATCCGCATGGTGATCAGGCAGTTTACGATTCCATGGTCCGTATGGCTCAGGATTTCTCTCTTCGCTACCCACTTGTTGATGGTCAAGGTAATTTTGGTTCCGTAGATGGAGATTCTCAAGCTGCTATGCGATATACAGAAGCACGTATGTCAAGAATAGCAAAATTTATGCTTCAAGATATCGGTAAGGATACTGTTGACTGGGCTGATAATTTTGATGGGTCGCTTAAGGAACCTGTGATGCTCCCTGCAAAAATTCCTAATCTTTTGATAAATGGGTCTTCAGGTATTGCAGTAGGTATGGCTACCAACATGGCTCCGCACAATATATCTGAGGTGATCGATGGTGTTATTGAGGTAATAGGCAATCCTGAGATATCTACTGCGGATTTGATGGGGATTATTAAAGGCCCTGATTTTCCTACTGGTGGAATCATCTATGGAAAAGGTGGAATTCTAAATGCGTATTCTACAGGTAGGGGACTTGTTCGCGTTCGTGCTAAAACACATTTTGAAGGCGATGAGAAAAAGAAGATAATCATAACAGAGCTTCCTTACCAAGTCAACAAAGCAAATCTTTTGAAAACAATTGCAGATCTTGTTAAAAACAAAAAAATAGAAGGGATTAGAGATCTCCGTGATGAAAGTGATAGAGATGGTATGCGTGCTGTAATAGATTTGAAACGAGATGCAATAGAAGATGTCGTTTTATCGCAACTTTTTAAACACACTGAAATGCAGACAACATTTGGTATTAACAATTTAGCAATCGTTGAGGGTGCTCCGAAAGTTCTTACATTAAAAGAAATTATTCAATATTATATTGAATATCGTGTAATGGTAATCACCCGCAGCACAACATATGATTTAAACAAAGCTAAGGAAAAAATGCATATTTTAGAAGGGTTTATGATTGCCCTTAAAAATATTGATGAGATAATCAAGATAATTCGTGCGAGTAAAACAGCCGAAGAGGCTAAAAACAAATTGATGGAAAGATTTGAATTTTCTGAAAAACAAGTCAAAGCAATTCTTGAGATGAGGCTTCAGAAACTTACGGGAATGGAAATTGAAAAAGTAGAGATAGATTATAACGAAACAAAACAGCTAATAGAAGAACTGGAAGAACTTCTTAGTGACAGGCAAAACATATTAGATGAGATGAAAAGAGAGCTACTTGAGATAAGGGAAAAGTTTGGAGACAAACGCCGTACTGAGATCGTTGAGGGAGAAATCGATATTGACATGGAAGACCTTATCCCAGAACATGAGGTTGTTATTACAATTACAGAATCAGGATACATAAAACGTATTCCAACTGAAACATATAGGACACAACACCGTGGTGGAAAGGGACTCGTAGGTATGAAAACGAAGGAGGAAGATATTGTTGTTGACTCGTTTATTACTTCCACGCACGATTACATTATGTTTTTCACAAATCATGGAAAGACATTCTGGCTTAAGGGATATAAAATTCCTGAAGGGAGCAGACACCATAAAGGAAAAGCAATAATCAATCTTTTACCAAGACTTGAGGATGGAGAATATGTAGAGACCGCCATTCCAATTCCTGAATTTGATGATGAGCACTATCTTGTATTTTCTACAAAAAAAGGCACAATTAAAAAAACAGTTCTATCCGCATATAAACACATCAGAGTTAACGGAATTAAAGCAATCAATTTGGATGATGATGACGAACTCATTAGCACCAAACTATCAGATGGTAAACAAACCATTATGATAGCTTCAGCAAACGGTCAAGCATGCCGGTTCAACGAAGAAGAGACAAGACCCATAGGACGTTCGACACGAGGTGTCCGAGGTATCCGTCTAAACAAAGGCGATGAAGTAGTTTCAATGGCAGTTGTAGGAGAAGAGGGTAACCTACTTACTATAACTGAAAATGGATTTGGAAAAAGATCACCCATTCAAGACTATAGAAAAACACATCGTGGAAGTAAGGGAGTAAAAACCATTGTTACAAATGAAAGAAATGGAAAAGTACTCTTTGTAAGGGAAGCCTCTGATGATGAAGAGATTATGCTAACTACCAAAAACGGCATGATGGTGCGGATTCCTGTAAAAGATATAAGAATACAGGGAAGAAACACTATGGGCGTTAGAATAATGAGACTTAACGAGGGTGACAAAGTAGTTTCAGTTGCAAAAATAATGGAAAGTAATGACGAGGAGGATAATCATCCTGAACCTGAAGAAGAATAACCTTTAGATTTTACCCATTGTTTACTGGTTCATATGGATTAAAGGCTGGGTCACCAAATAGATTATATTCTAACAGACAAGTGTATTTCTTTTCCATGCATTTGGCATCTTCATCATCAGTTGTTGGACGAATGTTATTATAAAATAAATCAACATCAGCGCTTGTCTGAATGCTCAGTGATAATGGCGGTGTCCAGAAGAATGTTGAATCAGCATCATCCATAAAAATATTCTTTGCATTTCTAAAAGCAGTACCTATATCAACGTCATTTTTTGTTAAATCTTCAAAAATATTAACAGCATGCAATGCCGAGAAATGAGGCTCCTGCAATTCTGGATTGTTTTTTGTTTTTAAGTATTCAGAAATTCCAAATCCTTTAGCACTTTTCCTAGCATCAAGATATCCAGGACCCGGAGTTCCCCTTGAAGATGCCACAAACGCATTTACTCCTGCATGAAGATATGCCTGAGAAGTAGTACATTTCGCGGGAAATCCATCTATTCTACCAATGTAACAACTTTCAACAAATACAACAGATGGGCCCAAGTCCATATTGCTAACAGCACGAACATCATAACCTCCAACATTTCCTAGCCCACTATTTAAATTTGGAAGAAAAGTTCCAAACATCCATCTGTTGATTAAATTATGAATAAGAACTGGTCTGAATCCCATAGAACTTGTCTGAACATCGCCGTGCGAATATCCCATAGGTTGTCCATGACCAAATGTAAATATGAAATTGCTTTCTTTTTGATCCTTACCGCCTGTTGCTATCTCTTCACCCGCCACACGTTTTACTCGAGTCTTTGGAAAAAACAACACATTCAATGGCCCTAATCTATTTATTTCTGTGAGTACTTCATCACTAAGTCCTTTCATCATAGATTCAGTATTCTCAGTAGATCTAATTTCAAATCCACCTGATTTTAAAGCGTCTTGTACAATTAAATTTTCAAAATGCGCTTCACCAGTCGGCCATTTAAACGGTAAATCATGTGCACCTATAATTTTTCGAAATAAATCTACTCCTGGAACTCTTTGGAAATCTGTTCCACTTCCTGTTTGAACAACGGCGGTTTCCTTCCATTCATTCATGCCGTCAATTATATTATCATAAAATATCGTTCTGGCGATTAGCGCGCTAGCATCCTGTACATCCCATCCGGTGATACGGCCAACAATGTTTTCCTGATGAGGGTATTTTTCGTCATAATTTGTCAAAAATTGATCTTTTGGATATATTGAAATTTTATCGTCACGAGGAACGGGATCGATATTTCCATATATGAAATCACTCGCAACATCCCATCCATATTGAAAACTACATGCATCCTCTGTATCATAATAGTAATATTGTGGTATCATTCTTGCATCGCCAACTAAGGCAATATGTATAGGATTTTTATCATAGCATTCTTTTAGATTTTTCAAACCTTCTTCCTCTTCTAAATCGATCTGCCGAATCTTTGCAAGTAATTCGTTTAAGGATTCGTGTATCTCAAAAGTATGTTTATTTGAATCATCTATGAGATCAGGGTTGGAAGCAGGATAGACAACACCAGATGGAACATCTGAGACAATGCTTTTATCCCCTACAAATGTAAACTCCGGTTTCGAAAATATAATTCCTTTGTGATATGCTGTAAGATAAGGCGCAACAGATGATAAACCAGGCATGTTTGGTGTAATAGAGCCATTTAAATGCTCTACAGTGACCTCAATTTCATAATCTCCAGTTTTGGAAGTTAGAAATTGTCCTGCAACATTGAGAGAATAAGTCCCAGGTTGATCATAAACAATAGTACTCCAATCAACAGTATCTTTGATTATTGCTCCACTTGAATCACGTTCGGGTATACCTCCTTTAGTAAATGCCAAGGCAAGCCAATTTCCCTCGGGATCATAAAGCATAGGTTGTAATTGGCCACCCGTTTCTGCAACATCCTCATCAATAAGATTTTCAGCATGAATGTTGATCCGAGCATATTCATAATCACTTGGGACACTAAATTCATAACCTTTTATCATTGGTGCTCCTGTCAGGGCACCAAGTGCCCAACCTAGCACATGTGTAGGAGTAAACGTTGAAGAACTAATAGTTCCCTCAAAATTGTAAGATTTAACTTCTAAAACTTCGGCTTCTGTGATATCCATTGGGTTTGCAAGTGTAATGTATGCAACATCACCAAATTTTTCTCTCACTAATTCAATTGAAGTATTTAGGATTTCGCCGACATTTTTGAATCTAAGTGTTTTTCCATATCCACTTATATTTTCACCACAGATAAGAGAATACTTTATCCCAAGATTTTCGAAAGTTTCTCGTACGTCCTCATCGATTTCATCAGTGATAATGACTGGAATTCCAAGATATGATGAAATTGGTGTAGCAGACACCCCCAACTCATACCCATCTTGACTGTCCTCAATGATCAATGCAGCCTTACTACTTTCCCAAAATTTATTTGCAAGTTCAAGAGAAATATCCTTAATTGAATCTACACGTGACCCCCCTATCACTAAATCTACAGGAATGTTAATCATCTGTTTTGCACGTAAAACTGCACTAGACGGATTATCAAGATTTTTTATATAAAGAGGATTAACTACCTGTTCACCATCCACATCATAATGAATAACCAGCGGGGTTGCAATAAGCGCATAAAAAGGATTGCAGTCAGAAACAGTTACCGAATCTGGAACATCGGACAAAACACCAGATATTTTCATGATATCTTCCATTTCAGCAGTATTTGCTCCTGCTTTTTCAGGAACCCAAAAATAGATCCCAATCGAAGATATAACTAGTATTACAACACCCAGTATGACTATGAGTTTATCGTTTTTTCTCATTCTATTTCTATCCCCCATTACATATAATTACAGGTACTCTACCATCTTACTATAATTGATTCTATCTATATAATATTTTTCGTTATAATTATATTTTTCATTGTTATTTATCATTCCATAGCCTCCTCGATTTTCATTTAGATATGTTATCAGTAAAATCGTGATTTCATATCTTTCATTTACTGCCCACCTTTTAACAAAGCATCTTTCAATACCTTTAATAGGCAAATGTCATATTACCGGAAATAGGAGCATGAGAGTATGGCAGAAGAAGGAATGTCCCAACAGCTACAAGATCAGGTAAATAGATTGCAACAACTAAGAACGCAACTTCAGGTGATAACACAGCAGAACCAACAAGTTGAGTTAAGATTAAGAGAAGTCGAAGAAGCATTAGAAGAATTAGATAAAACAGATGCTAAAGCACCCATCTACAAAAACGTGGGTTCGATTCTCATAAAAGCAAAGGGAAAAAGTGAAGTAACAAAGGAGCTGAAATCTACAAAAGAATCCCTAGATTTAAGAAAAAGTACCTTAACTAAGCAAGAGGGGCGAACAAGAGAAAAGCTGAACGAATTGCAAAGCAAAGTGCAGAATTCCATTAATTTGTCAGGTAACACAGGAACCTGATATTATTTCGTGAGCAATCCCCATGTTTAAAAAGAGACATTTCTCAGCACACGGTGATTTCAAAACTGGATTCTTGTATAAGTTTTCTCTAGTTGTAGGATTGTTGCTATTGTGTATTTTTATTTTTCTAAAAGTGAGTTCTTTTCAATCAAGCTCTACCGGTTCAATTATTGCATTTTCCATTCTATTTTTATCAATAGGAGGTATACTATATTTCCTCCATCGGCAATTTTCAAAATTAGCCGAAATAGCAAATGAAATTGAAAATGAGTCAGAAGCTAAAGATTCCAATTAAACCATTTATCTTCCAAACCTTCTCTTTCTCTGTTGATACGTTCTGATGGCTTTAAGTAAATCTCTTTTCTGAAATGCAGGCCAGTACACATCAGAAAAATAAAGTTCCGAATATGCTAGCTGCCATAGCAGAAAATTAGAAATTCTTTCTTCTCCAGAAGTTCTAAGTATCAAATCAGGATCTGGGAGACCACGAGTGTAGAGATATGTTGATACCTTAGATTTCGTTATTTCTTCAATCTTTAGTTTACCGTTTTTTACGTCGCTGGCTATGTTTTGTATCGCGCGAATTATCTCTTCTCTTCCCCCATATGCAAGTGCTATATTGAGTGAATGTTTGTCATAGTTTTTGGTTTCATCCATGATATATTTGGCCGACTTTCTAATTTCCTCAGGTAGCGATTCTATATGACCTATTACATTAACTTTTACTTGGTTCCTATGTATACGTGAATCTTTTGCAGCCTTATCTAGCTCCTCCTTGCATATGTCCATAAGTGCCTTGACTTCGGCACGTCCTCGTTCAAAATTTTCTGTAGAAAAAGCATATAATGTTAAATTTTCAATTTTGAATTCGAAACACCATTCTAGAACTTCTTTGATTTTATCTCTTCCAAAAAAATGGCCTGCATCTGGCCTCAAACCCAGCTCTTTAGCAAAACGTCGGTTTCCATCCATAATTATCGCAATATGTTTTGGCACAGGATTTTGTTTAATTTGCTCAATCAGCTTGTAATCTCTAAATTCGTTTATTTTTTTTGAGATAAAGTTGTAGACGTCAGATCTATATATCATCGTAGCAAGTTTTCGAGCTACATCACTATGTATTGCATATTCCTCTAAATTATCGAGTTTTTTTCCTGCAATTGTTTTCAGAGATGATTTTTTTGAAGAGATACGGCCTTTCCTCCTTTCTGTTCATATGTTTTTTAAGGTTTATATATGTTAAGATTCATGTGAACTCTCTCTAAAGGGGTTTAAAGATATCCCGTTTTGAAATCTTTATTTCTCCATTTTCATCACTTCCTTTTGACGTGCCTCCAAGATGTTCATCGGATTAGAAACCA
>Ga0307431_1001543_pt1 | contig 13140 bp, 5 predicted proteins | sample SalMarWE160170MG_FD_202155 | JGI IMG/M metagenome (GOLD analysis project Ga0307431, IMG submission 202155) | Salt marsh sediment microbial communities from the Plum Island Ecosystem LTER, Massachusetts, United States - WE1603-170 | ecosystem: Environmental > Aquatic > Marine > Intertidal zone >...
GATTAAAAAATGGGATGTCTTTTTTAATATTTTTACGACTTACGAAAAAACTCTGTTTGCTTTAAATACTAGAACTCGAAATCTTTAATCCCCTATAATGACATTTGAAAAAAGGATCTTTCATCTTTTCATAAACTCTGACAACTTTTCCCCATGCATCTTTCACGCCCTATGTGTCCCAGTGTTCAGTTTCTATCTTGCTTCTGATTAGTCTTGTTATTGCGAACCGTTATCTCAAGTCAAGTGACTGAAATTGCATTTTTGAATAGGTAATAATCTTCTGTGCCATTTTTTCATTTTGACATTTTAATGAGAATAGTTTATATAATGTTATTTGTGAACAGTATGCATGATAATAATTACCGTGATTTGAAATATCATCATGGGTGAAAGGAACGACAGCATGGAGAACAATAAAAGAAAGGTGGAAAAACGATGTTAAAGAGAAAAATTTTTATCAACTTTTTGTTGTCTTTCCTATTACTTTCTGTGATTACTGGCAGCCTAATCAACGTGATTCCCATAGTAAAGATTGTGAGTGCTGGGGACATCACATCATGCGTGGACTCTAACACGTTTCTCACCTTATCGATTTATGGAGGTGAAGAACCACCTGAAGAACCACCTGTACAACCACCATCTCTAAGAATTAAACCTAAAATTAACTGGTATGATTTTCAAACCTTAGCCGGTGTTTCCAAGTTGAACTCAAAAATTAACGTTAATCAGAAATATAAATTTTGTATCAACATCAGTAGTGATCAGGGATGGGATGATATTGAATACATAGATATTGTTGCATGGTTTGACAACGGTGACGATAGTACAACATATAACAACAGTGGAAATCTTGGTGGAAATTTAAACATGTTTTTGCGTTATGAGAATATCACTGGAACTGCAAACTATGCTATGTTATGGCCAGATGATGAGGTAGTTAGAGGAGTCGTGACCGAAGCTGTCGTATCTGATCCAAATGGTAGTCCTGGAAACACCGAGTGTCATAATTTAACATTTTCATTTATGCCAAGGCATCAATTTAGGTGCGCTCTTGGAGACGACAGTTGGGACGACACAAAGAATGCCGTCAATGACGTTTGGTCCTGGAATTTCAAAATATCTGTTATCGACAGTGGAGAAAATGCTACGTCTGCAACTACCTCCTATGTAAAAGACGAGTTTGGAGTGTATCCTTACACAGAGATTGTAAGTGCAGGAATGTTAACTATTCGGGGGGCTCCTGGTGAAAATGCAACAGCAGCCTCTAACATTACTATCAATACACGATCAAATATGGACTACTCTTTGTCAGTTGATGTAGAAACATTAATACATAACACATATCCCACTGCCCATATTTCTAATCAAACAATATGGGTGCGAGGTGGAGATCTAGAGACATTTACTAAGTTCACAGGAAGCAAACCAATATACTTTTATGGCAGCGTATCAACCTACCACCTTGCAGAAATCGATGGCACAGGCAAGAGAACAAGTGATGTGGAGTACAAATGTAACATACCATTTGGTCAAAAAGCGGGAGATTATCACTCAACAATACATTATTATTTAGGAACACCAATATAGATAGTACAAAAAAAATCTAGGGATAACACCTTTTTATCGGAAAAAATGAAGGAGAGTAAAACTAAGCAAAGATGGGATTGCATTTTTTGTGGGTGGCAATCTTCAGCTTTTTTGCGACACGCCTCTCTTTAAATCTTCTCCCTATATGCAGTAAAATGCCCATAGATAACACTCATATTTTCCAAATAAAATTTTACCGGATATCATTTAAAAGAAAAACTTTAATAGGTTGGTAGGTATAAGAGATACCGCTGCAAATATTCTAAAATTTGCTATAGCGAGGTGATTGGGATGGGTCATAAAGCTCGTATGGTTATTTTCATGGTGTTTATAACAGGGCTATTGCCGTTTTTTTTATCTATTTCTGCTGAGGATACTGTATCTATGGAAATTCATATAATTGGAGAAAAAACACAAACACGTTTTGGCGACCCAGTGATTGTTGCTGGTATTTGGCATCATATAAATGTAACATTGGAAAACCAGGATTTCCAGAAGTTAAGTCTTAAACTCTTCAATGGCGATTCTATACCCACTGAAGGAGAGAGGAATGCAACCAACTATTATGAGTGGAAGTATGACGAAAATATTCAAGCATTGTGGAAAGATGAAATGGAATACGAGGGGCGTTCTTACCTGAATAGAGGGAATTGTCGGAAAAACGATGACACCTACAGTTTTTGTATAGGAATAAAAGATACTCTTCCCGAAATCACATATTATCATGAAAACTGGACGTTGGAAGTATACAAAGATGAGAATAAGTTATTTTCCAAAAGGGCAGTTGTGGAAAAACCAACTGTTGGTCTTGCAAAAAGCCATGCTGATTTAATTAAATTTAATGTAGTTCCTTTTACCGAGGCTGTTGTCGTTGGTGATGATTCTTTCAATATTTCGAACACGGGCAACATTCCATTAAATATATCAATTGATTATGATGCAGATGACAATATTATTGAAGTCACGGGTTCTAACATAATACTTCCCCCATATTCCATTAGTTCGCATAATGTTGCTTTGCATTCGAAATCTTGGAAACCTGGAATTATTGAAATTGAGGGAATCGTATCAGGAAAAATCCCAGGCTCCTACATTATAACCACCGCTAACTTTACCCTCACATCGGCACCTGGACTAAGCCCTGCAGATTTGAAGATATTTGTAGGGCAAAGCAATTACGAAATATATGAAATGCTCGAGGGCATGGTCTTCCAGTACGAGAAAAACCTTGAAATGAATGAGGGGGAAATAAGAGATATAACTGTCTATGTATCTGGAAATGGAGTAGCAACATTAGATATATGGAGCGATGAAAAAAACATAACCATATTGAAAATATCTAGCAAAAACCAAGAGGGGGTACCTCAAACTATAATATCTACAGATACTTCAGAGTATGTTATAACTGTTAAAATCGAGGCTATCCGAGAAAATAAAATTGGTTTCCTTTATTATGCACTGGAAACAGGTGGAGAAACCCAGACTTTTGTCACTCAAATAAATGTAGGACCGCCTTCATCTGGAGAGCAAGCATCAAACACTGTGCCCATTATGGCAATACTTGTGATTGTATGCATTTTTCTTGTCATTGGATACATGATTTCCACACATATGAAGCACAGAAGGAGGTAAGATATCCATATGAGGTGGGGAAGAGCGCTACCATTGCCATTGTTTACAACAATAATTTTACTTACAATATTTTTTTCTATTAGCGCAAGTGCAGGTAATGCAGGTGTAGGGGTGCTGAACGTTTCACCAAAATTTGGCATAATACGTGTGGTGCAACAGGACAATTTTATAAGGGTATATCTCAATATTTCAGATTATAATTCCTGGGAGGATATATATATCGTTAACGTGTCTTTAGAGAACTACGGTATGGAATCAGCTGAATTTATTTTTAAGCAATATTCAAACACGGAATCTTATGAGAAATTAAATGAATTCAGCGAGACATCGGGAGAAAAAAAATTACTGGTAAAAGAAAAATGCTCATTTTATCATTCCGATGGAACGGAAACAGTTGCTGACAGATGCAACCTCGAATTACTATTTGTTTTTCATAGTACGGGATTCACACGTTTAAACATTCTTGCCAGTGATTTTGAAGGATTAACTACACAAGCACATATCGATTACAATATTGATGAAGCGATGAGAAGTATCGACGTGATTATAATTCCTGGATTAAATATTCCGATAATAATACCTCCATACTTTTTGGATTTAATAGCAGTAATTTTGGGAATAATCGGGACCATCTATTTTATTAATAAATTTGGTAAAAGGAACAAAAATAAAAAGAGCGTATTATGAAAAAGATTAGCAGTATTATCTGGTTTTTTCCATTCTGGTTTTTCGTATTTTTCTCGATTTTTATTTCTATTAAATTTCTTTTTATATTTTTTTTCAGAGCTGCATATGAACCAACATTCATGTTTGAATTAACTCCCTTTTATCTTCTGTCTGGGTTAAATAATCTACAGTTACTGTTTTTATCCCTCATTTTCATTATTTTTAATGCATATCTTCACGTGAAGGCTACTAGAAAGAATCTAATGTACTCCTTTCTACCTACAGCAATAATGTTGGGTGGCGTAGGGTTTGCAATTACTACTAAAGAACTTGCTATTTCTAATCTTTTCCACTATCTAGTTTTTGGATGTTTACTACTTGTTATTCTTATAGATCATAAAAACATTTTAATATCTACAGATGTCTTGATTTCTTCCAAGAAAGGGCTGGCGGAATCAAAAATCTCAGAGAAAAAACCTGTCATTGCACTGCCTCAGCCTCAAGTTACTCCACTTTCAACAGTTTATAAACGCCCTCGTTTATCCTTTCCTGCTATTAGTCCATTATTTTCATTAATCAAAAATGTTAAACGAACAAACGGTGGACGTGCGAAAAAAGGAAAAAATAAAACTCTAGATAAACCCAACCTGGTGATTTCCAAAGAAGAAAAAGCAGGTAACAATATTGGAAGCAATGCTGATAAAAATTTATCAACGAAAAAGGAACTGTCCTTTGAACTGGGAGATGTGCCAAGAGATAATCTTGAGGGGGCACGTAATATGTTAGAAGAACTTGAACGAAAAGTAAACAAACTATCGAAACTGGAAGAAGAGATTGAAAAGAGAAGAAAGAATTTAGTTGAAAAGGAGAAATCTTTCAGAGAGCAATTAGTTTCTTCCACGCATAAAGAAAGTTATCGCAATTTATCTACATGGATTAGTGACAAAACGATTTCTAGTGATGAAAAAAATAAAGAAGGCAAAGAGTACTGCGAAATTTTAGATGAAATATCTGAATGTGCTGCCATCATTCGGAGAGGAACATTTAAACAAATTAACAATTCTTTTGCAGAGCTAATTGGCTACAAAATTGAGGAGATCGTTGACAGAAATTTACTTGATTTTGTTGTTCCTGAGGGGCTTGCAGGAATCAAGAAGCACTATTCGGATAAATTGCGGGGTGCCAGTCAATCTTCATATGAAACTGTATTTTTGACCAAAGAGAATAATAAAATAACTGTAAAGATTAGTACCGAACTGACAAGTTTTAATGGTAAAGAAGCTGAGTTTTCAGTATTTAAAAAGGTAAAAGACTAAGTAAAAAATGGATCATGTTAGAAAAGAGGAAGGAAGCCTAGGATTTTCCCTCTTGTTATTTTTCCCTTCCTGTTCCTTGATATTTAGGAGATTTGTACAAGAATGATTATTTCCTTAGAATATTCTTCTCGTGGTGCCTAGAGCAGGTAAAATATTTATATTTCTAAATGATACCTATTATTAGGATGCATTCAAGAGATGGGTTGCCAATCAGGGCTATTTCACTAAAGGCGTTAGCAATAACTATTCTAATTTTCATACCATTTTTACTCTCTGGCATAACTTCTTCACAGGCAAATATAGTTGAAAGGACCAATTCTGAAGGACAACATATATCTTCCAATAACCCTGTTTTTATAGCTGGTGACTTCCAGTATTTTGATCTTACTCTAACGGTTGATGAAGAGAAAATCTGTATAATTGCATACAGTGGAGATTCAATGCCAGATCCCTATGACCGTTCAGTTGAAAACTACTACAAATGGGAGTATGATCAAGGCAGTTGGAAGGACCTGAGCGGCCATGATTCATTGTACATAAAACCCTCCAAGTGCTCAAAAGAAAATAATACCTATTTTTTCCATATTGGTATTGACCACAAGGCAAATCCAGGACATTGGACCATTAAAGTCATTGTAGATGAAAAGGAAGTGTCTTCCACTCCTTCTATTGTGGTGATATCTGGTTTCAATTTTTTATTATCTGCAATAATTGGTATTTATGAGCCTGTTTCCAGGAGCAAAAAGTCAGTTGTTGACATTGATTTTATCTGTTCTGATCGGAAAAGAATAATGGTGGAATCGGAGAAAAATGTGGATATTCTGGTGGACGAGGTCTTAAGTAACTACAATCCTCCTTCAAAAAAGGAAAAAACTGTTGATGACATTTTGGATTTGTCCACTTTTAACAGCAGACTGTTAACCCAGGATGAATTGATGAAATCTACTGTTACTACCTATCCCAGAAGTAGATTAAAGAAAGTGCAAACCAACGAATTGAATTCTTTATTTTTTAATGAGAAGGGAGGGGATATTAAAAAAACTTTTTTGACACTAAAAACCTGGAGCTACAATAAACTTCTGGCCATTATTATTACCATTGCTTTTCTATCTATTACAGTTGCACCTATTATTACTTCCTCTGATTTCTCACCTCCGTCATCTCCTGCTATCTCATCTTTTACTCTTTATCCTGATGAAATTATCAGCGGTGAAACTATTTTGTTTAATGTTTCCGCCTCGGATACAATTGGTATTACATCCGTGTTTGTGGACATCAGTGAGTTTGAAAGAATCAACTTGTCCCTTGCTGAAGGGATAAATGTGGTGAATGACACGGTTTACTCGGGTTTCTGGCAAGGTGAATGGTTAGTCCAAGATCTTGAACCAGGCGTGTATGCCACCAGGATTACTGTCATGAATCTGGATAACAGTAGTGTTTCTGAGAAACATGTTTTCACAATCGTGCCAGACGGATTCCATGATAATACAACCCAAATGGATAAACAGAGTTATGTAACCGCAAAAAAAGATGTTGATATCATCCAAAATGAAACGTTAAATAAAACAACTAGCCAAGATGTGCATAATGATTCCCTTGTTGACAATACAACAGGCGATGCAACAGAGAATAACGCCCATGTGGACCAACTAGATTCTGATGTGGAGAAAGTGGATACTGTTTTCATTGTAGATAAAAAACATGAGGAAATGATGGTACTCCCAGGAACAAGGTTCTATGTGGAAAGAACAATCAATGGACCTCATGGGACAAACGTTACTTTTGCGCCAATGTACTCTGATGCATTAACTTTAGAATCAATAGAAATCATTGAGGACACACCCACAAATATAAATAATAATCTTGGTGGAGATGACCCTCATGTTTTTGATAAGGGTAAAGCAAAATCACAAAAGGAACAAAAAGTAGAACAGCTGAAGAATAATTTATCTGATGAGATAAAAACATTGAATAAAATTGCTTACGATGATGTAGAGTTACATAGTACCAGAACTGTAAGATTATGGTTCCGTGCACCAACATGGGAGGAGATACAATCTGGAATAAAACCATCATCTGGTGAGATTAGTTACCTCGTTTTTCCAAATGATGAATCAGATGATTTTGATTTTGAGGGAAGCACATGGTGGAGCTCAAACTGGGATCACCGTAAATTGATAACTATAAACTCTTCACAGGTTGATGCAGATCTTGTTAACTTTCCAGTGTTGGTAAACATCACTGATGCTGATCTAAGGGATGATGCACAGAACGATGGTGATGACATAGCATTTGTCCTATGGGGCGATAATAGTACTAAGTTGAATCATGAAATCGAGTTTTTTAACGGCACAACTGGCGAATTAGTTGCTTGGGTAAATGTTACTAGTCTTAGTTCATCTGTTGATACAAAAATTTGGATATATTATGGTAATTCTACTTGTAGCAGTCAGGAGAATATTCCTGGTGTTTGGGATAGTGATTATGTTGGTGTATGGCATTTGGATGAAACTAGCGGAACAACAATTTATGATTCAACATTGTATGGATTAAATGGCACAGCAAACTCGCAAATTACACTCAATCAAGCTGGAAAAATTGGAAGGAGCGTAGATGTGAGCCCATCTACTGGAAGCATAGATAGTGATGTGAGCTTGCCAGCGACTTATTCAACTTGGACCGTTGAAGGATGGTTACAGCTTGACAGCACACCAGGATGGGGCGATCTGTGGGCGGATTCGGCGGGTGGTGAGTTATACCCGGGCCAGATATGGGGTGGCGGAACTTTTGGTTGCTATAATTCAAACCAACTTCAAACAACATCTACATTTCCTGAAGATGGGACTACTTGGACATATGTAACTTCTAAGTGTGATGGTTCAGATACTTTTGTTTATTGGAACGGGGTACAAGAAAATTCTAATAGCCAACAAAGAACAATTTCGGGAAGTTGGTCTATAGGTGATAGAACTTCTAGTGGTGAAGAAATGGATGGTCGTGTTGATGAGGTTCGTGTTTCAAAAATCGCAAGAAATTCTAGTTGGATAAAAACAAGTTATAACGCCATGTACTCACCAGAAACTTTTCTTAGTGTTGGTAATAAGGAGAATATTACCGATACATCAGTTGATGCGATTTCCCCGTATTCTGTGACTTATTTACCATATGCTATTACTGCAACAGCAGATAGTAGTTTAGATGGAGTTACACTCTGGTACCATTATTCAACTGACAACAGCAGTTGGGATAGTTGGATGGAAAATGTGACTGATATCTCTGCACCATGGAAATGGAACTTTAATTTTTCTAATGGCACTGGATATTATGAATTTTACAGTATTGGAAAAAAATCTGGTTTACCTGATGAAATGGCTCCTGGCACTGCTGATGCAATCTGTTTCTTCAATGAAAGTCTTAACACACCACCTTTCATAGATCTCATTAGCCCTTTCCCAAATGGTACAACAGATATAGATCTGCAGCCTACCTGCAGTATATGGGCAAATGATTCTGAGGGAGATACTCTTACTATTCGTTGGTATGAAAATACCACTGGAGGCTGGATTTTGAGGAATACAAATAGTAGTGTGAGTGCAAATTCTATTGTTGGTTATACGTTTACAGAATTCAGTAATTATTCTGCTACTTATTGGTGGAAAGTCTCAGTTAATGACAGTATGGACAACACTTCTGCTGTGTACTATTTTACGACCGAACCTATCCAAACATCGGTTGATACCATCAGTCCATACTGGGTAACATCATCTCCGAAAGCTCTTACTGCTTCCGGCAGTTCTGATTTAGACAATGTTACGTTGTATTATCGCTGGAGTTCAGATAATGTCAGTTGGGGAACTAAAGATATATCAATTTTTGATGGTTTTGAAAGTGGAAGCATAAACAGTAGTTTATGGGATACCTACCAGGCACCTGGTAGTGACGCTCGTATACAGTTTGATTATGGTGGAACTACACACGGCGGTAGTTATTCATGTGCAATGGATGATAATGATGCAGATACTGGAGATAGCTCTCTAAATGAACTCTATACAGTGTATGATTTCACAGGAGAGAGCAATATAAACATTGACTTCTGGCAGTATGATGCTGATGATGAAGAAAGTAATGCACCTTCTAGTTGGGTTGGTCATGGAAATTATGATGCTGTATCTTTCACAAACGATGGCAATACCTGGTATGAGATAATTGATGCCATGTCATTAGATCAAGATGACCAATGGACTCATTATACATACAATATAAGCAATGACGGCAATTTTAATCAGAATGTTAATAGTAACTTTGCTATTAAGTTCCAGCAGTATGATAACTATCAAATAAATCTAGGCGCAAATTGGGATGGCCGTATTTGGGACGATATTTACATAAACTCGACTACAATTAATGACAATGGTACGGACTGGATAGAATGGTCTAATTCTGGCAATCCAGATGATACTTATCCCTGGAATTGGAGTTTCGACTTCCCCAATGGCACAGGCTATTACGAGTTTTTCAGCATCGGTAATAAATCTGGTTTTTCTAATGAAACAGCTCCAGGTAGTGCGGATGCAATCTGCTATTATGATCCATTAGGTAGTGCACCAACGATCGCCCTTGTTAGTCCAATTCCTAATGGTACAACTGATGTTAACCTGCAACCAATGTGTCAGATATGGGCGAATGATACCAATGGTGATACACTTAATGTTTATTGGTATGAAAATACTACTGGAAGTTGGATACTGAGAAATACAAATAGTAGTGTGAGCGCAAATTCTATCGTTAGCTATACGTTTGCGGAGTTCAACGATTATTCCACCATGTATTGGTGGAAGGTCGCTGTCAATGATAGCACATGGAATACCACTACTGTATATTATTTTACTACTGAACATATCGAGACATCTGTTGATACTATTATTCCTTATGCAGTGACATCGTCTCAACTTAATATTACTGCTACTGCCTCATCTACTCTGGATAATGTCGCACTCTGGTATCGCTATTCAACAGATAATTCCTCCTGGTGGAATCCCTCATGGTCAAAAAGAAAAACAATTAACCTGAACACTTCTTCCGGATCAACCCCATCAAACTATCAAGTTCTCTTAAACATAACTTATGATGACGATATGAACACCGATTTTAGTGATCTACGATTTGTAAACTACAGCGATAACTCCACAGAATTAGATTATTGGATCGAAAGCAAGAGTGACAGTAACTGGGCTCAAGTTTGGATAGAAATTGGAAAGAGTATCACAACGGCAAACAAAACATATGCATGGATGTACTACAGCAACTCAGATGTGACTAGTGCCAGCAACGGAAATAACACATTTTTATTCTTTGATAATTTCAACGATAACTCTATTAATACTAGCAAATGGACTAAGCATAAAGAACTTGGGAGTATTAGTGAAATAGGCGGTTATCTTGAATGTGGAGGTGGAAGTACAAGTTCTCCATATGGACATACTGTCTTAGGTTCCAATAATATTTATAATACTGCTTATGATAATATTTCCATTGAAGGAAAAATACAACAATCAACCAATGCCATAGGTGAAGTATCAGTACGTGGAAACTATGCTTTTAACGATGGTTTTAAAGGAAGATGGGATTGTCGCAGTGGTAGCGAACAATGTTTCATGTCTCCAGCATATAATGGATGGAGTGGTTTTGGTAGTAGCGTAACACATTTTGGTAACGATGATGGAAGTTGGCACACCATAGAACTACAAGTTACCGACAATATTGCTTACATTTATATGGATGGTTCACAGAAAAATAGTGTGAGTGTAAGTAGCTACACTGAAACAGGTGAAATAAGTCTTCAGAACCACTATGGAAGTTATACAAGATATGATAATATCCGTGTTAGAAAATATGTAACTGCAGAGCCATCTTTAAACAGCTTTGGGAATGAACAAAGCGGAGGATGGGTAAAATGGAATAATGACAGCAATCCAGACAAAAATAGTCCTTGGAGTTGGGATTTCAACTTTCCCAATAGCACAGGTTATTATGAGTTTTACAGCATAGGGAATAAGTCTGGTTCACCTAATGAAACTGTACCAGGTAATGCCGATGCAATCTGTCATTATACTTATATATCACCTACTGCTCCAGTAATAAATAGTTATGATCTAAGTAACAGCACTGGTTCGAAGTTAAACAATGCTACAGGTCTTATTGATATTAATAATGAGTACTACTTCACTATTAACATAACAGATTTCAATGGATGGGTGGACGTAGATTACATTGAAATAAAAGCATGGTATGATAATGGTAGCGAGAGTACAACATACAATCAAACTCAGGGCGGAAATCTGAATATGTATCTCCAATATGAGAATATCACTGGAACTGCTAACTTCAGTCTCCTTTGGCCTGATGATGAGGTACAACTTATCTCTGGGAATTGCACTGAAGCCATAACAGATGAGACGACTAGGATAATAAATATCAGTTTCAAACCCGGGAGTCAAGTGCGATGGGCGAGCAGCAATTATACATGGAATACAGCCCAGAACACTACCAACGATCCTTATTCATGGAACTTCAATATAACAGTCATAGATGCAGCTGGTTTAAAAGCCTGGAAAAATGATGAATATGGAGTATATAAGTTCACTTCTATTTTACCCAATCAGGATTGGGTGAATGTCATCGCTCCACCAGGATTCTGGGATGCTTCCAGTATTGTCACCATAACGTATTCATCAAACTATGACTTCAACATGACTATATATTTTGAAGAAAACCTTACTAATACAACATGGGGTGATATCATCTCTATCGCCAACAATGTATACATACTTGGAGGCGCTGATCCAAACGACGATGTAACTTACGACGTAATGTTTGCAGGTATCGGCGAAGCAAATGCTGTAGATATATTTAACGATTCAGGAATCTTCCACAGTAACAACATAAGTCAAACAGTGAATGTACAATTTAATGTTTACATACCTCTTGGTACTCACGGAGGAAAATATACTGCACGTGTAGCTACCAAAATCATGCAAGATTAAAAAATATAATATCTGGTATGTTTTCCAATGGATCAAATTTTTCAGATATTTTACGACATTGGAAGAAACAAAAAGTTTTATAAAGAACAAATTGGTTCTTATCATCGGGATTTGCACTCAAGAAACATAATTCCTAGGAGTAGAAAAAGGATGGGAAAAAGAAAAATATTTTCAGCGTTATTGGTGGTGGCATTAATTGTTTCCATGTTTACCAATGCCTTTTTAATTGGGCCTTTGATTATTATCAGCAGGGCTGATCCTGGAGATATAAGCGAAAATTGGCATAACGAAACCACCTTAAACGTAACCGTATTACAACTACAACCTAGGATCAACTGGTATGATTTCCAGTATAATCAATCAGGAACATGGGTATCTAAACTAAACAATCAGATAGATGTGAACAACAGTGCTGAATATAGATTCATCGTCAATATCAGTAGTGATCAAGGATGGGCTGATATAAACTATATAAACATCACAGCCTGGTTTGACAATGGTAGTGACGGCAATACATACAATCAAACAGTCGGTGGAAACACGAATCTTTACTTGCAATATGAAAATACCACAGGAACTGCAAGCTACAACATGCTGTGGCCAGATGACGAAGTAACCTTTAGTTCAGGGGATTGCACAGAAACAAATGTAACGGATTCGAGTGGTAGTCCTGGAAACACTGAGTGTCATAACATAACGTTTCCTTTCATACCAGGATATCAAATTAGGTATGCTCCGGGTGATGGTGCCTGGGATACCAATGCTGGTCATAATGATACATGGTCTTGGAATTTCAACATAACAGTGGAAGACCAGTCAGGTTACAAATCTTATGATAATCCCATAGTTGGGGAAACGATTGATGAATTTGGAATTTATAGTTATACAGAGGTTGT
>Ga0307431_1001544_pt1 | contig 13139 bp, 9 predicted proteins | sample SalMarWE160170MG_FD_202155 | JGI IMG/M metagenome (GOLD analysis project Ga0307431, IMG submission 202155) | Salt marsh sediment microbial communities from the Plum Island Ecosystem LTER, Massachusetts, United States - WE1603-170 | ecosystem: Environmental > Aquatic > Marine > Intertidal zone >...
GCAATCACCAAACATAAGTAATGCCACCACAGCTATGGGTGGTAATTATACCTTGACGGTAACCGACGCCAATGGCTGCAGCGACTCCAACACCACGAATGTGGTGGTCAGTGCCGGGCCCACAGCCTCAGCGTCAAGCAACTCACCGGTATGTGAGGGAGCCACCATAAACTTAACTGGTAGCCCTGGTGGCATGACGAACTACAGCTGGAGTGGGCCACTTAGTTACACCAGCAGTGAGCAATCACCAAACATAAGTAATGCCACCACAGCTATGGGTGGTAATTATACCTTGACGGTAACCGACGCCAATGGCTGCAGCGACTCCAACACCACGAATGTGGTGGTCAGTGCCGGGCCCACAGCCGATGCCGGCGAAGATAAAGGTATATCTACAGGTGGTTCTGTACAAATAGGAGGCAGTCCGACTGCCTCGGGTGGCACATCACCATATACTTATAGCTGGATCCCGACTACTGGTTTAGATAATGCCACCATTGCCAATCCCACTGCTTCACCAAGTACCAATACAACCTATACTGTGACGGTAACCGATGATAATGGGTGTATCGCCAGCGATAATATGACGGTAACAATAAGCTACCTCCCTGACCTCAAGGTCATCGAGAAATCTGAGGGCTGGATAAGCTATACGGGTAAGACCTTTAATGTCACCTTTACCATTTGCAATAACGGCACCGCCACAGCCAATGCAAGCACGGCCAACATCACCACCGATGATGGCGAGAACACTACAGCTTCCATTCCCTCCCTGGCACCGGGCAACTGCACTAACAGCACAGTCGGCCCATTCAACATGACAGGTGATAGCGTTAATGTCACCGTCTGTGCCGACTCCCTTGACGAGATAGATGAAAGTAATGAGGATAACAACTGTAAGGTCAATACCTTCACCCTGCCTCCCACTCCAAATATAAGCGTAGTTAAGACAGTCTCACCAATCAGCATCTCTAGTGCTGCGCAGGTCACCTATACCTACAATGTGAGCAACACCGGTAATGTGAACCTGACTAATGTCACCGTTATCGACGATAAGCTGGGCGATCTCACCCTTAAATTGGATGACGCCAACCTGACAGTAGGTGAATCAAACACCTTTACCGCAACTGCAAACCTAACAGCTACAGTGACCAACAGAGTCAATGTCACAGGAACCTACCTTGAAGAAACAGTAACTGCTACTGCTACTGCTACAGTGACCTATACACCACCTCGCAGAGGTGGCGGCGGAGGTGGCGGGGGCGGAGCCCCTTGTTATCTCGACATAGACATGCTGGGTAATATAACCAGGGTAAGAATTACATGTACTACCAGCAGAACTCTGGAAGACAAGGTGGCTCCTGACTTTAACAACACCAACTTCCTGGAGATTGACTATGGCACCACGGTGATTTGCAATGAGCTTGGCGAGGCGCCAGAAGCACTAATGATGAGAGTGGCAAATCAATCACCGCCAGTACCAGATGGTTCAGCGCTAGTCACTCCAGTTTATAACTTTACGGGCAACTATGGCGATAAGTGGCTAAAATATTGTTCAGGCGTTGCCTTCGGCCAGAATGTCACAATAGTACTGGACTACGACCCCAATGAGCTGCCCGAATCTACTGCTTCGCTGGCCGTTGCCTACTATGATACTGAACAGGGCATTTGGGTTAATTCTCCACCCGACATAGGTCGCGTAGCTGAGGTTGGTAAGGCGACCGGTCTGATGAACCACTTCAGCACAGTCGCCATAATAGCAGAACTTGGCCCCGCTCCCGCACCGGCCAGTTTTGCGGGGAGCGCCTTGAATATTAAGCAAAGCCCTCTATTATGGAAGAACATCTTCGTGGGAGTGACAGGAGGGGATGTTACCATCACTGCTAATGTAGTTAATAACGGTGGTGAAGAAGGCACTTATATTGCTGAGCTGAAGTTAAATGGAGAAACGATAGATACCAAAGAAGTGACACTGGGTCCGGGACAGAGCCAGCAGGTAAGGTTCACTCTGTCCGGAATGGATTATGGACAATATGAGGTAGAAGTCGCCGGGTTGAGCGGAGAGTTCACGGTGTCACGAACCATCGACTGGTTGACCATCTTTGGCATAATAGTCGGTGTTGGCTTGATTATCTGGGCAGTGATTTGGGGCAGGAGAAGGTGGAAGAAACAGCCGCCACAGCCAGCGCAGAGTGAATAACCAGGCTCCTGGCTTGGTTATTCCTCCCTCCCTTGATTATCCTGAATAGCCTCACTGCCTTAGGGCAGTGAGGCTATCTTGTTAAATCCAATAGCTTCTGGTGGACTTTGCCATTGGAAAACAGAAGGTCGCCAGTCTGTAACTTCCAGGGACTGCCTTGAAGGTCGGTAACCTCGCCACCAGCTTCCTGAATCAATAAAACCCCCGCGGCAACATCCCAGGGCTCAATTCTGGTAGTGAAGTAAGCCTCTCCTCTGCCAGCAGCCACCCAGGCTATTTCCAGACCAGCTGAGCCAAGCTTCCGCATATCCATAACATAGGGGTAAATCCCACACACGAGTTTGCTTGTCTTTGATCGATTCCTTTCCCCTCCCTCGCAATAGAAAATATAACTCTGGCTGACGTCTGCTATATCAGATACTCGAATTCTCCTTCCGTTCAAATATGCGCCCTTGCCCTTTTCGGCAAAATAAAACTCATCGATTGCCGGGGCGTAAGCTGCCCCCAAAAGGAGCTCATTTTTATGTATCAAAGCTATACAGACGCAAAAGAAAGGGTTGAAGTTGGCAAAATTGCCCGTGCCGTCCAGAGAATCTACAATCCAGAGCCAATCAGGGTCACCCCGAAGAAAACCGCTTTCCTCGGTTAGCAAACTGTGATGGGGATAATGCCTTTTGATTTCAGCGATGATTAACCTATCCACATCCCTGTCATATCTGACAGACGCTTCTTTAGCTGTGCTTCGCAAGGCGAATAAAGAGGAATCCTGCCGAAAATGCTTCATTAAGACATCGCCTGCCTTTTTGGCTAAATCCTCTATCAAGATCTTCATTTACCCTGGTTATTCTATCACCCACTGCTCAAAACAGCAGCAAACACTTCTACTTGTCCACGTGATTAGTGATACTCCACTTTTTATGTCATTGCGAAGCACGCTTTCCTTTTGTAGTGCGACCCTTCAGGGTCGTGCGCACGAGGCTAAAGCCTCGCACTACATTTCTAAACTTTGCTCTGTCATTTTGCATTTTGCATTTTGAGTTTTGACTTTCTTTAAGGTGTCACCCAGCTACGTGAACTACATTAAGCCTCCCGGAATGAGGTAAAATGTGGCGGAGGTCGAGTTCAGGTCGTTACACTGGATAAATTAGTAAGGGAGGTCAGAGGCAAAATGGCAATAGCACAGATAAGCATTATTCCCTTAGGGACAAAAACTCCTTCGGTGAGCAAATATGTAGCCCGAGCGGTCAAAGTTTTACAGCAAGAAAGCGATATAAAGTACCAGACAACCTCAATGGGGACGACCATGGAGGGCAAACTGGACAAGATTTTAGCGGTGGCAGAGAAAATGCACGAAGGAACCTTCGGCAGAGAAGTTACCAGAGTGATAACCATCATCGAAATTGATGACCGTCGCGACAAAGCTTCGAGTATGGAGGGCAAGATGAACTCACTGATGACAGAGCTGAAGCGTTAGGAATGCCTCCTTACCCGGAGCCAACAATGCGTATGCGAGCGCCCTTGTTCAAAGTGGCACTTTACCAAGAATCAGGGCACAAGCGGCTACCGTAAAAACACTGCTATTTCTTGAGGCCGGAGATGAATTCGTCAACCGACATAGCAGCCATGGTCATAGTTTGAAGTGTGCCCCTCGCCCCCAACGCAATCGCCACTTTGGACACCGCTTCAGCGCTTGGAGCTTCTAGAATGTTCACAAAGTCATATGGCCCGAGAACAGCAAACTGGTTAATTATCTTAACCCCCAGTGCCTCGACCTCCTTGTTGACGTCCTTGATTCTTTCCGGTTTGTCCTGGATGGTCTTCCTTCCCTCATCAGTAAGACTAGTCAACATCACAAATACAGCCATTTCTTACCTCCTTTTGATTTTTTTATTTAATACCCCGAGCTGATCCCCATTGCGCTTGTTTTTCTGTAAACACTAATTATAACATCCAAATTCGCCTGGCTCAATCAAGACCGCTCTTTAGCTGGCGAAGATAACTTTCGTAGACGCAGCAGTCATAGGGATGCGATATCTCGGCGCTGCCGATGAGGTATATATCCTGGCATATGCAAAACGGCTCATCCATGGCTTTGCTCCCTACCTGAAAAAAGTCTGAACATCACTCACTCTTGCCCGGGTAAAAAAACTACATAAATTTGCCGGGATAACGGGCGATAAACGAAGGATCAAGGGCATGTTTTGATTATCACCTTGAAGAACAAGTCCAAATCCTCGGAACTATGCCAGGCGCTCCAGTCCTCGGGGTTGCCCCCATTTACAACATAGCGGGTCCCGTCAGGATAGGAAGCATCGTCGCTATTGCCATGACAACCATAGTGGTGGTCGTCGATGGGGTTGCTTACGTAGCAAGTGCAATAATATTTCCCCGGGGTGACGTAGGTTTCCAGGTTGAAATTGAATGTCTGCCACCCTCCGTTGCCGGCAGTGAAGCCATGGATAGAGGCGCTCTGCAGCACACTGCCGCTGGCATCCCTGAGGTCACAGACTATTATATCCCCGCTGTCGGTAGAGCTAGAACTGGTGAGATATATCTGGAACTGGTGGAAGAAACCAGCCTCGGTTACCTGGAAGCGCTGCCCTTGACCTACGTTGACATAGGAAGGACTTGCGCCAAACCAGGCGCTGGCAGTCCCTTCAGTCTGGCTTATCATTAAGGTCCCTGTTATCTTCGGCTCTACACTGAAAGTCCTGATAGCACTCCACGGACTCCACAACCCGGCATTATTTCGAGCCCTTACCGTCCAGGTCCAGTTATGGAGGTCCATATACCAAATCTCCCCCCCTAATATCTCCGAGTATTCGGAATCGGTGACAGAAGCATTGATCACTGGTGAACCGGCACCTTCACGTATCACATAAATCTGGTACCCTGCAATGCCGCTTTCCGGGGCTGAGGAGTCGTTCCAATCAAAAGACCACGATTCAACGGGCTGAGGCAGGGTAGCACCCTCGGCCGGAGAGGTAAGGACTGGTGTACCTGGTGGTGTGGTGTCTTCTTGCACTGTGATTTGAACAGTGGCGTTCACGCTTCCAGCCTCGTTGGTAGCTGTCAGGGTATAAATGGTGGTTTCACTCGGAGATACGTCTCTGGTGCCGCTGAGAGCCACATTGCCTATGCCCTGGTCTATGTGCACTGTTGCTGCTCCAGTCACTTCCCAACTTAAGTTGGAGGTTCCTCCAGGATTAATTATGCCCGGGTCAGCATCAAAAGAAAGGATGGCTGGTTCTGGTATTGCCTCAGTGACTATGACAGTGGCAGTGACATTTTCAGACCAGGCACCATTGTTATCCTGGGCTCTAAAAGAGACAGTATGACTTCCAACCGAGAGCGATGAAGTGGTGAAAGAGGCAGATGTGCCAATCTCGCCATCAATGCTCGATGTCCATCTATAAGCAACCAAAGTACCATCGGTGTCAGTGCCGTGACCGGTGAAAGTCACTGCCTCCCCCTGTGCCACCTCACCGGGTACAATGGAATCTATATACGCAGTAGGGGATTGGTTCAGCGCACAGCCGGCAATGGCTATTGCCATTATTAACAAAAGGGATAGAAAAGCCGCAATCCGCTTGTCAGTTAGTTTTCTCTTCACGGCTTATTCGGGCAGTATTAGGAAGGGCTGATTACCCTGTTATTTGATTACCATCTTCGGCTCTACGCTGAAAGTCCTGATGGTACTCCACGGACTCCACAACCCGGCATTATTTTGAGCCCTTACCGTCCAGGTCCAGTTATGGAGGTCCATATACCAAATCTCCCCCCCTAATATCTCCGAGTATTCGGAATCGGTGACAGAAGTATTGATCACTGGTGAACCGGCACCTTCACGTATCACATAAATCTGATACCCTGCTATGCCGCTTTCCGGGTCTGAGGAGTCGTTCCAATTAAAAGACCACGCTTCAACGGGCTGAGGCAGGGTAGCACCCTCGGCAGGAGAGGTAAGGACTGGTGTACTTGGTGGTGTGGTGTCCTCTTCCACTGTGATTTGAACAGTGGCGTTCACGCTTCCAGCCTCGTTGGTAGCTGTCAGGGTATAAATGGTGGTTTCACTCGGAGATACGTCTCTGGTGCCGCTGAGAGCCACATTGCCTATGCCCTGGTCTATGCTCACTGTCGCCGCTCCAGTCACCTCCCAACTTAAGGTGGATGTTTCTTCAGGATTAATTGTGCCCGGGTCAGCATCAAAAGAAAGGATGATTGGTTCTGGTATTGCCTCAGTGACTATGACAGTGGCAGTGACATTTGCAGACCAGGCACCGTTGTTATCCTGGGCTCTAAAGGAGACAGTATGGCTTCCAACCGAGAGCGCTGAAGTGGTGAAAGAGACAGATGTGCCAATCTCGCCATCAATGCTCGATGTCCATCTATAACCAACCACAGTGCCATCGCTGTCAGTGCCGTGACCGGTGAAAGTCACTGCCTCTCCCTGCGCCACATCACCGGGTACAATAGAATCTATATATGCAGTAGGGGATTGGTTCAGCGTACAGCCGGCAATAACTGTCGCCATTATCAGTGAAATGGATAGGAAAGCCGCAATCCCCTTGTTACTTAGTTTTCTCTTCATGGCTTGCTCGGGCAGTATAGAGAGGAGCTAATAAGATGTCAAGAGCAAAGGCAGAATGTTTGGCAATTTTTTAAAAATTTTAGAAGTTTGCCTTTCTTCTATATCCAACCGTTCCAGGAGACTTAAATCAGCTTCAAGTAGAAATAGCTCTCTCCAGAAGCTCTTTCTCCCTAGCCTTCATTTTAGCCTCTTCCTCAGGCTTCTCGTGGTCATAGCCCAGAAGATGGAGTACCCCATGGATAATCAGCAATGTTAACTCTTGCTCCGTTGAATGCCCCTGCTCTTTAGCTTGTTCCTCCGCTTTAGGGTAAGAAATGATTACCTCCCCCAGGTGGGTTATATCATCGGGAGGGGAAACAAAGTCAGCATCGGCTCCATGTTGAGGAAGCATATAAAAGGCGAGCACATCCGTAGGTTCATCCACGCCTCGATAGTCCCGATTGAGTCTCTGCACCGTCTCGGAATCAGTGAAAACCAGGCTCATCTCATATGGGGGTGTTATGCTTTCAGCTTTAAGCACTTCCTGAGCTCTGTTTCTTGCCCACTCTTCATCAATGTGACTCTGGAATTTTTCCTCAATATGCATGCCAATTTCACCTTCCATCGATTGAACTCCCTGGCTGGCATCATAACAGGAGATTATTTGTTTTGTCACTTTCGCCTCACTCCTCACGCATTGGAGAAGGGGTAGGGGACCCTCACTGTCATTGCGTGGCACAACCTTCTTTGTCATTGCGAGGTATAGCCGAAGCAATCTCGGGGAAGATGCAAGTTGCCACGCTTCGTTCATAGTGACAAAGAATCTCAGAATGACAGGAAGCGAGAGGGTAGCTCTTTGAGAGCGCTTTGAGGTCAACAAGCATTTTAACATTGATGGATTGACGAACGGTGATCCATTATTTAAGATTTCCTCAGACGAACCAAGTAAGAATGAATTGGCGAGGTTGCTCACGAATAAGCTTAGAATCCTACGTGACATGGCAGCTTCGATGATAAAAATGGAAAGGATATTACGAATCAAAATGGGAGCATTGGAAGCGAAAATTGAGGAGCTTCCTGATGAGTTGCGTCTCATCGGCGGCAGGGGATTGATCGCCAAGATACTCAACAAGGAAGTCCCACCAAGATGTGATCCACTTGGATCCGAGAATAAGTTTATCGTGGCCACTGGACTTCTCGCTGGTACAAATGCCCCGTCCTGTGGGCGAACATCGGTGGGAGGAAAAAGCCCGCTGACAAAAGGTATCAAAGAGGCAAACGCAGGCGGTCCACTCTCTCAGAAGCTCGATCGCATGGGGATTAGGGCAATCATCGTAGAGGGTTGCCCAAAAGATGAAAAATTGTACTATGTTGTAATCGATAAAGCAGGCGTTGCTATAAATCCTGCTGACGAGTTCTCGAGGCTGAAAAACTATTCTCTGGTCGATAGGCTGAGAGAGAAACATGGGGAGGGGGTGACAATCATCTCTATCGGTCTTGCTGGTGAGATGAAGATGAATTCCGCCACTGTGACTGTAACAGATTCTCAGGGGATGCCAAGCCGTCACGCAGCACGCGGTGGGCTCGGAGCTGTAATGGGATCGAAGGGCCTCAAGGCAATCGTAATAGACGATACCGGAGCCCCGGCGGTCGAAATTAAAGACCGCAAAGCCTTCAACAAAGCCGTTAAGGATTGGGTTGCTGTGCTCAAGGAGGACATGAATCTTGCTATGGTCTCCCAAATGGGGACCCCCGCAAATGTGGGTTTTCTCAGTTCTCAGGGTACCATGCCCGCGCTGAACTACACCTCCGGCAGCTTTGAAGAGGCTTCCAGGCTTGGGGGGGATGTGATAGCGAAGCTTGTCTCTAAGCGGGGCGGCGGTATGGACGCCTGCATGCCGGGCTGCGTGATAAGATGCTCCATCGTTTATAACGACGAGAATGGGAAATATGTCACTTCAGCTTACGAGTACGAAACCATCGCCATGCTGGGGACGAACCTCGGCATCAGTGACCCTGACGCGGTGGCTCGAATGGACAGGATGTGTGACGAAATAGGAATCGATACGATCGAGGTGGGAAGTGCGCTGGGCGTGGCCGCAGCGGCCGGAAAAATGAGGTTCGGCGATGTCAAAAAGGCAGCTGAGCTGATAGAAGAGATAGGGGAGGGCACCGAAATGGGCAGGACCCTTGGTCAAGGAGTGGTGGCAACGGCACAGGCCTTTAATATTGACAGGATACCTGCCATCAAGGGGCAGGCCATACCGGCTCACGACCCGCGGGGAACCAAGGGAACTGGTGTAACTTACTGCACCAGCCCCATGGGAGCCGATCATACCGCAGGCCTTACATACTCCAAACCACAATCGAAGGAAGGGCAAATCGAGAAATCCTTAAGGGCCCAAATTCTCTGTGCAGCTATGGACACAGTGGGTTATTGCCTTCTTGCCCTTCCTTGGAAACCGTATCGGGTCTATGAATTCCTAGCACAGGCCATCAATGGCCGTTACGGCGTTAACGTGACAAAGGATGATGTCATGAACATTGGCAGGGAGACGTTGAGGGAGGAACTGACCTTTAATAAAGCTGCTGGCTTTGATGAGATTCACGAAAGGTACCCGAGGTTCATACGGGAAGAGGCACTGCCCCCATCCAACTGTGTTTTTGATGTTAAAGACTCAGAGATGGACACTTTATGGGACAATCTGTCGGTTGTTAAGGAAGAGAAAGCTTCAAGTTCTTTTCGTATCTACTTACCAGCAACTATTGCCGGCCCAGACGTCGTCTATCAGGCCGGACAAATAGTCAAGAGGAAAGACGGCAACCGCGTGCTGATAGTTACTGACTCGGGTATTGTCGAGACAGGCACGGCCCTAAAGCTGGAGGGGATTCTCAAGGACGCGGGATTGAAGACGATACTGTTTTCAGAGGTAGAGCCGGACCCGCCCATAGAGGTGATAGAAAAAGGTGCACGGATCTATGAGGAAGCCGGATGTGACTGCTTGGTGGCCATCGGCGGTGGAAGCTCCATCGATACGGCGAAAGCAATAGCTGTAAAGGTATCGCAGGGCGGTGATTTGCGTAAATACGATATTATGCGAGGGGGATTCGGGTTGATCAAGCCTCCTCTACCGCTATTGATGGCGATACCAACAACCTCTGGTACTGGCAGCGAGGTCACAGTTGGTGCGGTTCTTACCGATAAAGAGCGTCATGTCAAGTTCACCATCGTCCACCCGGAGCTCGCTCCCAAAGTGGCGCTGGTGGACCCCAAACTCACTATGAGTATGTCTTCAAAGCTGACAGCTGCCACCGGCATTGATGCTTTGTCCCACTGTGTGGAAGGGTATGCATCCGATTCTACGCCTTATAGCCCCATTGCCGATGCAGTAGCCTTATGGGGGGTGAAGATGGTCGGGCGCAGTCTGAGAAAAGCGTGTTCACAGGGTGACAACGTCGATGCTCGCTTTGACATGAGCATGGCTGCTTATCATGGGGGGATTGCTGTTATGAAGGGCTCTGGTTTAGCTCATGCGATCGGCCACCCATTGACGGCGTGGTATCATATCCACCACGGATTGAGTCTGGCGGTGCCGTTGCTCTGCTATGCTAGGGTAAACCGCGAAAAATGTGAGGAGAAATTCCGCGAGATGGCACGGATGCTGGACGGATCGGATGACCTTGAGGAGGCGCTGAAGAGACTTTATAGCGACATTGGGATGCCTTTGAGGTTCAGGGATATTGGTGTTAAGGAAGAGCACATAGAGTCGCTTGTGGAAGATATTTTTAGGGAACCAGCCTTGTATCAGAATCCTATACGCTTAGAAGAGAAGCGAGTTATCCAGTTGATGAAGGACTTCTATTAATTCCAATGGTAAGTAAAATACCATCAATGGCAGTAACACTGCTCAGGAAGCAATATCTCAGAGTTAAGCAGAGGTATCCCCAGGCTATCGTCTTTTTCCGACTGATTAGCACTCAAACTATTGCTGGAATAGCACTCACGCTCTTTAAAGGAACTCTGAAATTATAGCCGAGATTTAGTTTCTTCTCCTGCTTGCATTGAGTATGGTTATTCCGATAACTTGCCCTTTCTCGTATCTAATTATGATGTCATCATCTGTGAGCTCGGAGTTGTCCGCATGGCTTGGCTTTTTAAAGTTAATATATAAAACATCTGCTTCTTTATCATACGTAGTCCAAATTCTTGCATGTGGCATTTCAGTGAAGGTATCGTAACAGACGATTCAATTCGTTTCAATGAAGTCTTTATAGTAAAATACCATCAATGACAGTAACACCGCTCAGGAAGCAATATCTCAGAGTCAAGCAGAGATATCCCGAGGCTATCGTCTTCTTCCGACTGGGCGATTTCTATGAGACGTTCGACGAGGATGCCAGGGTTGCCTCTCGAGAGCTGGACATCGTTTTAACCTCCCGTGGAATGGGGAAAGGGCAAAAAGTGCCCATGGCGGGAATCCCCCACCACGCCATAGATAATTATCTCGCCAGACTTATCAATCGAGGCCATAAAGTGGCCATCTGTGAGCAGCTCACCCCTCCAGGAAAAGGATTGGTGGAAAGGGATGTCATTCGGGTAGTAACGCCAGGCACGGTAATTGAACCTAACCTGCTTGATGCCGCGAAAAATAACTACCTTGTCAGTCTAATCATCGAGGACGAAAAAGCAGGGATAGCTTATGTTGATATAACCACAAGCGATTTTGCCACCACACAGCTTCCCGCCGATAGGGTTTCTTCGGAATTGGAGCGTCTGCAGCCAAGTGAGGTGCTCACCCCTCAAGGCGTTGAAGATTATCAGCAATTACCATCCACGGTAACGAAGCTCGACGATTACTGGTTTGATTTAGAAATAGCTCAACAGACTCTGCTGGAACACTTTGGTGTGGCTACTCTGGAAGGCTATGGCTGTGCCCATTTGCCTCTGGCTGTAAAGGCTGCTGGCTCGCTAGTCCATTATGTGGCAGAAACTCAGAAGGAGGCTTTGCCTCAGCTAACCAGCCTTGCTACCTACTCTACAGATTCCTTTATGGCTCTTGATGGCCAGACATGTCGTAATCTGGAGCTTTTTCAAGGTGGGAGGTGGGGGGAGACCGCCAACTCCCTGCTCTCCTTAATCGATACCACCGCGACCGCCATGGGAGGCAGACTGCTTAGAGGCTGGCTGGCTCAACCCCTCCTTGACATAGATAAGCTAAATCAACGGCAAGAGGCGGTTAGCTGGTTTTATAACGATAGCTTAGTTCGTCAAAAAACTATGGCCCTGCTGGGAGACATCGCCGATTTAGAGAGGGTAGTGAACCGTGTGAGAGGTGGCAAGGCAATGCCCAGAGAGTTGATAACACTCCGCACAAGTCTGGAAAAGGTAGCTCAACTGAAAGCAACGCTCGATAATTGCCCTGACAAGTCAGTTAGCGAATTAAAGCTCTTCCCCGAGATTATGGATTTAATTGACCGGGCAATTGTTGATGAACCCGGTGACCTTGAACATGGAAATGTCATCAAGGAAGGCTTTTCCAGCGAGCTAGATGAGCTTCGCCACAGCTCCACCAAGGCTAAACAATATTTAGCCAGCCTGGAGCAGAGGGAAAAACAGCGCACCGGGATTAAATCCCTGAAAGTGGGGTACAACAGAGTATTCGGCTATTACATCGAGGTATCCAGGGTAAATCTCAATCTGGTTCCCAAGGATTATATTCGCAAGCAAACCCTCGCTGAGGCGGAAAGGTTCTTCACCCCCGAACTAAAAGAGTATGAATCGCTGATTCTTACCTCACAGGAAAAGATAACCTATCTTGAAACCTCCCTGTTTAACCAGGTTTGCCAGCAGATAGGCGCTAGAGGTGAGCAAATCTTAGCCACCGCGAGGGCTATTGCCCAAATTGATGTGTTTTCCAGTCTTGCTGAAGTGGCATCATGCTACCACTACACCAGACCAGAGCTGACCAACGAGGATATCATCGACATTAAAGAGGGACGCCATCCCATGGTAGAAAGAACCTTGGGCAGCGACAACTTTATTCCCAATGATACATATCTATCCAATAACGATAGCCAGCTCATCATACTCACTGGCCCAAATATGTCGGGAAAATCCACCTATCTCAAGCAGGTAGCTTTGATTGTCCTTCTGGCACAAATTGGCAGCTTCGTTCCTGCCAATTTGGCCAGAATCGGTATCATCGACCGTATCTTCACCAGGATTGGTGCTCAGGAAGATTTAGCTGCGGGACAATCAACCTTTATGGTGGAAATGACTGAAACAGCAAACATCTTGCATAACGCCACCTCGCGCTCCTTGCTCATTCTGGATGAAATTGGACGAGGCACAAGCACCTATGACGGGCT
>Ga0307431_1001545_pt1 | contig 13136 bp, 9 predicted proteins | sample SalMarWE160170MG_FD_202155 | JGI IMG/M metagenome (GOLD analysis project Ga0307431, IMG submission 202155) | Salt marsh sediment microbial communities from the Plum Island Ecosystem LTER, Massachusetts, United States - WE1603-170 | ecosystem: Environmental > Aquatic > Marine > Intertidal zone >...
CAGCCATCCGAATATTGAGATTCCTGACCACTTCACTCGGCGAGAATATACGGTATTTGTTCTCTATGGTCTGACGCATAACCAGGGCCTGTTTCAGAAAGATTGTCAAAAGTGCCGCAGGCATCCCATGACCCACTACATCCGCCAAATAAAAGCCGATATGCTCCTCGTCGACACGGACGATATCGAAAATGTCACCGGATACCCACTCAGCCGGCAAAAATAACGTGGCCCATCGCACTTTGTCGGTTTGTGGCAGCTTGGTAGGCAAAAAATCCTTTTGTACAAGACCGGCCAAACGAAGCTGCTCCGCCAGATTCTCAATCAGCATCTTCGCTGTATCTATTTGCTCTGCCAGTTTGTTATTATAAGTTGCTTGTGCCCGCCTTGATGTAGCCGCAGGCTTTATTACTTGTGCGGAACTTTTTTTACGATATGTGAGGTTGGCACTGACTCTTACCCACAGTTCATCAAGTGAAGAAACCTCCGAAGTTTCACTCATTGATAAACTTGTTGTTGATGGTAACACGGAAGAACTTTCTGCCGGTAGTTTTTCCTTATCTGTAAGCAGAATAACACCAATATGTTTCGTCTCAAAGGTCTCGATGATTTGAACCAGTTGCTGTGAGCAATTTGTGTCATCTACATCAACAATTACAGTCCCTATCGAATCGAATCCGTTGCGGACTTCGGAAAATTTATCAATTGGAATAACACGGTAGGACAGCTTTTTTTCATCGAGAAGCTGCTTTGTTTCCAGGGGCATCTGCTGCCGGTTGGTTATATACAGTACATCAACAAAGCTCTTATCCAAATCAAGAAGACTATGTGATTCTACTTTTTCCATAATATTAATTTTATGTCAGCTTTATAGGACCTTCAGACAACGGTTACTCATCTGATTGCCCTGTTAAAGAACCGCCGCTCACAGAATATCGCTAACGAAAGACAGTTCATCATCTATAAGCTAAATTTCGGCTTGATAAGGGGGGCACTTTGCATTTTCTAATGATTTTTTTACTTTCAACCGGCAAAAATCGCCGAGCCGATGCGAAGAATGGTCGCTCCCTCTTCCACAGCAATTTCATAGTCGGAACTCATACCCATGCTCAATTCGGTAAAATGTGGGCCAACAAACTTTTCGCCGCGCATCTCATCAAATAACTCTGCCGCTCGAACAAAACAAGTACGAACCACGTCCTTGTCACGAGTTAACGGAGCCATTGTCATCAAACCAACCAGCTTTAAGTGGGATAGAGTATCCATCTGCTCGGCCAAGTGAGTGGCTGCTCCAACCGGGACACCATATTTTTGTGGCTCGTTGGAAGTATTAACCTGCAGGAGTACTTTTGGAAATAAGTTCAGCTTTGACGCAGCATTGTTGATTTCTTCGGCCAGCCGAAGTGTATCCACAGAATGTATCAGAGAAGCTATAGGCAAAACCTGGCGGACCTTGTTGCGCTGAAGATGGCCAATCATATGCCATCTGAGCTTCTTGAGTAGTTCCGAGTTACCATTACCATCCTGTAAAATGCCGGCTATCTGTACCGAAACTCTTTTGAGCTGCTGAACGCGGTTCTCACCCAGTTCTGTATAGCCCTGACGGATTACTTCTTCGATTGCATCGATGTTGGCGGATTTAGTCACTACAATAAGCTTTACGTCACACCGTTCTCTGCCCGAGCGGGCACAGGCCGAAGCAACGGTATCTTCTATACGTTTTAGTCTTTCAGAAATTTTTACCATAAGAAAACAATTAATAATTCAATGCCGATGAGCTCAATCCACCATAAACAATGACATAATAAAAAAATATCAAGCAAAGTGCGTTTATGCCAGCATAAAAGCAACATTCGCGGAAGTTTTATAGGATTTTTTTATAAAGCCGATTCCCGTGCCATGCCGATTTCTATATGCGATATAATTTACCGTTGAAAACGGCGATTCCCGCGTGCCTTGAAATCACAAAAGATATCAAACAAACCGGGCCATTAAGATGTTAGATTATCGCACGGACGGCAGGGAGCGTCAGGCTCGTGATTATGAGCCTAAACATTCAAGATACGTGATTATAGGATTTTAGCTTTAAGAATATAATGTTCAGAAAAACACTAAAAAAAGCGATTTTATGCTTGCTTTTTTTCACTAAAAAGTATAAAATACCTATTGTAGTGTGAGGTGTAGTTGTATTCTAATGAGGGCGTTTTTTGCTCTTCTATTATTTTCTTGACAGGATTTCGTTGAGACAGTACTATCTGTCTTGCTCTTTGAAAAGGGCTTTTTGTACCTAATAAATGAAATAATGCACCTTAGGTGCTTCTAAACCTCGGCGAGGCAGCGTGGTCCACCGGTCTCCCCCCCAGCCGGTTCCACCACCTCGCCTTATTTTATGTTTTTCCAAAGCTCTCCCTTCCCGGCTCTATAGCGTGAAGAATATGTTATTGCCCACGGACCTGTACGATTACTTTTCTGCTGCGTGGGCCGTCAAATTCACAGAAGAAAATACCCTGCCAGGTACCAAGCTGCAGAGATTTATCCTTGAGCAGGATCTGCTCGCTGCAGCCGACAAGGGTGCTTTTGCAATGGGCATCGGAATTACCTTCATAATGCCGATAGCCGGGACGATTGTGTGGAATTAATTCCTCCAGAGTCAGAAGTATATCATGCGGGACGGAGGGATCGGCATTTTCGTTGATGGTAATAGCCGCGGTCGTATGAGGGCAATAGACTATCACATCACCATCGGAAATGCCGGATTCACCGACAAAAGACTTGACCTGGCCGGTGATATCCAACATCTGGTTGCGATTTTTCGTGCTTACACTGAACTTTCCCTGGACGATTCTCATTACTTTTACCTCCTGCTCCGTTCAATGAAGAAACTTCCCAACGGGGCTTACATTTGTTCGACAACCTCGATGCCCAGCAGTTCGCTTAGGCCGTGCCTGATAGTTCGTGCGGTTAAATCACAAAGCAACAGCCTTGTCGGCCTTTGGTCCGGCCCGGCCTTGAGAACGGGACAATTTGTATAAAATGCGCTGAATTTCTGCGCAAGCTCGTAAAGGTATGCGGTCAGGTAGTTCGGCCTGTAATCGCTCACCGCCGCTTGTATCGCCTCGCCGTAGCGAATCAGGTGCTTGGCTAAATCCAACTCGGCCGACTCAGCCAGATTCAGATTCGTCAAATCCTTAATCTCTTTATTTATATCAACCTCTCCCTTTTTCATAATTGAGAATATCCGGGCGTATGCATACTGCATATAAGGCGCGGTATTGCCGTCCATCGCCAGCATCTTATCGAAGCTGAATACATAATCGCTCGTGCGATTGTTGGAGAAATCTGCATACTTGACGGCCCCGATTCCAACTGCTTTGGCGATTCTCTCTTTCTCTTCATCGGTCAACTCCGGATTCTTTTGTTCGACCACCTTTTTGGCACGTTCGACCGCTTCGTCGAGCAAATCTTTTAATTTTACATTCTCGCCCGAGCGGGTCTTTAACGGCTGGCCATTTTCACCCAAAACGCTTCCAAACATAACGTGGTGAAGCATGTCTTTATTTGCCCAACCAGCCATATCGGCAACGGCAAACAGCATCTCGAAATGCAGCTTCTGCCGCGAATCGGTGACATAGATTATCGTATCAGCCTTTAATTTGTTGATGCGATAGCGAATCGCCGCCAAATCCGTCGTCGCGTAAAGATATGCACCATCGCTCTTCTGAATAATAAATGGCAAACGCTCTCCTTCTTTATTCTTAAATCCATCAGGAAAAACACACACAGCTCCATCAGACTCTATGGAAAGTTTTTTATTCTTCAACTCCTCCACGACATCCGGCAACATATCCTCGTAAAAACTCTCACCCCGAACATCATCGTCAGATAATTGAATATTAAGTCTTTTATAAATTCTGTTACACTCGTCTAATGTTATCCTTTTGACAGCGTTCCAAGCTTTTCTCTCCTGTTCATTCTCATCTCCACCTTTTTGAAGCATAACAGTTATATGACGTGAAAGAGCGCCATATGGAATGTCTTTGTAAATAAATTCATTATTTTCATTTTTCACACGTATTTGAATAGTATAGCTAATATCACCTTTCCCTTTGAAAATTTGATCGAGCAAATTAACGTATTGATATGCCTTCAATAGGGCGGGCCATAAAAATTCGCTTCTTTTAGAAAAATTATCTAAAAATGGATTAAAATAAAGTTCTCCATCACCCGTGGAGTTTTTTTTGTCCGCAAGCCAGTCTTGTTGATGACGGTTTATTATACTATCTTTGAAGACATTACTTTTCGGCTCATTTTCACGTAACTCATTCCGTATGTTTTCCACATCGTAGTATGGTTTTTCACCTTTATGGAGGTTTTCTGCCATACAGATATGCCAAAGGGCTAAAATTATTTTCCCGAATTGGGTGCCCCAGTCGCCGATATGGTTCTGCGATCTAACATCATGGCCTAAAAATCGGAGCATTCGGCAGAGACAATCGCCTATGATTGTACTGCGCAAATGACCTACGTGCATTTGCTTGGCGATATTCGGGCTGGAAAAATCGACAACAATATTTTTGGGTTTTGCGGACTTTTCGATGCCGAGGCCTGATGCGTCTCGATTTATTTCGAGCAGTCCTCCAGCGATAAAATCCGGTTTTAATCGCAGGTTGATAAAACCCGGTCCGGCGACTTCCGGCGGCTCGCAAATGTCACCGATACTTATCTTCTCTACCACCTGCCCAGCCAGTTTGCGAGGATTGGTCTTAACTTGCTTGGCTAATGCCATTATGCCGTTGGCCTGATAATCGCCGAATTTGGCATCAGTCGCCGGCCGAACAATAGCTACACAATCCTCCCGGCTGCTTACAGCAGCCATCGCGGCACTAATTCGCTCTTCGAGTATGTCTATAACAGGCTTCATATAAATTATTCAATCAATTTTCAATCTCTTGGCATCTTCTATATTTGTCATTCCTGCGAAAGCAGGAATCCATTTAAACGATGAGTTTATGATATAAATCCTCCCAATTCGGATTAAACTTCTCAATTAGTTTTATCTTCCACTCTCGTTTCCACTTCTTCATTCTTTTTTCTCTTGCGATTGCCGAATAAATATCTTCATAAGATTCATAATACACAAGGTTATGTACCGCGTATTTTTTAGTAAAGCCTTCTAAAAGATCATTTTTATGCTGAAGGACTCTCTCAAGCAGGTTATTTGTTACTCCGATATAGAGGGTTCCATTTCTTTTGCTTGCAAGCATATAAACAAAATATTGTCCCATTTTTCTCTGGATTCCCGCCTGCGCGGGAATGACAGTTGGAAAGTTTTTAATCAATTTTCAGTCTCTCGGCGTCGCCCCAGAGCAGCTCCAGGTCATAGTAATCGCGATACTGCTCATCGAAGATATGGACAACGATATCGATAAAATCGAGTAAAATCCACCGCGCCTTCTCGTAGCCGGCCCTGCCGAATCGCTGCATGCTCTGCTCCCTTGCTGCCTGGGAAATTTCATCAGCCACGGTGCGCATCTGCCGGTCGCTCGTGCCGGTGGCAATCACAAAGAAATCGGTCGCCGGCGACATTCCCGTCAAATCCAGAACCACAATATCGCGGCAATGCCTCTCAGCCGCAATCTTCGCTGCCGCTAAGGCAAATTTCTTTTCTTTCGAGCTCTGTTTTTTGGTCAAAACTCATATCCTTACGCAAATCTTCAATAAAAAAAGGGCGGCCTTATAGGCCACCCCGATAGATTACTATCCAAAAGTGATTACGTCAACCTTACAGCCCTGTTATAAAGCTGTATTGTACTCCTACCGTTATATCGATTTCTTTACTCCCCTCCGAGTCTGAGCCAGCCGCTGATAACAGGACCGAACTTAACTACTACGCCGGAAAAGACCACGCTGACCATCGTCATCAGTTTTATCAGAATATTCAGACTCGGTCCGGAAGTGTCCTTGCATGGGTCGCCGACTGTGTCACCGACGACGGCGGCCTTGTGTGCATCGGAGCCTTTGCCGCCGTGAGCGCCTTTCTCGATATACTTCTTGGCGTTGTCCCACGCTCCACCGGCGTTGTTGAGCGTGATTGCCAGAACAAAACCACAGGTTAATCCGCCCGCCAACAGTCCCATCACACCGGCCACACCTAACAGCAGCCCTGTCGCAACCGGAATGATAATCGCCAGCAACGAAGGCAGAATCATCTCTTTCTGAGCACCTTTTGTGGAAATAGAAACGCAGCGGGCATAATCAGGCTGGCCTGTACCCTCCATAATACCTGCAATTTCTCTGAACTGCCGCCTGACTTCATTGACCATCGCGCCCGCCGCTCTGCCGACCGCCTTCATCGTCATAGCACAGAAAACAAAGGCCATCATCGCACCGATAAACATGCCGCAGATAAGTTTCGGATTCATAATTGTCAGGTTATATGCTTCGATAAAAGTGGGTATGTCCGCAGTCTTTACACTTTCGGGCGTAAATGTGACACTACCGACCTGAAAAGTCCCGCCGGCATCGACAGCCAGTCGCGAAATCCAGATTCGCACTTCTTCTATATACGCAGCCAACAGTGCCATCGCCGTCAGCGCCGCCGAGCCTATCGCAAAACCCTTACCTGTCGCCGCAGTGGTATTACCGAGCGAATCGAGGGCATCGGTTCTCCTTCTAACCTGCGGCCCCAGACCGCTCATCTCGGCATTACCGCCGGCGTTATCGGCTATCGGGCCGTATGCATCGGTAGCAAGTGTAATACCCAATGTTGCGAGCATTCCGACGGCGGCAAAGCCGATACCGTAGAGACCCATCGGCACACTTGAAAAACCGCCGGCAAAACCAAACGCACACAAAATACCGATGACGATTGTTATTACCGGCAAGCCGGCTGAGAACATGCCGGTGGCCAAACCATCTATAATCGTTGTGGCCGGACCCATTTCCGCCTGGGCGGCAATACCTTTTGTCGGGCCGTATTCATCGGATGTGTAATATTCGGTTAGCTGGCCTATAATAACACCGGCAAGCAATCCTGCAATTACCGAGCCGAATATGCCCCAGCTAATCCAGTGCAGCAAAGCCAATAACGCCACCGCTGCAACAATCAGGACCGAGCTTCCCAACGTGCCGAATAAAAGGGCGCGCAGAAGATTCTTCTGACTTGCGTCCTCCTTACAGCGAACCATAAATATACCTACAATCGAAAGTACGATACCCATACCTGCAACAACCATAGGAGCAAGCACGGCTTTGAGCGGGTCCATATCTCTGTTAGCAAGGGCCACCGCCGGCAGTGCCGCACCAAGTGCAGCAGTAGCAAGAATCGAACCGCAATAGCTCTCGTACAAATCCGCTCCCATACCGGCAACGTCGCCGACGTTATCACCGACATTGTCGGCGATTGTAGCGGGATTTCTCGGGTCATCTTCGGGGATACCTGCTTCGACCTTGCCGACCAAATCCGCACCGACATCAGCGGCCTTTGTATAGATACCGCCGCCAACGCGGGCAAATAACGCCTGAGTCGAAGCACCCATACCGAAAGTAATCATTGTGGTCGTAATCTCGACGAGTTTATGGCCAGGTTCCATACCCTGAGGCACCAACTGCAAACCAAGAAATTCCAGTCCGTTGGCCATATTTGCGGTGGTATAAACCAGCTTATCCAGGATTAGATACCACAGCGAAATATCCAGCAGCCCGAATCCGACAACAACAAGACCCATAACTGAGCCGGACCTGAAAGCAACCTGCAGGCCGCTGTTGAGGCTCTTGCTGGCGCCCTGAGCTGTCCGGGCCGAGGCATTCGTAGCAGTCTTCATGCCCAAAAAGCCGCAAAGACCGCTGAAAAATCCGCCGGTAAGAAAAGCTACCGGGACAAATGGATTTTGAACGCCCTTGTACGCGCAGAACGCAAAAATCGCCAAAAGAATAATGAACACCAACGTTACTACGCTGTATTGCCGGAACAGATAGGCATAGGCGCCCTGGCGGACATGTTGGGCAATTTCTTTCATCTTGTCGGTGCCTTCGGGAGCTTCCATCATCTTCTTATAGAAATAATATGCAAAGCCCAGGGCCAACAGTGCCCCTATCGGCGAGATGAACCAGCCTAACGGACTGCCGCTCTGGTTTTCCTGCGGGCTTTCAGCCGCTATTGCCGCCGAGCCAAAGGCGAAAATGAAACTCAGCACTAAAAGTGCAAAAATGCTCTTGCGGATATTCACTTTAGTTACTCCTTTCGATTTCGTACTTCCATGATAACGCAATCAATGTACAAAACTGTTCGTGCAGTTTAACTAAACGGAATTATTTTTCAACTTTATTTATCGTGTATAACCGCTTAATCATAAATTTTTTCTGCCGGAATTCACTCCGCAAGATAGACAGCCTTATCAGTCTATCCGGCGAGGTAACAGCGAAACGTAATCCTGAACAATTCAAATGAGGCTTCCTGAGGTTTTCAGACGGCCTTAAGGTAGATGATAATGCCTGTTAGAATCAAAATCACAACAAAGCAAACGCTCACAGCAGCAATAAATATCCACATAAAACGCCGGCTCTGCCTGGAAATTATATATTTGAGATATCTGTCGCTGGTAGCAAAGGTCTTGCTCATCTGTAAAATGCTGTCCGTCTGACTATTCGCGCTCCGGTTCATTTTTTCTAAAGTTTGATAGAAGTTACTAAAATTCTCCGACATCTGAACATCGATATCGGCAGCGGCGGCAAGTTGATGGTCGATATCAACAAGGGCATCGGTTTGCCTGGCCGTTTCAGACGGGATTTTTTCAACGGCATCGATGAACTGCTCATTCTTTGCCCCTGCACTCCTGAGCTGTTCAAGAAGCTGCTCGGTTATCTGCTTTTGATTAGCAACCATGGCAGGGATACTCTCGAGCAATTCCGGCAGTTGTCTGATTCGGTTCACCAATTCTTCATGCTGGTCGGCCTGTCGATTCAAATGCTTGTTGATCCCCTGCAGTTGGTTCACTAACTTATCGAAACCTTCCTGGAGCTTTTCGAGCGATTCCGCCGAAGGGCGTCCCATAGCAGTCTGCCTGTCCGCGGGGGGAAAAGCTTTAACCAGTCCCTTGCCTTCCTGTCGGAAGACAGGAATGGGGGCAGGCTCGACCGGCCGACCGCCGGCATTCGCAGGCTTAGCTGAATCTTCATCCTGACTGATCAGGCCTTCTTCATCTATATCAGGCTGATGGTCTGCTGGTCTGTATATTTTGTGAGAACGCAGCCAGCTACTCGTCCCTGCCCAAAGATCCTTGAGAGCCATTCCATAACTCCTAACGTCATAGTTTGTAGTTTACTCCTAAGTAGTTCATTGTTCATCGATGAACTCTGAACAATGAACCTATTTTAGCCTCATTTCATGAAGCTATACGTATTTTAAGTCATATTAAAGACTTTTCTATCGGCAGTTCAAGTTATTTTTAATACAATTACCGGCACAAATCTATGGGAAATCAACTCTCCACGAAAACTATTCTTTCCAAAATCAGTTGAATATCCGGCAGGAAGTTGTTACACTAATCTAATCAGAGATTTTAGAGGGATTTTCAATTCGTTTGCTTGGTTGAGTCCAAATGAATGTATGAACTCTATAGGAGGAATTAAAAAATGAGCCGGCGATTAGCACCCATCAAGTTCACGTCCGTTGATGTCATTGTTATGGTCTTTGTTTGCCTGTTCTTTTTAGCTGTAGCTCAGCTTGTCGGCAGCAATTCACGTTACATAGAATACCGTACTAAATGCCAGAATAATCTATTCGATATCGGCAGAGCTATGCAAATCTATGCCAATGATTACGACGACGAATATCCATGCGCCGGGGGGCGCTCATCTCAATGGTCTAGCAAAATAGCCGACTATAAGGCTCCTAATAGATATCTTGCTTATCAAATAGGTTCGGATGGCAGCGGAGGTTATGCCACAATCACATCCAGCCTCTATCTTTTAATCAAATATGCCGAATTATCACCGAAAACATTCGTTTGCCCCGGTGATTATGGAGCAACAGTTTTTAATCCTATCGATGAGGGCGAAGGCCACCTTGAGCTTATAGATCTCTGGGATTTCGGTCGATATAGAAGCGCAACAGATAATCCCAGTAACCATTGCAGCTATGCCTATCATATGCCTTATGGCTTATACAATCTGACTTTATCAAGCGAGCCAAACATGGCGGTGGTCGCCGACAGAAATCCATGGCTAACCTTAGCCGATACAGAGGCAAATTTCAGTCTGTTTGATCCGGACGGCGACAGGGAAGCTATCAAAGCAGGCAATGCCTTTGCTCATAACAACGAAGGACAGAATGTTTTGTTTGTTGATGGTCATGTATCATTTGAAACAGAATCATTCTGCGGAGTTAATGATGATAATATCTATACTTATCAGGATGCCGGAGACACACGAATAGGGGATTCACCGATACCTTTCGTCAGTATACCACAAAATAGCACAGATTCACTGCTCGCCAATGAGCCGGGAATGTACAAGAAATTAATAACAAAACAATCAAGAGATGTTAATTCCATCGACCTCCAACAAACTTCAACTGTTGTAACACTTGATTACCCCATACCGAGACGACAAAACGTCATCTGGTGCTCGGCTTTCCAGATGGCCTGGGACAAGCTCAAAAATGACATCATCGGCGAGCCGGTCGAAGTCATCGGGGCCGAAGACCTGACAACGTATCTGAACCGGGCCATAGTCTCACAGGAAGACCTCGATGAGGAATCTTACTATGCCAACGCCGGCTTAATCGGTGAAGGTATCATCGAGCAAATACAAACGGATATGAACCAATTTTTCCCCTTCGAGCCTGTCTCATTTTTAGGAGAAGAATACAACACAGACCCAAATTCAATATTAGCTTATTCCTATTTTAATGTAAATATTGATTGCGCATACCCATTCTACACAAATACGAAACCATTCGCTTTCACAGATTCAAATGGGATTAGCACCAATGTCACCTCATTTTGCAGCTTCTCTGAATTTGAAGATCCTCAAATGTTGAAAGTTATTGAACAAGTGGAAGTCCTCTTTGGTCAATTCGACGAAACAGGCACAAGTGCCGAGTTCGCAGTCGATTTATGCAAAAACACTCAGCCTTACCAAGTGATTCTGGCTGTTGTGTCTAAGCATATCTCGCCCCAGCGCAACACGCTCAATCGCGCAATCAATTATGTCGAATCAAAAATCTCAGAATTCAAACTAAATCAAAATTATAACATTTTACGAGAATTCTGGCCATGGGACGAACTTATCATCCCGGATTTGCTTTTCAAGATAACACACCACTTTTCCGAACTCGAAGGCAAAGCTATCGGTAACCAACCCTGGCAAGACCAGGGTTATTATATTGTCGAGGCTTTGCAGACAATTGACTTCTCTATAAACCAAACGAGAGTCGTTATTGAACCAAGTGACACTGACAATTCTAATCAATTATCGAGTAGAAGAAATTTTTATTTCAACAGGCCTTTTTTGATCTATGTAAAAAAACGCGGGGATGGCCATTCGCCCATTTTTGCGATGTGGGTGGACAACGCCGAACTTATGAATCCATTCCAGGACAAATAATACGACTGGTCTTTTACCATCCCGGCACAATAAGGCTTTAAAATAAGAAAACATCTTTTCTGCTGCAAATCCAAATCATTTCCAATATAATTGCCGCAATATATAAAAACAAAATGAGGTCAGGTATATGAGATTAGTCACATACTCCAGGAACGGCTCAATCAGTTGTGCTATTTTGACCGAGGCCGGACTGATAGATATTCCCCGCGCCTGGGGCGGCCCGAACCCGCCGCACAGTGTAAAAGAAATCCTGTTTCGGGGACATTCGTGCCTGTCGAAATTAATCGAGCTCAAAGATTCCGCCGACGATTTTATCGCCGCCGATTCAGTGCAGCTTCTTGCCCCCATTCCCCGACCCGGCAAAATCATTGCATTAGCAGGAAATTACAGCGAGCACATAAAAGAGGCCAGCGTCAACCGCGGCTTCAAGCTGGGCCTCTCGGACTCGCCGCGAAATACTACCGTGCCCCGGCCGTTTATCATGCCGGCCACCGCCGTCACCGGGCCGGAGAAGGAGATACCCTGGCCCGTTTACAGTGAGACGATAGATTACGAGCTTGAGCTTGGAGTAGTCATCGGTAAACCTGTCCTAAGCAGGGTCGAAGGAAATGCAAAACACATCCGGCCGGAGGACGCTCTCGATTATGTCGCCGGCTATACCATCGTCAACGACCTCTCGGCGCGCAGCGTCACCTTCGTAAAGAACCGGACCAAGCGTCCATGGGACGAATTTTACGACTGGCTCAACGGCAAATGGGCCGACGGCTTCTGCCCGATGGGCCCTTGCCTGCTCACCACCGATGAAATAGAAGATGTACAGAATCTCGACATGACTCTAACCGTCAACGGCGAAATCCGCCAGAAGGCAAACACCTCACAGATGATTTATTCCGTGGCCGATACCGTTTCGTTCCTTAGTCATATCATGACGCTCGAACCGGGTGACATTATCGCAACCGGCACTCCTTCCGGCGTGGCAATGGCCACAGGAAATTTCCTAAAAGCCGGTGATAAAATCGAAGCATCTATCGAAAAACTCGGAACACTCACTAACACTCTCGGCCCAAAACCCGAAAAATTCTACGAACCACTGGCATAAATAAAGACTCAATTCTTTACACTCAATGCCTGCTTTTATTAAAAACAGCAAAAAGGACACCGTGAGCGAATATCAAGAATCTCTATGCAGATGCCGGTAAAAATGGTAAACTGCCGAGTCTTATTATAGCTGTTTTGTCATAAAAAAGGATGATGATTCTAACTTTTGCAGATATAAGCCCCGGTTCGTAAAGAGTCCTGATGGCGGAGATAAAAATCAAACAATTTAGTAAGGTCGTAAGAAACGAGCTGGAGAATAATCTTATTCCCTTTTGGCTGGAAAGGGCGGCAGATAAGGAGCACGGCGGATTTATCGGCCAAATGTCCAACGATGGAACGATTGAGCCCAAAGCTCCCAAAGGATTAATCTTAAACACCAGGATTCTCTGGACCTTCTCAGCTCTGTATAGATTCAACAAAGATCCTCGCTG
>Ga0307431_1001546_pt1 | contig 13114 bp, 14 predicted proteins | sample SalMarWE160170MG_FD_202155 | JGI IMG/M metagenome (GOLD analysis project Ga0307431, IMG submission 202155) | Salt marsh sediment microbial communities from the Plum Island Ecosystem LTER, Massachusetts, United States - WE1603-170 | ecosystem: Environmental > Aquatic > Marine > Intertidal zone >...
TATTGCAGCTTGGGAGCGTTTGAGAAATGAAGACAAAATAGGCATAAACTGGCAATTCACTACAGCCGACGCCCGGATAAAACTGAGAAAACTATACCCGACAATCTAGCGTGGACTGAGTACTAGGAATCACGACCTTTTCTGTCTTAATATTTAAGCGTTGACTTTACAACGCCTTACATCAAAATCACAGAAACTCGATACGCGGCTCAGCCTGATTATCATAGAAAACCCATGCCTCGATTGTGCTATTCGCCGGCAATTTGGCCTTCATAGCTGCCATGTCCTCACGCTCGACAGGTCCTGGTAAGCGGTTGCTCTTTACCTGAATGTGTCTTATGTTAAGACGATTCTCTGCGATTAGGTCGAACAGACCTAAGCTACCAACCGATTTTGTAACAGAGTAACCAACTCTCTCCAAAATCATCTTAGCCTTGCGTTCCTGCCTATTGCCCTTTTGCTTTGCCTGCATGTCACTAACTCACAATTTTAGCCGTTCTTACTTTTGCAATCATATCATTAAAAATCTTAACCCAAACCGCCTGAATTTTGCCTGGCCTGTTGTGCCAATATTTTCTTAATCTGGCTGCCTCGGCGATAGCACGTCCCCTGAGATTGTCCAGTTCCGGTGGCGATCTGTTCTGCTTGGCCTTCGTCCAAAGACTCGCAAAGCAACCCAGTTCTCTCCTTCCCTCTGGTGATTCGGGTCCACACGTTAAGCCCAGGGCAGTAAATATATCGCTTCCAAAAGATTTTGACTTCGGATCGTATCGGTGCTGATTGCTTTTCAGTATGTCACCGAGTCGCTGAGGCTCGGATCGCTTATCCGAACTCAGGGAGCCGGGAAATTGAATCACTCCCGAACTCCCTGCGTCGGCTTTCTTCGGCTTAATCGGCGGGGTGGTGGTCGGGGTGAGGCTGCGTTTAGCAACCTCAGTGGTGGCTGTTCGGCCTTGCCCTTTCGCTTGCTCTTTGCCTTCTAGCGCACTTTTGGTTACTTTAGTTTCTCTTTGCCGTTTATATTTAGCGCTATTAACTTTGTCGTTGCCGTTAATCTTAGCCTTAACCTTTTTATTTAAAGCATTCCATGCGCGCTCGTGCTGGCTCGTGCGCGCACGAGAAACATTCTTTTTAGGTCTGGTTTGTTTTTTATCCTTCTCTGATTTCTTTTTCTTTTGCTGTTTTTTCAGCCTTTTCTTTTTACCCTCTAACCGCCCGAAATCTGGCGCTGTTATCTGCTCGATCAGGCCTACCGAGGACAGCTCCTTCAGAACATGTTTTGTCTGTCCGTTTTGCAGGGCGAGCCAGCAGCTTATCTGCACATCTGTAGCTGGCTCAAAGCTGCTATTAAGCAGATAGCCGCGATACTTTTTGGCTTTATTCGCAGCGATACTTTTCAATGTTACAAAACTTCCGAGCAGCACAAGAAAATCCTTTTTACTGCGCAGCTCTAACAACTGTAGGCTATAAGAACTCGACTCTGCATCGAGGCCAGCGCCTGTGAAATCTTTGGTATAGATGAGAGGACTTTTACGGTCGAAACGAATATCCTCAGCCAGCTCGTATCTCTCACGGAATCTACTTATATGCCAGACCTTTTTTGCCCCATGTTTCGTCACGGCTCGGCTTCGCCGTGGGCTCGATGATGATCCGCTATCCGTTCGACTACGTATGGTACGGCTTTTCGCTTTTTGTCTATTCGTCTGTTTTCTGTCCTTTGCTTTTATCATTGCCGCCTCAGAATCTATGACTGTTTTCAATCGGCCACCAGCTCAGACATAGTGTTTGACACACCTGACACATTTTCAATCTGCCTCTGCGAACCAAGCCGCTCCGCTCCAAATTTGCAAGTCTCCGGGCCGGCTGATGGCGATCGCAATCCATAACCATTGCTAATTCAGCGGATGTCAATCCAGGGTTTTGTTGCAAGGCAGATAAAACCGCTCTCATTTGCCCTTTGAGCTTACCGCTACGTAAAGCTCTGTCACCGGCACGATAGCTGCTAATCGGGTCTCCGCTATGAGCCAAAGGCTGATCGTAGTGATTTTCAAAGTCGCATCCGAGCTGCCTTGAGACATCTGTCTTTTGAACTGCCGGCTCGAAAAGTGTCCGCTCAGTGAAATTCATTTTCCACCATAGAAAGATCGCCGGAAGCAAATCCGGCGGCCTCTGATAAAAAGGTAAAACTTAAAAAAGGAGCGAACATATAACCAAGCGATCTCATTAACAAATAATAGAAATTTTTCGGGGATTTCAGATATCATCGGTTCGCCCCCTGGGTGGATACAGTGTTTGTACTATGCCTCCTCTTAGAATTAAGAAAGTCCTGAACAGCTAACAACGCTGTTTCAGGGAAAAGCCTCACCAAACCCGCTTTACCGACCGGCTGAATCCTGCCTTTCCGCAACGCATAGGAAACAGCATCCCTATCAACTTTAAGCCTTTGAGCGATATCGCCAGTTGTCACTAAGTTCATTCTGTAATCTCCAAAAGATTACTTTTCTTTTATTGGTAGTAGAACAGCCAACCGAACGAACAAATTAAAATTATATTTGTTCGGATAATTTGTTCGGAAAGCAGATTGCTAACTTTTTGTTTTGATAAGAGTTATGAGTGGAAAAAATTTTGCCGAATTAAAAGATTTGTCTTGTGAGGTTTGAATTTGTTCGATTTGTTCCAATTTTCAATTACTGCGTGCTTCTCGTTGACGTATACACGCTTGGCACGTTTCCAGATATTCTATCGTGATATTTTTATCTTCGCAGAAATCTTTTCGTGATATACTCGCATCATGGGCTTCTTTCCAGTCCTTGATAATCATTTGGTATTTCTCAAAATCCTGTTTACTCAGTGGTTTTCGTCCACGCTGCTTCTTAGTTTTTTTGCTACATGAATGACTCAACTTGTCATCATTAATTGTTATTTCATGCTCTAATTTCTGCCCATTGCCCGCTTCCTCTATTTTGACCGGTGTATTTATCGGCAGTAGTTTAAGCTTTTTCTCTGCCTTTTTTCGTTTTTGTAGGTATTTTTTCTGCTGGCTGGCAAAATATGTTTTAAGGTCTTTTTTCACGTGCTCAAAAAATGTTTGAATTTCATCGAGATCAATAGGCCTTTGTTTTAAATAACCCCAACTGGCCTTTCGCTGTTGCTCTGAAAAACTATACCTTTGCATATTAAATTCATAGATGGACCATGCATCTGTATCAGAAGTAATTAGTTCACGACCAGGCATCCAATCGTGAAAACGAGCCAAAATCACATAAAGCGCAGGTAAGTCATCGGGTAAGTTAAATTCTCTCGGATTATCAGGCTCGAATGGCCAGGGGTTTTGTTTGACATACTTGCCCAAAGCCTTCCTCTCATCATAATTCACTTTAGCCTTATAGAATGTGTTGATTTGTTTTCTGCACCGATCCTTGTATCGTGGGTCTTCGTAAAGTTCTTCAACATTATCGGCAATTTGATTATCAAGCTCATTATCGCTGCATGTGAACCAAAATTTGCTTTCTTCAGGCCAAAGAAGATGCAAATCTTTTATTTCTTCTTTATCATCATTGCTGCTTGGTAATCCCGTTGTCATATCAATCCATTCTATTGGTGCTGGTTCAATTTTCTTGGCCGAATAATGGGTTAGTTTTAAATCTGCTTGTAGATGTTTGTTGAATTCGGCAATCGCTGGATCATGCTTGGGCTGTGGCTGATTATTAAATTCGGCAATCGCTGGATCATGCTGTTGTTGATTTGCGTTTTGTGGTTTGCTTTTCGATTTGCTCATTTTGTCACCTGTAAATCTCGGTTCAGAGCAGATCAGCCCAGGTGATTAAGCCAATCTACTCTGAACCATTGCTTTTCAGCCGGAGCTACCGGCCTTCCCGATAACGATAAAAACGATTATAGACTATACCAAAAATTCTTTGTCGTCAAGGTTTTGTCTAAAGCCCACGCTCAGCAGGAGTTTGATACTTGCCTATATTGAAACGCAGCCCAGCGGCAGCGTAGTCCCTGAAAGATACATTATATTGTGCGGGTCAAACGTCCGGCTGATCCCGCTTGCCGGCCTTCGGTCGAATCATAGGACCCGTTTATCGGTTCGCCGCTCACAGGGCGTTTTACAGCGTTTATCAACAAAACCAACATTTTCGGCCTTTGCCCTGAAAATCCTGCTTTATAGGACTCGATTAGAGCTACGTTCTCAGACCAGCCTATACCAAAGCACCATCTCTTTTCAGCCGTTCAAGTTCTGCATAGAGCTTTTGAAGCAGCCTTCGTTCCTATCCTTGCAATTCAGGCTTCCGTTTCCTGGGATAATAAATTATCCTTCCTTAAATCTTCAAGCTGTGAATATAGCTTTTGTAATTTAGTTTTCACTTCATCTAATTGACAAATCAAGTATTCGGAATTGTCCTGTCCTTTTTGTTCATTTTTATACGCCAGCCTGTTTAAAATGATATGCTCATTTTTTGCCGCTTTTAGTTTTTCCTCGAGGATATCAACTTGTCTTAATACACGAATAACGTGTTGATAATCTACCGCGGCGGCTTCAATCAAAACATTGGCTTGTTGCTTATACTCCTGATATTTTGTTAGCTTCTCGTGCGCTTCGCCAGTCAATACATCGATTGCTTCATAGATTTGTTCAACCGCAACTTGAAGGAGCTCTAAATTATCTGAGTGCTTTCTAATCCTGCATCCCAAATCTTCCATGCCGGTATTATAACATAGCACCGCTGCTATCTGAACCGCTACCTTCTGAGTTATTCTAACAGGTGCATTCCTTTGGTGAATCTGCCGGCGGTTACAGTTCAACAGAATCGTCCTTCGTTGAATCGCTAAGCGTGCCTGGTGTTAAAATCCGAACCATGTCTCGTTTGAAAGTTCCCTTTGCGGTTCTTGGACTCTCGACCTGTTCGCATAAAGCAACCTTATAACCGGACCGTAGCATCTTTTTGAGATATCCATTAACAGCATGATATGGGACGCCAGCAAGCGGAATGGATTCATTATCTTTGTTTCGGATGTCCAGAGGCAAACCGCAGACACACGAGCATATTTCTGCATCTTCGTAAAAGGTCTCGTAGAAATCGCCCATGCGAAAGAACATAATGCAACCGAGGTATCCATTTTTGAACTTTTGCCATTGTTGCATTGCAGGTGACAAATTTTTCTCTTGCTCAAAAGTTGGCTGATCATCAGTCAAAGCCTGATGTTGCTCGCGTAACTCATCAAGTAAAGCTTCACAAAAAAAGGGCCGACAATTTTGTAGAAGCCGCACAATTTCCTTGATGACATATTCGTGTTCAAAGTCGATTATATTTGTCTGCTTATTCATTTTAAGTTGCCTTTCAAATTTCCGGTGCCTGACATCGCTTCAGAATATTGACTAAACTAACCTCTGAGAACTTTGTGGGGCCGGTGCGGCAAAATGCCTTCTCTACTTGCCGGTAGAAAATCCGATACTCACCGGCCCCGCACCTTAATTTCAAACCGATATTGGTATTAAAGCTGCCGTAAAAGCCGTGACCGCTATATCCTCTGGACTAAACTGCTTAAGTAATTCTGAGTTTTGGCTGGCAAGCAAAATCTCATTTTGATAATATTTATCGATGTCATTACTGATGCTGCCCTGATACATTTCTTCCTTTTTGTACTCACTTTCTTTGCTGAGCAATTGCCAGATCAGAACAGCGGTCAGCTTCTCCGTGTGATTTCGATTCAACAGCCAGCGGACAATGCCTTTTAGCTCCGGTCCAGCTTTGTCCTCAGTGCATCGCTTCTCGGATTGAAATTGTTCGTCTATGAACATTGATACTTTGCTGAGCTGTTCTGGTTGCCTACTGGCGGCCTCAAAACCACAAAGCAGCGATAACCATTCTATCATAGGCAGGATATCACACTCGGTGTCTAATTCGGGGTCGTGACGTTTGCCTTCGATAAAAGGCTGAATGTCCGGACGAATCACCGCTTCGATAGCATTAGCCAGCTTTGGATTTTGCCTACAGATATGCAGGCAAGCATAAATCGCCGCTTCCGTCTCAAATGAAATGCGTTGACCAAGCAACCAGTCCAAATGTGGAATGCCGGTTGTTGGTTGTTCCTTCTGCTCTGCAGGCTGGTCGATTTGATTTGTGATTTGTTCGTTCTTCGGCTGTGCGCCCGGAGCGGATACTCGCCCCTCAATTTTGGTTTGTGTGTTCTTTTGTGATTCCATAATTTAGTCTCCTAAAAAGATGCCCTGGAGCTATGCGGCTCACAAAAGACGAAAGCCGTCCGATCCTTAAAAGTGGTTTAATGCTAACAAAGGCTTGCCCCGATGTGGCCCGATAGGTAAACCCAAAATCGCTATCACTACCCGGACCTCTTGACCGGTAGCTTGCCAGCCATCCCGATTATTCACTTTTCAAACGGTATTTATTTTCCCTGATTTAACTCTCTGGTCAAATTGCCTTTTTTCTAGGCTAAAATTTTGGCCCCGCAGCCTTAGTAAACAATTCATGCACGTTTAACCACTTGAGATTGTCTGTGAAGAACTATCGGAAATCGCAATGGTTCGGTTGTCTCTACAATGTCCTGAGTACTCGGCTCCTCAGCAAGAACATCAGTAACATTCAAAAGGTCTTCCGGCAGAATATGGCTGTAACAAGCCTGCGTGGTGGTGACCGAAGCGTGACCCATCAACATCGACACTTTAACTATCGGTACGCCGGCCAAAAGAAGCTGAGTAGCAAAATAATGGCGTAGAGCATGGGGGCCAAATCTCTCAATACCAGCTTTCTTAGCCAACCTGGAAAACTGCAACTGCAACGCGTTACGAGTCGTCTTTTTATATATAAATGGTCGAATCAAAAGTTGAAGGCAATTTGAGTTAAGACCAATAGTCCGGCGTTTACGGCCTTTACCAATAACCGTAATAGTACATGTCTGCAAGTCGATACCTTCATAATTAAGCGTGGCAAATTCACTGGCACGCAAGCCAGTATTAGCAAGAAAAATAATCCGATCACGTGCCAGAGGCGTAGCTGCCTCTAATATCCTTTGATATTCATCTTCGATTAAAAAGCGTGCTTTCGGCGGATCCTCTTTGAGCATACGAATTTTCTTGCTCGGATTATGTATGTCGTAGAATTCGTATAGGTATCGGCAGAAAGACTTAATCGCGGTCAGATGTGCATTACAAGTCCTGTTTTTAAGGCCGTTGTCCAGCAAATGGGATAGGTATTCTCGTATATGGTCGGCTTTTATCTGTTGAATCCAGATTACCCCTTCTGGTAAGCCTTTGACAAAAGATTTCAAAACCCACTCATAATGTCCCTGGGTTCGTTTAGTAAATCTTTGTGCAAATCGAGAGAAATCTTCGAGCACTTGGACAATAGTCTTACCCGGGACCTGACCTTGTCTCCACATCCGCTCTTGTTGTTCGATATCGGCAAAGAATCTGACCGCATCTGCCTTCTCCAAAAAGGTCTTAGAACCGGAAAAAATTCTATGCGTTTTTCGGTAAGTGGCTCGCCAGCGGACTCGCCACTTTCTTACATTCTTAGCAAAATTTAAACATGCCATTTTAGCACCTCTTTATAACTGAATTGCACAGTGCCAGCCGAGAATGCAGACCGGCCCTACACTATGGCTATGGCAAGAAACCAAGAATGGTTTTAACCACGCACCGCTTTCTTTATACCGACATTGGTATCAACGCCGCTGTAAAAGCTGTTATCGCTATATCCTCTGGACTAAGTTGCTTAAGTAATTCCGAGTTTTGACTTGCAAGCAAAATATCTTCTTGCCAGTCTTTGGAAATGTCATTGCCGATACCAAATTTACTCACATACATTTCTTCCTTTTTGTACTCACTTTCTTTGGTAATGAGTTCCCATAGAAGCACAGCGGCCAGTTTCTCTGTATGTGTCCTTTCTAACAACCATTGCACCAGTCCTCTTAAGGCCGGTGAAGCATTACTCAGCTTGCAGTATCTTTCCGATTGAGATTTCTCAGTAGTTTCAGTGGACGGTCTTACTTTAGAATCCATATTAGCTTGCCTGCTGACGGCCTCAAAGCCACAAAGTAGGCTCAGCCATTCTATCATTGGTAAAATGTCACAATCAGTGTCTAATTCGGGGTCGCTACGCTTGCCTTCAATAAAAGGCTGAAGATCAGGACGAATCACCGCTTCGATATCATTAGCCAGCTTATGGTTTTGCCGGCAGATATGCAGGCAAGCATGGATCGCAGCTTTTGTCTCAAGCGTGCTGTGTTGACTAAGTAGCCAGTCCAAATGCAGTATTCCTGTCGATGTTCGTTCTGGTTGTTCCGTAGGCTGCTGTGGACTTTTATCTGACCTTTGTTGCTCCTTCATATACTCATTGAGGACCCGGATTGTCTTAGGCTCGACATTAAACTGCTCGGCAAGTGTCTTTTCCTCCTCAGTGTACTTGGTTTGATTTGTGGTTTGATTTTCCTTCGGCTGTGCGCCCTGTGTGATTTCTGTTGATTCCATGATAATACCCTTTCATAAAGCGGCTGGGGCTTATGACGCTCAACAGCAGCGCAGTCGTCCTTACGGATAGACTTACCCCAGCCATTAATTCAGGATTGTTTAACAGATTTGATGCTGTTGATTCCATACCCCAATTATCGGCGTCCAAGCCGGTTTTGCAAGAGAAAATATCCGAAAATGAAAATTTTTTTAGGGAGAGGTTTTACTGCTGCTGATAATTTATGAAGACAATTTTGCGCTGACCAAACGATTTAGACTTACATTTTCCTCGGCGGCCTCGAGCGCAAGTTGACGATGTACTTCCGGCGGTACTCGAACCTGGAATTTGCCTTTATATCTGCGTGTGCAAATTGGTTCCGGTATATCTTCATTGTTGACTTGCATATCTTTCACAACCTCAGCTACTATTTTGAAGATTCCACACAGAGCCTTTTCTGGAGTAGGAGCGAGCCAACTCAGGCTTGGAAATTCTGCACATAAACCCACACACTGGTTATCTTCTTGTGACCAAGTTATTCGATACGTATAATGGTCAATCTTTGGTTGTTTTTTCATTTTTCAATCTCTCGATAGCTTTGAGTATTTGTTTCACTTGATACGCCTTCGCCATATTTTTGTCATTCTGTATATTAACTCGCGGATCACTTTTCCAAGGCATTTGATAAATGCGATGGTCGCTTCTGCGCTACCGTGGCTGCCCAAAGTAATGATCACACACTTGACAAAGTTCCCTAAACCGGATTCCTTTGGGGCTTTTTCGCATATTATCTAGAATATCGGCAATCCTTGCCATAACTAAATAGTAGCATTAGTGATACTATTTGTCAAATGAAAAATATGGATTTTTTAAGAAATCTCTGTTACTACCGGATTTGGTCCAAAATCCACTTTCTCAAAATATCTCAACGCGACAATGCTTGACGCTACTCGGACCGCTGATGTCGGAATTTCGCAAGCTGGGCAGGATTCACAACCTTACTACCGTTTCATTTTACGCCCATTGCACAACGGAGAAAAAGCCTAAATCAAGGCCGATCTGCTGTGTTCCCCTATGGGGTTTACCCTTCTGGCTGAATTTGGCTGCTGGGCGTTATGTGGGAAGCCTTAAAAATAAGACCAGCTCCGCCATAGGCCGCGGACGTAAAGTTGCGACCACATACTTTGCACCGATGATACCGATACAGTCTATGATTACTGTTCATCACGCGAACTTTCACCAAGCCGCAATACGGACATTTTAACCGATGTCAAAGCACGCAGGCTGCTTTCTCTTTATGATCTCGACCATGCTGTGCATCGACTGGTCCGCCTTTGGCCGCCTTGCTCACTAGCCTGGGCTGAATTTGTCTGCTGGTTGTTATGTGAGAGCGTTAAAAATAAAACCAGCTCAGTCATAGGCCGCGGATTCCCGCTATTGGTTTTGTTCAAAATGCTTTGAACCGATGATTAGGGAATGGCAGATTTGATTGTGGGTTTGACTTGCTATGCCGGCATTTCCCCACAAGGAAGTTTTTGGTATTATTGATGATGTTCTTTATCAGTATTGAACACCTCAGTAGCCATTGTTTATCATTAGGTTTATGCGCATTCCCCGGTTATTATTGCCTGGACTAAGCCCCTGGTCGGTCATCGCTTATTAATTTAAGATGACTATCACATCTAAATAAAAAAATTTCGATTAACCACTTACCTTCAACAAATTGAGGAGGTTTTTCCTGTATAAACTTAAGATCAATACCACTATGATTATATATGTCTATTCGCAAAGAATCTAATGCTTGCGGAAGTTTAAGTGTCGCTTTTGTTTCCATTTAAACTTATCCTCGTTTAACCACATTCTGGATCATCCTGGCAGTTTTACCGCCGCTTTCAGCATTTGTCACAACCACATTGATAATCCTTTGGTCGCTCAAAAAATACTCTTCTGCTTTGGAAATTTCCAACTTCTGCATACTTTCATTATGGATATGAATATTTGTGGAGACATCTCTACCTGCAGAACGCCTATTGACCTCAACAGGAATCGACCGTCCGCCGTGAAGGGGAACAAATGCCTCATCTATACCAGGCTCTATATATGCGAGACCAGGACCCCTGACAATACCACCATGCTGCTTCCCCCATGCACCTGGCTCAAAATTTATCGTTTGCGGACTCATAAGTCCCTGTGTACTTGCTCTTGTGGCCGCTGCAGCACCTCCGCTAAACAAACCGCCGATTATTCCTCCCAATAATGGTTTTGCCACATCAAAGAATAATGATTCAGCTACCATCTGAGCGGCAAGCAGCTGCATTGCCCTGCCGACATCGTTTATAAAACCTCTCATTGCATCCCGCCAGTTTTGACCTTCGACTATCATATTTTGAAAGGCACCGACCCAGGCATCTTTGGCAGAATAAGCAGCTTGATAACCTGCTTGCCCTAATTTCAATCTATCATGCTCCATTTCATCATAAGCCGCCTTTGCTCCCTTGAAAAAATTATCACTATCACGGCCCAATTTAATTTGTGCGTTTCTTATTTGCTCGTTTTTCCATTTTTCAATTGTCACTATATCAATACCTAATCGTTTGTAATCTTCGGCCTGCATATTGAGAAGCTGTTTTTGGGCTATATAGCTTTTCTCGCTCATTCGCCCCATTTCACCGTATATCTTTGCTACTGCTGCTATTCTATCGGCTGCTATTTTTTTGGCTTCCTCTGCAACTAATACTTGTTTTTTATTTGCCTCCTCTGCCTCTTTTGTAAGTCCATAAAATTGTATGGTTAATTCCATTTCTGCAGGTGGCAATCCTGCTGCTTTAGTTTCTAATCCTTTCAAAGAATTATTTCTAAATTCTTTTGCGGCTTTAACTAAACGTGATGCCTCTTCGGCTCTTTCATATTTGAATTTTTCAATAGCTCCAGGTTCAGCCAAAATCTTTTGAGCACGCTTTGTAATATCAATTTCTGGCAGTTCTTTAATTGCCTTACCTATTCCTTTTATCCCCCTTTCCACCAATCCAACAGATTCATATATCATTATGAAACCTTCAACTTGATATCTAACAAATTCTGCAAAATCCTTTGCCAAACCTTCCTCCTGTACTAAACGTGTTATTTCCTGCGCAGTATTAGTAATTACAGGAAGCAGCTCTTTACCCATTGCTTCTTTTAAATCACCGGTGGCATTTTTTAATTGTTTCAATGCCCCAGCCGTACTTTCCGCCTCTGCTTTTGCTATTTCAAAACCGCGAGCTGCAAACTTATTAACAATACGTAATTGTTCCGTTTTATCAGTGGTAGCCCGCAGTGCAGGTATATATCTACGGAGCATGGTAAATTCGCCCTGCTGGGCCAAGGCCACATACTGAGCCATCGATTGGACATCTCTATTAGTGGCAGCAGCCAAACCTATGGAGACCTTGGTAGCATGTTCCATACTATCGGTAGATACCCCCAATGAGCTAATAAGCCTCATCAAACTTAAGACCTCTTCATCACCGTAAATAGTTGCTCGTTGTATGCCTGCCGCAAATTCCTTAAATCTATTCATTGTCCCACTTGTATATTCACCGGTTGTTTTAAGTGCCTTCGAAAGTTCTATTTCAACCCTTTCCTGCTCCATCGCCGCAGAGACAACTGATTTTATTCCCCTATAAAGTCCCCGGGCACCAAGATAAGCGCCAGCCATAACCAGGGCATTGCTGGCCATTCTTTTTAATGCCATTGTAGTGCTGTTTATGCTACGCTGAAAGGCCTTAGTGCCAGCCCTAGACTGGTCATAAACCCGATATGTGACACCTACTGTAGTATTAGTAGCCATTTAAACTCCTTTTCAATAATTATGTAGGTTGTGACTCTTTAGTTTTTAGCTCTTGCTGCGAGTCCACCGGCGGCTGATTGTTAAACTCGATACGGGCTGAATCGCTACGCCCCTGGATTGCCACCTGTTGCTCGGACAACATCTTTTTTCGTTTGGCCAGCTCGTTGGAAAGCCTTTGTATTCTCATTGTCCTAACTTCAAACATATTCGTTTCACTGACAAAAGATTCGACCAGAAGCTGATAATCATCACCACAAATTTTAACGAGCCCTGCAAATCTTTCCCGCTCAATTTTAACCCCTTCTACCACGCCCTCTTCAAAATCGGCGGTTGTCTCATTTTTCGTTTATTCTATTTCTGTCATATCGTTAATCCTTTTGGACCGGCCTTGCCAGCAAGGTCAATAAAGTGCGCGCCAAAAATCTTTGGCACACACCAATTAAAACTTATTTCTTCTTTATCTGAACTTCACCTGATACTCACCTAGTCTCATATACAAAGACAAGTTTCGTACTCCGGAGCCAGAGGTTGTGCGTTCGAATCGCACCGGGGATAGTCAGTTATGTAAATGATTTATAAGTATTGCCCTGTTTCATAAGCCTGCACATCTAAACTTGACAAGGACAAAAACAATAGGAGTCCGTTAGATAAGACTCTGTAAAGACCCTACTGGCAGGTTAGTAGGTGAGTAAGTTCAGAGCAGAGCTCAGTGATTTTTGAAGAACACCTGCGGTTTATATAGGCGTTCTATAATTGGTTTTGATTGAAGTAGGCAAGGTTCAACTCTATCGTGCGGTTGTATAATTTATATCAC
>Ga0307431_1001548_pt1 | contig 13101 bp, 27 predicted proteins | sample SalMarWE160170MG_FD_202155 | JGI IMG/M metagenome (GOLD analysis project Ga0307431, IMG submission 202155) | Salt marsh sediment microbial communities from the Plum Island Ecosystem LTER, Massachusetts, United States - WE1603-170 | ecosystem: Environmental > Aquatic > Marine > Intertidal zone >...
ATTATGAAAATCTTTTACTATTTCCACGGTTTCCTCAACAACAGTTAAACATGGTGTGAATACTGTCTTGTAATCACCACCAGCCATGCGAATAACAGTGTCGATAAATTCTTTGAGGGTAGCAGTGAAATCAGATGAACCGAATCCTTGGCCTTCATCCCAATCACTAGTCCATTCTTCGGCAATTTCTTGTGCAGTAGCATAAAGTGATGATTCATACTTCATTTTATCACACATATCACTAAAACCTTTTACGGTTTTTGCACGTTCCACTAAACGAGCAGGGTCGAATAGCAATTTTGTACTTGGTGTATCAATCAATCAATCCACAATTAGGAAATTGTTTGTGAAATTCAGCAAATACAACATCAAAATATTTGTGATTTCTTATATGATTCTGAGATATTGCTCTCTCTGTTTCAGTCCAAGGTAAATCCATATACCAATCTACCATATAATCCCCGATATCATTATAACACGTAGGATAGCCATTGATAAGCATATAAACAAGCTTACATAATGCTGTTTCTCCCATTGATTCATAGGATGAATCGTTTGGTATTGTGTCAAGATAATCACCATTTTCATTATTCTCTACTTTACTGGAGCAGTTGAATTCTAATTCTTGGCCGTTTAATACTAATTTCGTTGTCATGTCTTTTGTTTTTAATTGTTCCTACCTAAAATATTGCAAAGATCGTGCCAAAACTTTTTTCCAGAAAGGTCTCGTTAAATATCTTGGAATGCTTATCACAAGCGATCTTTGGAAGTATTATGGGATAAGGTATCATGACAGGGTGTCAGTATGAACATGACACGAAATACTGACAATGAAGACATGACAGGATGTCAATATATCGAAAAGCATACATGAGACAAAGCTCTTTATTTCTTTAAAACAACATTCAGTGATTCCCGGAGTATATTCTCCATTTCTGTTTTAAAATATATGCCCATTTTAACCATGGTTTCGTGAAATACATAAACTTTGTTATCCCAATAAATAAATAAAACAGAAATACTTTAAACTTATAATAAAATGGCTATAACACTGACATTAATAGATGCTGACAATGACATCATTGCGGATGGTCCAGCTACTTTGAACGCTAACTTCCAGTCTATTGAACAGCATATCAACGATATAGAGGACATCGTACAAACCGATTCATCCACTATTAAGTTAACGAACAAAGCCACTATCCCCAACAATTCTATTGAAAGTGATGCCATTACACTGGTTATTGCTACCGGGGATGCTTTAATTGTTAGTCCTGATGGTGGTGGAGCAGTTGCTTCTATAACTGCAGAAGGTGAAATCACTGGTCGCAATATAATCGTTACTGGTGTTGGAGCAGAAGGTAGTTCATTTGGTGATGCCACATTTACCGGAGCAGTTGCTGCAGAAGGTGAAGTATCCATTGATGGACTATTGAAATTGAACAATCCAAATTCCCGTGTGGCCAGAAAATATCGCTCATTTGCAATATCTGATGCGAACATTGGTCTTGCTGCAACGAACCCGATTGATATATCAGTTGATGATACACTTTATCTTAATTATGATAATGGTGGTGGAGCACTTGGTGGTGATGCCGATGTTAATCTGGACACATCTCTCCTTGAGGATGGTCAAGTTATAAAATTGATCTGTTTACGAGTAAATGTAGGTGGTGCACAAAGACTGAATAATGGTGGTGTTGGTACAGAGGTTTTTGCCTATATCGATGCAAATGGTGTTGGATTCCAGACCATTTCCTCAGCAGTTAAACCAGCATTCGAACCAGCTGCCAGTCCTGATAACCAGTCTTGGTTGATTGCACAATGGACTGATATTGGTGGTGGAAATTACCGATTGGTTGTATTGGAAAGCAAAAATGTTTCAGGTGTAGTGTAAAATTTTCCATAATTCCCATAATACCGCTAATAGGCCAAGAACCCTAACTCTTGGCCTATTCCATATCTGGAAACCGATATCATGACGAAACAATAAATAAGATGAAGGAACGTAAAAACAACTTTGATGTAGGGTTTGGTTGGATTTAGGTAAAATGCTCAGATCGAAAGGTCTGGGCATTTTCATTTTAGAATATCGGGTTCAATAGATCATGTAATTCATCCTCCCAATATTCCGTCCTGATATTAATGATGGGTATATTCATTGACTTTGCTATCCTAACAACTTGACCAGTTCCACCTTTAACATTTCCTAGATTATCTTGATCGGCACAACACATAACAAAATCAACTTTGGGATAATCCTTATATCCATGTATCTGATAATAATTCCTAGCCATTAACTTCCTAGCACCTGCTGTCAATTGTTTTGGATTGGGATGAAATTCATATACACTTTCCAATCCTTCCGGTTCACCTCCAACTATGAAATGATCGAGATGGTATTTAGGGGTTGGCTCGAATACACCGAAATTAAACCTAGCCCATGGTAGAAATACAACACATTGGCCATTTGAACCAAGTTGAAAGGCAACATCAGCACCATTGGCATTACCACTATAAACGATATAATCAAGTCCACAGAGATTATCTGCTATGGCTATTATTTTTGTGCGTTCCTCAAGGGATATATCCCTAGAACCTATTCCAGCATATGTTTTCATAATGATTCCCCCCATTTTTCCATTACAAGTGCAACAACCATCATTCCAGCAACTAATATAGCCATGAATATAATTAGCCGTATTATGTCTTTCAGTTTTATGGGGTCGGTATTTTTATTTTTAACCATTACCATATCATCTGTGTTTAATTTTGCTGTAATAATGAATAATCCATCGATTTACTACTATCTGGTGTCACACCATCAGATTTGGTAGGTATAACAGCTATCAATTCACCATCAACCTCACAATACCCAAGTTCATTTTCTTGGCAATATCTTTCTGCATCCTCCTTTGTGATTCCGGGTACATATTGACCGCCCCATGTTTTTAATTGACCATCCTTTGGGTCAATCGCCCTTATTGTTGTTACCCACATTCTCATATCTTATTCTTATATGTTTTTATTTTTTCCGGAAAGAGGATATTTTAATACTACCTTTTTCTTACTTGTTTCAGAGATATCACCAAGACCAAGTGCTTCATGTATTTTGATAAACAATTCTGCTCCGTGCTTTTCCCTTGCATTTATACCTTCATTAAACCATTTTTCATCCTGTTCATTTTCTGGAAATGTCAAGTTATTTCTCATAATAACCTCCCGGAGCAATAGTTTGATGGAATCTTCAATAACAAGATGATATTTTTCAATAAGAGATTCCATTTCATCAATTGATAATGTGAAATAATCAATCACATTAATATCATTTATAAATCTCAAATTGGTAACACCTTCATAAAATATTCTATCCATGTTTGGGGTAATCCATATAACCCTAATGGTATCATTACCAGACCTATTTCTAAACACTAATCGATAACCCTCACCAAATATTTCATTTATTTCATTTGGTAGACTATCAATTATTTTGTTATCTTTAATAAATTTCAATGCGTTCTTGGCACATTCATCATATGACATACCCATTTTTCCGGGATTAGCATATTCAGCAAGCCTATGATAAATTTCATCGAATTGATATCTATTAAGGTAATATGTTCTAGCCATGATATTATTCTTTATAATCAGGTAAAGGACATGTTTTAAGTATACCCTTATATGCTGGTGATGTTGACATGGCGAACCTTGCTTTTGGAGACAAATTTTTTATTTCTTTACATCCACCTATCATAGGACACATCATACAATCATCCACCAATATCATTTTCAAGGGAGGTATTTTCTCTTCATTAGTCCACAAATACCCTTCGTTTTTGTTGTATTTATAAAGTATTTGATGCTTTTTTGGGTCTGGGCATCCATGTTGATATTGTTGCACAACACCAGTTTCGAAAGACCTCCCACCTGATTCACTAGTTATCTTATATACCACACGTGTTCTATCTTCCCTATCAATGAAAAAATTACGACTAGTTACTTCAATTATTATACCTTCAATCAAATTGTTTTTTGCTGTCATATTGTCAACATATTTTTATGAAATAATTCCAATCTTTTGGATAAAACAATTTCACCAACAAAATTATGGTGAAAATTATAAACGCTGCTTCTATGCATAGCAAAAAACAAAAACCCATTATATAAAACGCCTCAATTAAATCATGTTTGTGGGATAAGACCATTAAATCACTGAACTTGACCATACCATATATCTCGACCACGACTATAAACATAACCACAGAAAAAAATAATATAGACTTTAATATTTTTCTCATGTCATTTCCTTTTTCCGCATTTTCCACAATGATAACCTCTATGGGTACGTACTCTATCTCTTAAGAGGCAATAGCATGGTTCATGTTTATTTTTTGATTTCATATAGTCAGTATATATGTTAATACTGAAATCGACACATGTGATATGCTTCCACCTATAAAGGTAGCTAATATGTCGTTAAGGCTAAAACCAGTAGTGTTCCTATTAGTCCATTCTCTCCAGATAGCTGCCAATAAAACCATAACATAACATATCAACTTCATGTACCCATTCGGAATTGTTACACCCGGCCATAAGATCATAAGAAGCAACAGAATATTGGACACATAAAATATAGCGTATCCAACAATCACATGAAGCAATTTATCCCGTTTTATCATTTCGCTCCCCAGAAGTATGTTATCACCACAATAATTAAGAGATATATGTCAAGAAAACGCATAAATCCACTCCATGTTCCGGGATTTAAAGACCATGACACAGCACTTGATAATAGGTATATCACAAGCACCACTAACAAATATTTAAAGAATCTTTTCATGTTATGTAATTTAAAAAATTGTTTTGATTTAAAATATTTCATTACCATATCGGATTTAATACACAATGTAATTCGTCTTCCCAATGTTTCGTTCTTATATTTACTATTGATATACCCTCATGTTTAGCTATTCTAACAGCTTGACCAGTTCCACCAAGTACATTTCCAAGATTATCCTGATCGGCACAACACACAACTAATTCGACTTTTGGGAATCTGTTTTCTATGCCATATACTTGATAATAATTTCTAGCCATCAATTTGACAACACCTTGGGATAATGTGTCTGGGTTTGGATGAAATTCATCCACCGATTCAACCCCCTCTAAACAATCACCTACGGTAAGATATTCCAAACAATTATCATTTATTATGGGTCTAAAAACATTGAAATTGAAATTATCCCATGGTAAATACAAAACACATTTACCCTTAGAATTTAACTGGAATGCATTATCTGCACCAGAAGCATTTCCACTATAACAAATATAATCGAAATTTGCTAATTTTTCAGCAACCTCAGCAATCTTTATGCGTTCTTCGATAGTTATATCCCTAGAACCTATTCCTGCGTATGCTTTCATGTTACATTTTCCAATTTCTCGGTTAATATTTTTCCCACACGCTCTACAAAATCTTTTTTGGATTCACCCTTGTTCAGGTCTATATCTTCCATATCAGATTCTTTAGCTGTGTCTATAAGTATTCGTACGATTACTATGTCATTTCCCATCTTCTAATGGTTTAATCCATCCTATTTTTTCATATTCTTCCCGATTCCATTCTACACAATACCCATGAAAACGGAGATATCGAATTATATCAATTGATTGAGGTAATGCATGTCGATATATACAAAATTTGAAATCACCAATCATATTCCGGAATGATTGTTTTAAAATTCCATCTAAATATTTTTCGTGTTTTGGCTCAATATCTTTGATTGATTTTAATATGAGTCGTGTTTTGGTGGTATTATCCTTTATCGGTATGCTTTCAATAGCAACCAATTGCAACGTTGATAACGGTAATATTTGTATCGTTCCATCCGGGTCAGTTATCTCTACATCTGCACCAAGATATGATGCAAAAAACTTCACTTTGTTTTCATATGATGCTACCATATGTTATCTCGTTAATATTCCAAAAACCTTATTTATATCAATAAATAGCAGGACATATAACAGGAATATAACTATAGCAATCAATAATCCTGTATATAAATATCCCTTTATTTTATCCCGTAATAATTTTCCTTTGGTTACCATTGGCTGCTTCCAATTCTTTTTTTAACAATTCGTTCTGTAGCCGTATATTTTCTGCTTCCAATTCCTCCCGGCTTTTCCTGTCGTTATAATCTCTTACAGCCACAGCAAGCCCAACACATGTACCTATAAAAGATATTTGTGCATCCAATCTTTTTTCTCTTCTGGATTTTAATATATTCGGTTTCTTCCAAACCATCAGTCATTAGTTTTTAAGGCTGTAATAACGCTCTGCACTTCAATTACTTCATTTATTACACTACCCAAGTCTTGTATTGTTTGCTCTGGTTTAGATTGATCTACAGCCATTCTTATTTCTCCCAAAGCTATTTTGATTTTTTGGAGTTTAGATTCTGCTTGTCCTGCTGCTATTTTTTCTAATGCGTTCATACTTTAGGCTTTCCTAAATTAATATGAACGCACACAATCAGTTTCGCTTAATGACGATTTGTAAGATTCTGGTTACAGATGTGTATTATCTGTAATGCTCTATTGATTATTTTGTATATTTTCTCTTCAACTTTTTGGTTTGGTTTCGGTGCACATTCAAATGTATGTTTAATACCCTCCACTATTGCCTTTACTCTGGTTACAATTTCGGCACTACATTGTTTGTATATTTTATCATCAAACAAGGCATTCATATTAGCTGTAAATTCATCGTAAGCCAACTTAGAAAGTTCGTTTCTGGTGAGCCTTTTCTTAGGATGATGTGATCTGATGTGTTGTGCGTATGCAGATATTCTATTTCTTATCCTCTTATTGTTAAGGTCGAAATATCGGAATTCTTCTAATATACCAACAATTATAGCCTCTTCCTTTGTTTCAAATGAGAGTTTTAACTGAATGTCTTTTAATAAACCATTTCCAGAATGTTTACTAAGACCTGCTTCCATACCTGCTTCCATCATATCAGCAGCGAAATTAATTGACCTAGCCCTTTGTCTTAAAGATTCTATACCATTATTTACTTCTTTAATTTCGTTGTGATTAGCGATAAAATATCCATCACTTGTACCTATCAAATTAGGCACTTGTTGGGAAGCTCTAAGGGTGTGTGTCATTTTACCAATTAGAACATTGTCTATTGTGCCAACACCAAGATTGTGCAAAGCATCATGTTCCCGTAAATGCTTTGCGATATAATATGCTTTTTTAGCATTTTTCTTACCATAAGCATAATTGAGAAGATAAGTAACATAAGGTACTATTAATTTCTTCTCTTTTTCTGTTAATGGCTCTGTATATTCTGCAAAATTAAGTAACATTATATTTTTCTAGTTTTCTAATTATTTTTATACTTTCAACACCCGATTTTATGGTATCTTCACATGATTTTCCAAGAGCAAATTCAATATGTTCCACTGGTTCACCATCGTCCACTTCACCATAATCAAAATATACAGCAAATGTACCACCAGTCTCTTCCATGGAGACTTTGATTCCAGTATTGTTTATATAATCGGCATCATCTTTGTAGACATTGGTTATGTCTGTTGGAACTTTCCGACCATTTGGTTTTTCATAAATTGTTACGTTTAATGTTCCTTTTGTTTTTATGTCCGGTTCTACAAGTTTGCTGTTTAAATTTTTGGAAAACCCATTTGGTATTGTTCCGATGTTATCATACATCCTATCAATTATAAAATCAGGTATTGACACGGTATCATCTTCGTTGATATACAACGTAACATATTTTCCATTATACCTAGCCTTTCTTATGAAACAAACCACTTGTTCACAATCAGCACTGGTGTAATGAGTTCCATACCTGTTTAAAAAATCATAAATGTCATATATAGTAATTATCGACTTTAATTTACCATGTGGTACAACAAATTTATTGAGAAGTATTTGTTTACCACTCAGTTTGTTGTATTTTCTTGATCTTATTTTTTGGTTTACCATAATTACACGTTTTTTGGAAATTCGCAATACCAATCCATCCATTGAGGGTCTACTTGGACAGACACATTTTGCTTGTGAATTGTTTCGGGGTCTTTGCCGTGTTTTTTACACAACACTTTTTCATGTTCAATAGCCATGGGTAATTTATCTGCAGCCATGACAGCTACACCTATTTCACCATTCTCAATATATGAGATGAGATGAACCAATGTGCCCTCACATGAAATCCCATATGGAGCACCAGCCTTCATTTTGTAAATTCCGGGAGGATATTTTGCAGCCAAATCTTGCACAGATTGTGGTCTTGTCTTTAACCACTTATCAAATGATTCTTTTTGTTCCTTGTTCATAATTACAATCTTGTTACTAACAAATAAAACATAACAGACTTGTTACTTAAAAATCACAAAAATCATGCCAAGAATAATTTCCTGACAACATGTCATGGTATATGATTATATTATGTTTTGATAACAAGGGTTTCACTGTCTTGGTTCGACCAAACCAGCATAAGAATCTTTGTCGGAATGTAGCATAGCCACAAATTGTATGTTTTCCAAGATGATATTGCCATCTTCATCTGGACTACCGATAGATATTGGTCTAAAGACATAATCATTTATATCTATATCCAGTATATCAAAAGCCGGAAGCATTCTTATATCAGCTACAAATTTATTATCGGTTATTTCGAAATCAGTAGCATCAAATATAACTTTATTAAGAGGTAAATCACCATCATTTTCTGTGATATGGTCTAAAATAGCACCCAACATTGGTGTCCTTGAGTTTAAATCATCTAGATGTTTCTCAACGTCTGCTTTTCGATATATTCTACCATTTGCGTTTTTAGCATCAAGAACGAGCAATATTTCTTTTTTTAATATCATGTTTATGATTTAAAATATAGTAACACGATTAGAATTATTGTAATTATACACTCTCTCAATATTGTAGATATATATTCTTTCTTACTACCTTGTTTAGCCATCTCATTTGTTGCTGACTTTATTTTTCTACGCAGCACACCCCAATCGCACAAACCTTTGTTCATGATTTCATGTACTGCAGATATTAAGTTCCTATCGGTTCTGAATGCATATATTTCAAACAAGCTTGTGGTTAATGTAACTACTTCTTCGGCTTTTTCCAAGAAATTGACTTTAAATTCTCCATTCCTAAATGTTTCCATAACATCAGTACCACCAGATGTTATTTTACCTGTCATAAGGAAAGAAATAGCAGCACTGTATACGATATGATGCTTTTTCAAGAAATCACGGAGTACAACATAATCTTTCATACCAAGATTAACATAACAATCGAGAAAATTTTTGTTAGTCCATTTATCAGAACGAGAATTCATTCGGGCTATTTGGCGCAAATTTAATTTCTCAGATTCTACATAATAAACTGGTTCTTCTAAACGCATACTCACTTCGAACCTGTGTTGGCCGTCAATTATATAAAAAACATCAACATCAACATACACAATAATAGGACAATATGGAAGGAGATTAAGACCTGCCTTTATATCATCAATTATGTTTTCTACTTTTGTATCAGAAATGTTTCTGTTACCTGAAATAGTTTTGAAACGATGGTATTCTGTGGATTGTAATATTTGCATGGTTTATGGTTATTTATGGTGAAACAACTATAATCGTGGTATTATTTATCAATCAATAAAGTTTCAACACGTTTTATAACCATTTATCATACAAGATTTTTAATAGCCTGTTTCAGCATTTCCATCAAACCCAAATAATCATCATGTAATTTTGCTATGTTTGCATATAACGTACTGCTTTTGGCTTTGCTGTAGTTTGTACCTTTTTCACCATCTTTACGAATAGCATTATCAAGCCTATTACGGGTGTTGTGTAGAGATTGAGCGGTTTTCTTTATAAATTCCGTTAATTCTATGGGCGATAATCCATCAATATATTTTTGTAAACGATCTTTATTATCCATATTTAGCAATCAGACATTTTCCAAAATTGTTCACCAAATTCTTCCATAAGTTTATGTGATTTACCGTGTTCCATAGTAACCATTTTTCTCCATCCCATAAAATTGTTTCCAGCAGACCTACCGGATGTCCTAGTCTCACATGTATCCAATACTTCTAATTCAGGTGATAACACAACCTAACCTTGTTCTTGGTCTCTAACCAAACCCCAAGGTGAATGTGACCAAAATCCTAAAAAACTACCATCTTTAAACACATTAGTAAGGAAAAACAATTCTTTATTCACAGAAGCAGATAAATCTTCTCCCAATTCACCGTGTTTAGTTTTTCTTGGTTCGCAAAGTTTTTTTAATTTATCAGGTAAAAAATCGAAATCAGACATTGTTTTATGTTTTAATTGTTCTTACCTAAAATACTGCAAAGATCGTGCCAAAAATTTATTGATGAAATATAATCTATAGAAAGCTGAGAACGGGCGTTGTGTTATATCCCGGAAACACAAAACATGACAAAATGTCATATGAGATATGTCGTAGATAATTGACTGTCAGTGTGTCAGGCATTCACCAACTATTTCATCGTGTAAATCTACAAATAATCCGGTAAACTTAGCCCATTGTTGAGTACTATGTAATCTAATATCTATGGACTCTAATTTTTTATAGGCATTTTGATAAACACCACTTATGTCGTCTGGTGTTTTTGCTTCTTCCATTTGCTTCTGAAAAGGTGCAAGTAGTTTCCCAATTTCAGTGATTATTTCTTGTTGTATCCTCTCTTTCTCATCAAGTTTTTTCGATATGTTCATTTTTTCGATATTTTTTCGATGAATTTATCATTATCCCATTCTGGAATAATTTCTTCACAACACTTATTTTCCAATAAAAAATCACGCACAAATTCATCATGTTTTTCCAACAATTCTGTAGCATGTTCTTTGAAAAAATCAATCAGTATTTCATCCAAATTCATAACTCCACCCTCAAGTGCATGGACAATACCAGCAATATGGCATTTTTTAATAAATTCACGGGTCTTTTTCTTTAAATCCATATCTATGTCGGGGATGACCACATCTTTAGATTTTGTATCCATATTATTCACAATTATTTGTTTTTACCATCATATTATATTTTTTATTCAATGTGAATTCCATGTAAAACACACTATCCCGGAAGAATTTATAGGTCTTACCATCATATTCATAGTAATCATATATCACATTGAAGGTACTCCAACCATTTCCAAAAGTGGCAATCATATCGTAACAAGCAGTGTCAATTTCGATTTCCATCATTTCCGGTTCATCATTATCTTCATGTAATACTATCTTTATGGTAGCTATCCCGGCAATACCCATCAGGATAATCAAAAGCCCAATAATAGCCATTTGCTTTGGTTTCATTTTATTTCTTTTAGTTTACATTTATCTTCTTCGCTACAGCATTTCGCATCAAACGTTCTATAACCACAAGTAGTTTCAACAGCTTTGCATCGGGGTAGATCAATAATTATGTACCTAGAATCAAACGGAAACCAACAACCACCAAGCCTTATCCTGTTGCCAATTATCAATCCAATATCGCCTCTAGTCCAATATCTTTTCGAAATGGGTGCTGAAAATACAGATACGTTCATGGTTTTATCGTACGTTCATTTATGTTTGTTACTTTCAGGGTGTATTCTTCACCTGCACCGCTTATACCTTTACATTCCTGCCCCTCTTTCAATCCATCACACCACATATTTAGTGCAACATGCTTTGCTTTTGGGCTATCATGATTTATCGAAACCCTTATTATGATTTCTGTCTTCCCCATTATTTTTTTCTATGAGTTTTCTTAGGTTTTTTCTTCCGCTTCTTTTTCGGTGTCATATTGGTCAAACTATTTCTTCGCTTGATATGTCTTCCATCTGCATCATGACTATCCGGATCATCCACTACCCAAAAATCATCATTTCCACCAGTCTTAAGGACTTTGTTTTTCATTTTGAAATTCTTGGTGATGTATTTTGCTAAATCACCGTGGATAGCAGCTTCTACATTTTCTATGCTATCAAGTATTCGTTCACCATATGTTGGATTATTTTTTTCAAATGGGTTGTACTTACCTATTTCCACCAGAATTTGATAATTTGCACCACCATCCCACGTTTTTATGGCCAGTATTTCTTTTTTTAATTGTTCCAGAGATTGTCCGGTCAAGATTATTTTTGCTGCTTCACTCATTAACTATTGTTTTTTGTGGCCGAAATTAATACAGCCAATTCCACAAGTTCAGACAGAATACCATTCAAATCATTATGTACTTCTGATAATTGGCTGTTTGATTTTGTGATATCATATGTGATATTCTCAAATTTTTCTTTTGTGGCTGCTACGGATATCTTAACATCTTTAATTTTTTTCTCAGCATCAGCCAATGCTATTTTTTCTAAATCATTCATATTTTTAAAAATGATGATAAGTTATGTGATTTATTTTTGTGTGATTTACACCCTCTATTTTAATAATCTTAAAATTAGACTTGATGATAAGTGTATCCCCGGATATTTCATATTCCATTGGTAATAGATTGAAAGTTACCATGGCATGTTTATATGATACCCGGATACCAATTATAAAAATTAAAACAAGAACAAGTTGCATAATAAGTATTCTGTTATGTAATTTCTTCCTTTTCATATCATTCCGGTATTGGTTCTATATAAACACTAATTTTCTTAGGTGGTGTAGGTTTGCAATTTTTACAATGATACACAAATTCAAAATGATTATCATTTGCTCCATTACAACAGGTACATTTGACTGGATATCTATAATATTTTCTCTGTACCGGAACATCCATTTCACCACACGTATCACATTGATTTATTTCTACATCTCCCATAATTACCACCTTCTAGTATGTTTATCATTACCACATAATCCACCACAATCTGGACAATAATTGCCAGTTCCCATTAGCTCAAGATTTCTTCGTTTTTTCATAATTAATCAACAAAAAATATTGGTTTTCTGATTTAACATTTTCCAAAACATCTTCATTCACCCATTCATAATATAAACCATGTCCGTAATGGTTGTGTGTTCCATCCTCATCGTTCATCCTTTC
>Ga0307431_1001550_pt1 | contig 13095 bp, 19 predicted proteins | sample SalMarWE160170MG_FD_202155 | JGI IMG/M metagenome (GOLD analysis project Ga0307431, IMG submission 202155) | Salt marsh sediment microbial communities from the Plum Island Ecosystem LTER, Massachusetts, United States - WE1603-170 | ecosystem: Environmental > Aquatic > Marine > Intertidal zone >...
AAAGCGGGAATCCAGAGGGATGTAAGTCAGGCCTTTCGCTGTTGGTTTAACTGATGCTTAAAAAGCCCTGTGGGAAACCGCGGGGCTTTTTTATTTGTAAAACTATTTGATTTATAAGGGGTTATGTGATAAAATCGAGCTGGATTAGAAGCAAAGGAGAAATAAAAAAAATGGCGAGATTTGCGAAAAATAAGGAAAAATGAGTTCAAGTTATAGCGATTTAACTTAATCGTGGAATGAGTAAGGGGAATAATGATGCAAGAACAAGATTATGTTCCAATGCCACAAAATGATTTGGCACAGATTGAACAAGTGGCCAGAGAATATAGTTCAGTACCAGCTAAGGGATTGGCTCATGGCGTGCAGAAGGACGCGATACAGAACGCCTTTGGTGCACGAGCTAAAATAAGAGAGGTTGAAGCATGCAAAGATTGGGCTGTGACCTTCGAGTTGAAGCAGATAAACGGAAAGGAATCACTTGTATTTTATGATGAAGGCACTGTGGGCCTAATAGGTGAGATACTAACACCTGACGAGATTCAAGATCGAATGGCAGTTGGTGAGTTGGGACCGGACGAAAGACTCGGAAGATTTTTAGCAAGATTCGCTACTGGCCAAAATGTTGGACCTGGGATCTTTGGGCGCGGTAAGTTAGTTTTTCAAGCAGCATCAGAAAACACGAGTATTTTAATCGATTCTATTAGAGAGGATGATGGATTATATATTGCTTTGGACAGGCATATAAGGAGAGGCCAATTAGTTCAACCTCGAAAACCATATACCGGTGATGCCGCAAAGGATTTTGTTTCGCAGCGTACCGGTGGTGTTTTGGCGCCGCTGGCGAATCCGGGAACACGGGTGACTATATTTGATTTGAAACCTGAAGTTACAGAGGCTTTTCGACACTCGTTCTCAAGTCAGGAATATCTATACAAGGCATCTTTTGCTTACATGATTGAGGAGACTTGGTGGGAGATTATTCACCAATTTGGGGCGAAGATCTTTTTGCGAAATGGTGATGGAGAACAAATTTGTGTGGAAGTACATAATCCGCTTTTGGCTATCTTAGATAGCAAGGATGGAGAAGATGGGATCAGAGTACATACTAAACCCAATGTTCCAATCAACGTTGGCGGCAGTCAATACCGGATGAAGGATATCAAACTTGTTGTAATGCCGTCAGCACTTGAGGAAGAACTTCGAGATATCTGGGTCCAACGCAAAAGGATGAAAATAGGAAGCATTATTAGGGGGCTTGACCCTCACGCCAGAATAGCTAAGAGATTGTGTGGTTATGTTATCTTAGAACCGTCTTTAGAAGACCTTGTTGAGAACGCTGAAGGTTTAACACACTACGGGTTCGATCTCCGTGCGAATGGAATAAGACAGATACGTGAGTGTGTTCGTGGAGAGCTTCGTGAATTTGAGCGCAAGCTCGGCCTTGTTAGCACGGGTGATGATGAAGAGTCAACAAGGCGCCTTTTGGATTCCGTGAAGGATATAAATGAGCTGGCAACAGAATTAGGACTTGTAACCCAACAGAGTATTGGCGTAAAGCAGACTGATGTTGATATTTTGCTCAAGGAGATTGTGCTATCTGAAAAAGATACTCTTAGGGTAGAAATAGGCGATGAAGTTGGACCTGTGGTATATAAGGTGTTGAATAGGCTGACTACGCCTATAATTGGAACATTTAGAGTTAATGCTACCCAACGTGGAAGGGAGGCTACAGAACTATATCGAAACGATTGCAATCTTGAGGCTGAGGAAAGCCGGGAGATAAAAATAGCTCCATTCACGGTTAGCCGAGCCCGCTTTGAGAGTGGAAAACCGCTTAAACTAGAAGCGGTATATGTTAAAAGCAACACGACAGACATTCTTGCAAAATGTTCAAAGATACTCTACGTAGGTATTGAGCCGCCTGAGACCCCACAAGCACCGGTTAAATTATCTGTGTCGTGTAAATTTCCACGAAGGGATTCTCGCCGAGTCGAAGCTTCTGAAGTTATCAGACAAATGAGGATTAGGGCGACAAACAATACTGCTCATAAGCTGGCGGTTGACCTTGTTAGCACTGTTCGACACATGGCGAATACTAAAGTTGGCAGAATTACAATTCCTCTCTTTAGTCTCTGGAATGACCAAGAGCTTGTTCTTGGCCCGCAACAGGACTATGAGGTTTTCATAGATGATTTAACAATTTCACCAGAGAAATTCGGTCGTGTGCTGGAAACACGTGCAGATGTTGCGGAAAGGACGTGCGATATCTTCACAGTTGTGAGGCTTGCGCAGGGAAGCCCGGAAATAAATAAACCGCGAAAGTGGAAGTTAGATACGGTGTCCATTAAGTTTTATTTGGAAGTTGATCCTCCGGGACATTCAATCTTTCAAAAGTTACAGACAGTAGACGAACCTGAGAATGGGAAGCAGTCTTGGCATGAAGGAGATACTGAAAGTGGATATACTTTCATTCTTAACTCTGGCCATGTTGCTTTCAGGTTTGTGCTGGGAAGAGATGATCCGCCAGTTGTAAAACACTATCAACAGGAGCGGATGCTTAGACAGGCTTACTTGATAGCTTTTAAGAATAATGTATTTCGAGGCCCAGCCGAACCCTATGCAGATGATCTAACCGATGAGGGGCTTCCGCCGAATGAAATCGCTGAAATATTCGATACGATTATAGGTACTGCGCTTAACAAAATGGGAGGATAATAAAAATGGCTGTACTTGTCAGCAAGGAACATGAAAGAAGATACCAAGCAATAGGTAGTCTTGGTATTTCACAATCAGAGCGAGAACAGGCTGATCGGCTCGATGCTAAGCTTGAGAAACGGCTTGAAAAATTGACAAATTCTCTTACAATCAAGAATCTAATACCTCAGAAGAAGGGGAAAGGTACACTGTTGGCTTATTTGGAGGTTGGAAATGCTCTGCGTGATGTCACACAGAATGAGAGCGATTTTCCATATAAGGCAGAATTGCCTTTATTGTGGCAAAACGCAAAAATGTATATCCCACAGGAACTCTTATATAAGGATAGGGGACCCTATCGTGAGCATCTTTGGTACTGCTACAGACTTGGAGGCTATCCCCGAAAGCTTTCCCAAAAGATGAAATGGGGGGAGTGGGTGACTATTTTTGATTCTCCTGGGATTAACCAAGAACCAAGATTTGATCAATGGTTTGAAGAGAAACTTTCTTTACAAGCCAAGACTGTGCCACGTGAGCAAATTCGCATGTTTGCACCTTGTGTCAATAAGTTGCTTTGTAATATAGATATTCATGCTCTAACTAAAGCAGAATTATTCAACTGTTATGAGGCGGCGTGGCAGATAGCATCGAGCTGGCATGCTAAAAAAACAAGTGATCCTATTTATAACACTAAGCGCGAGAATGTACAAAAAAGCATTGAAGGTAAATTTGCTCTTTTAGATAAAGTTATGGATGGAGTCATTTCACCAGATGATTTTGCCTCAGAAATATTAGGTTTTCCTAAAGAACAGTGAAATAGCTACATCTGCGCCTGCAGGGGCATTCGTTACATATAGGGTTGTAATGTGAACAGACTAATGCGCCAAAGTCAAGTAAGGCATAATTCCAAGTTTTGCACAGGTTGGTTTTTTGGGGTAAAAGTTGGTGTGCTACTAACCACAGCATTGGGTCAGTTCGCGGCCTGGGTTTAGAAGATTTAATAGCGAAAAATCGCTCTAAAATCCTGACGATGTTAGTGTCTAAAAGAGCAGCGCGTTTATTGTATGCAGAAGCAAGGATCGCATTTGCCATATATAGTCCTATACCAGGTAACTTAAGTAATTGTTTTTGTTTATCAGGCACTTTGCCGTTAAAATTCTTTTCAAGACTACTAGCAACGTTTATAAGACGATTTACCCGGTAATCCAGTCCCAGTTTGCCGATAAATCTGTTGACACTTGATTTTGAAGCTGTTGCGAGTTTACTGGGTTTAGGAAATGCTTTAATAAATGAAGAATACTCTTTAGCCACTTTAGCAGCATCAGTTTGTTGAAGAAGAATCTCTGCTACAAGGATATAATACGGGTTTTTAGTTTTGCGCCATGGAAAACTGCGTTTGTTACTTTTGTGCCATTCTAATATTTTCCCGCGGAAATAACGACTTTTTTGAGGATTGACAATCCGAAGATTTTTTCTCAAGTTATGATTCATTACTATTGTATTTTAACATTTTCTTTACTGAATGAGCAACTGCTTTAGCAAGCAGTGGAGGTACTGCATTAGCAACCTGCTGTTGTTGAGATATAAGAGGACCCTTAAAAACAAAATGATCTGGAAATGATTGTATCCTCGCAGCTTCTCTAACTGAGAGGCCTCGATTTTCTTTGGGGTGGATTAGCATGCTCTTTCGGTAATGTGTTATTACTATACTTGTCTCATTTTCCTTTAATCTTCGATAGATATAGTTATGACAGCGACTTTTATCTTTGTAATTTAGCATAAGATATTCTGGTATATTCCGCCAGTTTCCGCCTTGTGGAATATAGGCATATCTTTGAAGCACGAGATTGCTATTTTCACTAACATAGTTGTTTCGCACCCTTCCGTTTGTCTTTTTTCGCATAAGGATTTGATAAGGTGTGAGATTCTTATTCCGACGGTAGCTGAATTCGTCAACCTTGTTTCCACTTGCTAATTTGGGCAGGTCTGAAATTGCATCCCAAACACTTACATGAGCGTTCTCAGAAATAATGGGCTTGGGGAATAAAATAGGCAATCTGTCTCTAACTGCAATAAGGAAAAACCTTCTTCTACGTTGTGGAACACCAAAATTCGTGGCTGTTAAAATCTTCCACTGTGCATCGTAACCATTCTTCTGAAATTCAGATCTCAGTTTCTCGACCAAACGTCCGTTGTCAAATCTTTCCATATCTGCAACATTTTCCATAACTACTACACGAGGCTTGAAGCTGTTAACAGCACAGATAAAATGTGATACAAGCTTATTCAAAGGATTTGATGTATTACGAGTTCTCATATTGGCTCTTGAGAATCCTTGGCATGGAGGTCCACCTATAACAACATCGATATTTCTTCCTAAAGTACTTTTCAATCTTTCTTGAACTTTATTAAAATCTATATGAGAGATATCTTTGTGCAAAATGTTTGTCCGGTATTTTCGTTTATTTCGAGTATGATTATAAGCGTAAGTGGAAATCGCATGTTGATCGTTTTCAATTGCAAAAACAACCCAGAAACCAGCCTGTGTAAATCCCTCAGAAAGGCCACCTGCACCCGAAAACAAATCAACTACAAGGGGGCGAACAAAAGAAGATTTGTTAGAAATTTGATTTATTAATAAAAACGGTTTTGTAGACATATTTTGAGTAACCTCTGAAAATCTATTAACAATACCATATAATTATCGGACACATACATTAAATCAAGTGAATTTTTCTGAGATTGACTTGGCAAAAAATAAAATCCCAGTTCGGATTGTAGGCTGCAATTCGCCTGCATGAAGTTGGAAAAATTTTCCTAATATTTCTTCAGCCTTTTTCTTACTTATTGGAGCAAATTTTCCTAATCCCGTGTCCATAATCTTCACCTTTCAAATTAAAGTTAATATTTGCAGACATATATAATAGCGGGAGCTGGATTCGAACCAGCGAAATCGTGCTAATGAGGCACGCCATTTAGGCCACTCGTGCATCCCGCGGTAAAACAGGGCTGGGTGCGGAGGGAGAGGAAAAAGCGAGATATCCCCAGCCCTGTTGATTGCAATATCCACACACCTGCCGAGCGCTTGCTCTATTCCGAGGCTTGCCCCGCCACCACCGGCAAAATTATCGATTATCAATTCCTTTGCATTCATTTACTAAATTCCCGTATCAACCTGTAAACACCACCGATAAGACAGGGCACGGCTATTATTAGCATTCCGATACCAATTGACTAATTAAATTCTTGCCAAAACATAATCCCGATTCTCATTTTCTAAATATCACCTCAATCAATTTATAAAACTTCCGAATATTCTTTTAAATCGCCGGATACAATTCCCTTCTACGAAATCTCTCCGGCCATTCTGCCCGGCTTAAAATTTTTTCTACATTACCGCCTTTTACTTCCGCCCAAACAGGGGCCTTACCCTGTGGTTTGCCGCACCATATACCTCTTTGATATTTTTCAATAAACCTCCGCTGCCATAAATCGTAATTAAAATTGCCGAACAAATCCGTCTCAACCAATGGAAATAACTTAATAACCTGTTCAAGTAACTTACCGACAATATCGTCTTTATAACCGCCCCCATGATAATCCTTGCCTAAACCCACGAAATATGTCCAATAACCTTTGAAAAAACAGTCATTAATACCGGGGCACCAAAACACCCACACATACAATGGTTTTCGCTGAACAATTCCGTATTCCCGCTTCCACCATAAATGTCCTTCCATCCGTTCTTGTTTTTCTCGGAGAATGTCCGATTTGTATTTAAACTCCCACGGTGCATACATGTGTTCTCGAAAAGCAGACACCGCGTCTTTCGGCCAAATGAGAGGTTGGAGCCGTTCCACTTCTATTCCCGCCTCTTTAAGATATTCTCTTGCTCGCCGGCGAGATTCGTCACTCAGTAAAAACCCAAGGGGATGTTCCGATGCTTTTTTGTCTCTTATAATTACACTACTCATATAAGAACTTCCTGCACAGATTGTCATTTTCTCTTCTCAAATTTTCTCTGCCTATCCGGCATAGCTCGATGTTCTCTCAACGTAAACACTCATTCCTCAAATCTCATCTTAATTTTTCTGAAAATCCCGTTTCGGCGGACTCCTTTCGTCTAAAATTACACCATCAACCTCTTTCGGTCCGAACAACCAACTAAAAAATCTTCTTATCCGTCCCTGACCTTCGCCAACCTTTTTACAGTTTTTCATAAATCTGCCTCCCGGGTTAAACCCCGCCGACAATTGCTGTCAACTTTTTACAGTTTTTCATATCTGCCTCATGGGTCAAAAGTAAGCCGCTATTTGCCTGATAAAAAACCATCCATAACCCCTTGTAAACACCGTAGTTGTGAATGTGAAGTGATAAAAAAAAATTTCATAAGCACTTGAAAACCGGCAGTTTTTAACCCGTGCCTCGTTATACGCCAGGAAGGACCCATCATATAACTATTTATTATCACACAGGTTATAAACACAATACACCAGGTCTGCCAAGCTGGATATTGCTTTTTAGTAATGGCGTTTAACCTATTCAAATTGTATTTCCCATCAATTCACAATGATTTCTATGGTCTAAAACCTTGCTATTAAGCTAATAATAAGGTTTTATGTTCCTTTTTAGATTATCCCGAACTGATTACACGAAGCTGTTCTTGACCTGCCTGTTCAGCCTTCTTTTTCGTTGCGTTCAATAACTTTTTAAATAAATCCCTTAGCACCGCTTCGGGTGACTTTTTGAATCTCTGATGCTGCCGCTTGCGTCTTAACTTTCTGGCCTCAGCTATCGTCCTGTTCCAGAGCTCTTGCAGGTAAGAAGGACCAATTCCAGCTAATTGAGCCTCCGCCCAGGCCTGCTTCCAGCAGGCCAGCTCACTTCTGGCCTCCTGACTATCCAGAGGATAAGGTGTGCCTATTGCTTTATAAACAGCATGTGCAAACTCCTGGGCATCAGGGTTAAAAAGCTTGTGCAGAACTGTGTCTAAACGCTTTGGTTCTCCCCGTGTAAACGACTTCCGGGGTGGGTCTGTGCCTTGTCCGGTTTTATCATTGCCCACCCCGGCGTCGGACACCTTCGGGTTCCTCGGGTCATCTTGCTTTTGCTTTAGCCCTTCGCTGATGGCTTGTGCCGTAGTCTTTTGTTTTGCCTTTTCTTTTTCGGGTGTTTTGTCTTTATCGGGTTCTTTACCCGATTTAGTTTTCTTATTAATATTTCCGTTCCCGCTTCCCGATTTAACTTTATGTTTTTTTAAAGGCGCTCGAGATTTCTCGGATTTTCTCGAGCGCGCACGAGAACCGGACTTTTTGCCTCTTGTTTCCTTCGGTTCTTCTGATGGTTTTTGGGGTAATTCATTCAATGCAGGGTCAAACTCCTTGGGCATGAAAACCTTTATTATCAATCCTATTTGTTCAAGCTCTTTGAGTATTTCACCGCACTCAGTGACATTAAGACCCACCCAACATGCTATCCTATTGATGCTTGCCGGCTCAAATTGCTCATCTAATAGATAACCACGGAAACGTCTGCTGTGATTAGCGGCAATATCCAGCAAATCATAGAATGATGCTAATAGTCGATGGCGATTTGTACTGGCTTTACAAACGGCTATTTGCATCTTAAAATTTGCCGCCTCATCAGTCCCCCCAGAACCGACATATCCGCGGTAAAATTGTAGCGGTCCTTTGCGGCAAAGTCTTGAATCATCTGGCAGCTCAAATCTTTCTTTGAAACGAAAAATCCGCCAGACCTTTTTTTGCCTTGCCTTCCGTGCCTTCATATTACCCGCATCAATTAAGAAAACGTCTCGATATCCGTTTCTGTGGCAAGTTTATCGCCTTTTAACTTGGCCCCGTATTTTTCTGTGGATTGTGAATAGCATCAACAGCATCCGAAGTCACGCCAAGCTGATTATGCTCCAAGACAGCCTTTGCGGCCTTAACTTTGTCCTCTGGAATGACCCCTTCATTTAATTTTGGGTCAAGTAACACATCGACTGAAACAACAGCATCAGCGAGTATTGTTTTTTGCTGATTTATTTCCGCTGTCTGCTGTTTTATTTTCTGTATTTGTATTACAAGTTTGGTTACAAGGCCGCCAAGTATTGGAATCAGCAGACCTGCCAGATAAGCATAGCCGCTAATAGAGGCAGGCAATGATGGGGCGAACGCTGTTACAACGTTACCATAAGCAGACAATTCCGTTTGCGAATCAACATTATTCGCATCAATGGCGTCCAAGATAGCCTTCGTCTGCAGGATGACATTATCGACTTTTTGCTTTTGCTCAATAAGGGCGTTTAATTTCGCTTTCGCAACAGTCAGGGCAGTCTGAAGTTGGGCCTTCGATTCGACTGTGATATTAGGGTCGCTTAAAAGAAGTTCAGTAGCAGCAACGACCTGATTGAGATTATCAATAGAGGTGCTAACTGATTGACTAACGGAATTTGCCTGATTGATGACCGACTTTGCCGCAGCAATTCGCTCTTTAGGAGATGTATCGCAGCCTCCCCAAAAACCACAGAGGATACATAGAACAATAATTTGTTTTTTTGTTGACATTTTTTGTCCCTTTCAAAAAATTGATTAGTGATTATTTTTTTCCCTTTTGGATAATATTTTAAGCAGCGGTGATGGTATTGTTCCTATCGGTTTGCCCGCATAAATCTCGGCTGTTCTGCGGTAAACTTCGGATATTCGAAGTAAGGTTTTAATGTGTCCCGATTCTATTTGTCTTTGTTCTTTTCGGGCATTATCAATCAACGTTTTTAGTTCAGCATCGCTTATTATATTGTAAGAGAGAACATGCCTCATACCGCTTCCTTCCATGATTTGGTGAGCATCCTGATATATTTGAGCTGCTCTGCAGTGCAGGGTTTACAAACTGAATATATCCAGAGTCGGCACAAGCCGAACTCCCCGACCTTCTGGATTAATAAATGCCGCACCCATTTCTCTTCATCTACTCGGCCCGGAATCTGCCAGATAAAAAATCGCTCGGACCCATCTCGAGATTGCCCTTTGAACTCAAACAGCCAGATGCGGTCCGTCGGCTCATCCAGGGGGTTCACTATCTCGACATTGCCGGCCAGAAATTTCGGGAAATTGTCCCGCTCTCCCGCTGGCACATCCTCAACTATAATCCGAGTGTTTGCTCTCATTGCGTCCCTGGCAAGTGTTTCTGTATTGGTGATATTATTATTTGCACTGCCTCACCCATCTCAATGACAGATTCAATCGATTCTGCCTGATTTGAACTAACCTCAAAATCAGCAAGGCGAAGATATTTCCCTCCTTTTTTGATTGCTATTTGTTTAATGTTACAGCTCGATGTGATTTTTGAAAAATCCCCGGCTGATTCCTGTTTCTTTGCCATATTCATGCTCCTTTCTATCCTTCATCTTCATAAATACACTTTTTTAATTGACAGCCATTGCCCCATGCTGAACATCTGATATTTTTGTATGGGCAATAATTTTCATTCTCCTTTTCTTCTACTGCCGGCATTGTCGGCACTCCCCACAATTGCTCATCTGTTAATGGTTTGTCCATTTATATGCTCATTTTAAATAAAGTCCTATTCGGTTTGCTTGCCGCCAGTTTTTCTAAAATTGGTTCTTCCGCTCGCTCTCGTATCTGCTCGAAATTTTCACGCTGCTGTCTGACTTGTTCTGGTGTTCGCGGCCTATGGATTTTGATGTCTGTTTTTATCCATCCGGCCGGCTCTCCTTTATCGCCGGCGACTCGCCAGAAATGATATGTCTTTTTCTCGCTATTCCAGTTACCGCTATATGTTCCGATGTCCCTGATAAGCTGTAATTTTACCAGCTCGTTGCGACGGGCCGTTACCTGATTGATTTCCCATATTCTTTTGAATTGTCTTGATTTTAGTGATGCTTTCTCTTTTTGATTAAGAGCTTCGAGAATTCGCCTATCATGAGCCGGGCCAATTTCAGCCAATATCTCATATATTGCCCACTGGTCCGGCTCTAATCTCTTCTGTACCTCCTCCAATGCCATCAAACTCGTATCACGTATTAGCATTGGTTGTCTTATTTATCCTTTGAATTTTTCAAACCAAAATTTTACATTTGCGGAGCTGCTGAACATGGCCCACCAGGAGCTTTTTGACGGATTTTGTTATCGACTTTCACTTTTTTGCCGGTCGATGTTAAACGCATCTCGTCAATCCATTCCCAATCCTGTGTTTTACCTTTATCATCAAGCTTGCGATTTAATAACGCATACTGGCTGCAACCTGTATAATATTCTGAACGAGCCATAACTACGCCGGTAAAGCCAGTGATGTTATCTTTTAATATTTCGCCAATTTGAAACTTAAACATATTCATGCTCCTTTCTTGACCATTTTCCCCTTGCTGGGATAAAAGGCGGTTTTAAATTTGATTCTTTTTTCATATTATCTCTTGAATTTTTTAAACCAAAATTTAACATTGCGAACCCAGTTAATATGACCTTGTGGGTCCGCCTCTTCGGAACAATATCTCTCTCCTAAAAACATGATAAAATCCCCGGGCCTGTCTGCGTTATGCCAGCGAATCTTGTTTTTAACGATGGTTGCCGCTGCCCATCCGGCTTGTATATCGAGACTTCGCTCCGGCTCTCTTTCAATTTGTGCCAGGCATTTCGGATGCAAGATGCCGAATTCCCTGCCGGGGCCGCCGTTTTCCGCTTTTCGAATTGCCAGCAGAATCAAAAAATCATCGCAGTAACATTTATTGCGGACCGCAGCTTGCCAGATGGTCGGCAGCTCTTTAAGAATATCGGGTTCTTTTAAAACAGTTTTTGCGCAGGCGGGATGGTCGCCCAAGATAAAAATCGCAGATAAACCGTAAAGAATTGCAATAAATAATCGATATGTTTTACTCAGCATTCCGAATCCTTTCGTTTAATCGATGGGGCTGAGTTCCTGGTAAACTCAGCCCTAAACCACAACCTACAAGGCCCTTTATTTTCAAAGTACGGCAGGTGGCATTCGGATTTTTGTTATCCTACAGTTACCGCTCGAAGTTTCACTTATCCACCTGCCGAATCATAAGGTTCAAAAGTGGACTTGGTGGGAAACAATTCCAAGTCCACAGCAAAGAAAAAAACCATATATCCTTGATGCAGCTAAATCATTATTCACTTTTTAAAAATGCCTGCTGATAACCCTCAGCAGGCGAAGGGCTATTTAGGAGATTCATGTCAGACCGGCGTTATTATTATTTTTAGCCCACCACCGGCTGGGGCTTATAAGGGAGAACAGGGCCGGGTGCGGAGGGAGAGGAAAAAGCGAGATGTCCCCAGCCCTGTTGAATGTATACAACCCCACCACATCTTTAGGGATGCGGGTGTAAAAGTTTTTTATTATCACTGCGAAAATTGTGGCAAAAAATACGACAAAGAACAGAGTTCTTAATAATTTAGTAATATCCATTTTTATCCAGTTTCTGTTAAAATAGAAAATGTCCTTCCTTTTGGTCTTAGCGAGACTTATTTTGGAAGGACACTTTCTTTTGGCTGTTACACCCCACAAATCGGGGGCTATCACAGCTCGTCACGTATAGCCGATACCCACACTCAGCATTCTCTGCGGCAAATATCATTTTAATCCTCAGTTTCCGCTTGACTTTGGTTTCCGTTTCTGTTATGCTCATTGTTGAATTCTACAGTCGGAGAAAGGGCCTCCTTGCCCTCCACCAGTTTCTCCAACTGTCCAATTTTCTTACTACCCGCCTCAAGGATGAGCAACCGAATTGAATCATGCGGCTTTCGTTGTTCGAGATCCGCTAATCGGTTCGCCACTACCAAAACATCAGAATATTTGTTCTCTGAAAAGACCAAGTTCTTAATGTGATTATTCGCCATAGTTACAATATCGACTATTTATCCGTAAAAGTCAAGGGAATTTAGTAAATTATAGTAAAAAATAATTATTATTACGGATTGATAGGGTTATAAGCTCTGATAATCTCTATATTTATAGCAAAATAAAGAATGAAATAATTTTATGGCAATGCACAATAAATCTTTCAATGTAGATGTTAATGAAAATCTTTCTGATGAATTTTCTAATCAGATTTCAGAGCGTGGTTATACCAAGTATCGGGCGATAGAAGGCGCCCTGCGTGCGTTTATGGCCTTATCTCCAGCTGAACAGGTCCAGTGATGTCGCAAGGCAATTCTGTTCAACCTCAGGGCAAGCAGGAGGCCCCACAGACCATCCGTAAGGTACTTAAAGCAATCGCGAAAAAGGCCAAAGAACAGGGCGGTGAAGCAGAGTTGCCGGGTACAACGGAGGGTTGTTTTACCGGATGAAACCTTGCCCGACAATAAAACGATTTGATCGATCATTTACTTCCCTCCGAAACGGTAGTCATATTTGCCCTCACGA
>Ga0307431_1001555_pt1 | contig 13082 bp, 6 predicted proteins | sample SalMarWE160170MG_FD_202155 | JGI IMG/M metagenome (GOLD analysis project Ga0307431, IMG submission 202155) | Salt marsh sediment microbial communities from the Plum Island Ecosystem LTER, Massachusetts, United States - WE1603-170 | ecosystem: Environmental > Aquatic > Marine > Intertidal zone >...
CTTGAAAAGATGAAAAAACCGGATATTTCTCCAATTACTCCTCCCGGAGATTATCTAATAACTAAAGCTGAATATAATGGTGTCATGGATGAAAATAGTACAACATTTAATGTTACTTTTGATCTGGAAATATTTAAAAAAGATAGAAAAGATTATCCTAAGATTCCGCTAATGCCGCAGAGCGTTGCCTTAAGAGATATAAAATTAGATGGCAGTTCTACATTGGTGATGGTTGAGAGTGGATGGTATGTACTTACGACTGAAAAATTAGGTCAACATAAAGTTACGCTTTCTTTTTCCATTAAAAGTGAACTTAACAAGGGTCCGGATGTTTTGAATCTTATTATTCCGAGAACCGCTATTACTTTATTCAATATCGATGTTCCGCTAACAGATGCCCGGGTTGAAATACCTCAGGCTAAATATATGACTGTTTCAAGAAGAGGCAGATATTCAAGTATCAGGGCAGTCCTTTCTACTACATCTAATGTTTCTTTGAAACTTCACCGGACTGTTGTGAAGAAGAAGAAAAGTGTTCCCGCAAAAATTTATACGGAGGTTATGAATTTGCTTTCAATTGAGGATAATGCCCTGCGCGTTACCTCCAGATTTAAACTTAATGTCCTTCAAAATTCGATTTCCAGTGTTAAAGTGAATATTCCTGAAGGCTATAGTGTTTTATATGTTCAGGGCGATAATTATCAGGAAATAAGAGATTGGAGTACGGAAACAGCCAACGGTAAAAATGTTTTGACCGTTCCTTTTGGCGGCGAGAAGGAAGGCACTGTCACATTTACAGTAACGGGAGAAAAAATTTTTACTGAAGATGAAAACGAAATTGATTTTAATGGATTTCAGGTTCCCCAGTCTGTCAGAGAGACCGGTTTTCTTGGAATTGAAAAGAAAAGTGCTGCTGAGGCTGAAATTGTTGCTAATGAAGATATCGATGTTGTGGATATACAGGAATTGCCCTTTGAGCTTGTAAATATATCTACAAGGCCATTGATCCTTGGGCTTAGATATTTAAGACATCCATTCTCTCTGGTTCTTAAAATTACAAAACATGAAGAATTGCCGATGGTTAACACGGTAATCGATAATGCTAGTGTAATGTCTGTATTGCTTGCCGAGGGTAAAGTTATAAGCCGGGTTGTCTACACCATGAGAAATACAGGCAAACAATTTTTGGAGTTGAGTTTGCCTGAGAATTCCGAGATTTGGAGTCTCTATGTAGATGGAAAGAGGGAAATTCCTTCGAAGAATAAAGAGGGTAAATTTATGATTCCTCTCATTCGTTCAAGGATGACAGGTGAGAACATTGCAGCTTTTGAAGTGGATATTTTATATTATTATAAAAATAAATCGCTGCCTATTTTAGGTTCGAAAAAAATACTGTTCCCCAAGGCTGACGTCGTAATAAGTAAAATGTTATGGTCCTGTTATTTGCCTTTGGAATATAGATATGTTCATTTTGGTGGAAATGTTGAAAAGGAAGATATAGCTACCGGAATCAGGCCTTTGCTTGGCGGAGGAAGAGTTTTTACTTATGCCAAGGTTGGGGGGTACGAGCAAGCTCTTGAAAGTTGGGAGAACCAGGAAGGCTTTGAAGATGAGAAAATCCAAAAAACAAAGAAAATGCTGCAGAGTAATTTCAGATTGAGTTCGATGAATCAACAAGCAGATTTGATGAATCAAGTTAAACAGGAAATAGGTTTTGCGGAAAATGTAAAGCGAGTAAGAGATACAGGAGTGAGTGGCGGAGCACTTTTCAGGATAGAAGTTCCTACTTCAGGACAGTTGTATCGTTTTGCGAAAACGGTAGTGGAAGATGAGCAGCTGTTTTTGGATTTTCAATATACCAGAGGATGGATTTATACTTTAATTAAAACTCTCTTTTTCCTTTTAATTCTTTACCTTGTATATCGTATGCGAGGTAAAGTTAGAATTCTTTGTCTTAAAGCTAAAAATTTTGTTTGTTCTCAAAAATCCTTTTGGCTTAAGCTAAAGACTCCCGATGGTATTAAAGCTCTTTTGGCTCTGGGGGCTTTTATCTTCTTCTTTTTATCTAAATTCCTTTTTGTTGTTTTTGTTCTCATATTTCTACTTGGCTGGCTGAAACCTGAGTGGATCTTCAGGGAAGGAGTTAAGTCCAAAGCTACGAAAAATATAAAGAAGAAAAGAAAAACATCAAAGAAAGAATAGAGGTTTAATCATGAGAAAATATAAAACCATTAATAATATTTTTATAATTAGCTTTTTCTTCTTTTTGTTGTGCCTTTTTTCTAGTTTTGACCTTAAAGCTGATAACGTTAAGGAGTCAAGAATAACTATTAATTGGGAAGAGTTTCGTTCTCTTTTAAAACTTGATGTTGATGAGATAAGACTTTCATGGGAAGAGTTTGCAAAGCTAATGGAGCAAACCGGGGCAAAGTACGAACCTGAGTATAGGGTTGATAAAGGCGAAGTGGTACTGACAAGAGAAGAATTCAAGAAACTTATCGATAAAATGAAACCTCCCACAGGAGATGAACTTACGCCTCCGGCAGATTATATTCTAATAAGAGCCACATACAATGGTATAATGGGAAAAGAGAGTACAAGTTTTACCGTTCTTTTAAATCTGGAAATTTTCGATAAAGATAAAAAAACTTATTTGAAGATTCCTCTTTTTCAGGAGAGTTTGGCAATTTCTGAAATTAAACTTGATGGGAATCCAGCTTCGGTGATAACCCAAGGGGGCTGGCATTATCTTTCTACTGATAAGATCGGGCGACATTTAGTTACAATAGGATTTTCCGTTAAATCTTCTCCGGATAAGGGTAGTCCGGGTCTGAATTTCAGTATTCCTCAGACACCTATTACTTATATAAATCTTGATATTCCAAGAACGAATCTTGAAGTTGACATACAGAATGCTCAAGGTATTAGAAAGACAGAGATTAAAAATCATACTATAGTAAAGGGGTATACGTCTCCTTCCTCTTATATGAATATTTCCTGGAAAGAAGAAGATAAAAAGATAAAGAGAGGTCCTGCCAGGATATACTCCGAAGTCTTTAATTTGCTTTCTATTGAGGCGGATGCAATTAGCGTAACCTCTATTTGCGAATTAAACGTCATGCAGAATACGATTAATGTGCTTACACTTACAGTCCCTTCCGATTATCAGGTTATTGACGTAAAAGGTGGAGGTTTAGGGGGATGGAGTATAAGAGAAGAGGGAGAAAGACAGTTACTTGATATATCTTTCGAATATTCTTTTGAGGGGACAAAAGTTTTGACTATCAAATCGGAGAAATTATTGGAGGAAGAGACAATAGTGTCGGATTTCGATGGTTTTGAAGTTTTAAATGCAGTCAGAGAATCGGGATATGTGGCGGGAGAGGTAAAAAGTGATGCACGGGCTGAAGTTGGGGATTTTGAAAACTTGGAGATGATAGATTTTCAGAAAATACCATATCAGCTGAGCAATCTTTCTGCGAGGCCTATCCTTTTTGCTTTTAAGTACGTAAGACATCCTTTTAATATGATTGTCCGTATTACTAAGTATGAAAAGGAGGAGGTGCTCACTTCTTTTATAGATTTTGCGAAGGTGCTGACCCTATTCACGGAAGACGGTAAAATGGTTCATCAAGTCACATTTACAATGCAAAATCTTTGGGATCAATTCCTTAAAATCAATTTGCCTGAAAATGTTAGTGTCTGGAGTGTTTACGTTAATGGTAAGAGAGAAAAGGCTTCTAAAGACGATGATGGCAGAATTTTGATTCCGCTAATGCGCTCGGCAAGGCAAGCTGATGGTTCCCTTATACCTTTTGATGTTGAAATAATTTATTCGGAAAGCCTTGGATCTTTCAGCCTTTTAGGTAAAAAAAGGCATTACTTTCCGACAACAGATATTTTAATTAACAAGGTAGAGTGGAATTTATATTTACCTGTTAATTACGATTATGTTAACTTTGTAGGCGATCTTAACCCTAAGATTGAAGAAGTGATTTTGGTGAGTGAATCGGAAATGCGAACGGGTGATGATATTTCGGATGAAGATTTTGAGGAAATAGAATTGAAGGAAGAAGCAGCAGTAATCTCTGCACCGGTAATGTCTAGGAAACTTGATGATTTGACACTCAATAAAGAAAGAGGGCAAATCGCCACGGGAAAAGCAGGGTTGCTTTCGCTTAAGGTGAATATTCCGATTTCCGGGAAAAAGTATTCCTTTGAGAAGAAAATTGTGGAGAGAGAGGAGGAATTGTTTTTGGGTTTTACTTATGCAAATGAATTAATCAAAAGATTGGTAATTGTAATATTAATAATAATTCCGCTTGCTGTTCTTTTTAAAAAGAGAAAGATGTTTTTACCTATTTACAGGGTTATGAGTAGGAGTTTTGTTAGATTGTTTGATTTACTTGCTCTTGCCCTAAGACCGAAGGAATTTTTTATAATTATTACTGTGGTTCTGTTTCTTTGGATATTAACTAAAACTTACTGGTATTACCCGCTTCTTTCTTTTGTTTTGATACTGTTTTTTGTGGTATCGGTTGTAAGATTTGTTAAGAGTAGGGAGCAGTGAGGATATAGGGTATAGGGAATAGTCTAATTGGAAATTGCAAATTGAAAATTGTCTACTAATCCGTGTGATTAGTTTTTCCTTACTTGGTTGATTCGTTAGATCGTCAGGTTGTTGAGCAGTTAAAACAGAAGTAAAAAAGGTGTGGGGTGTGGTTGGGTGATCCGTGTTTATCTGTGTTAATCTGTGGCTAATTATTTGGTGTTTTGGGGAGTAATTTTCTCTCTTGCCATAATAATATTCATTATTATAATAAGACGGTAAAGTAGCCTATTGGATTATTTCTGATTACAATTATAAAAAAGAAAGAGGTTTTGAGAATATGAATTTTGATAGGAAAATAGTTATTTCTTTTGCGGCTGTTTTTAGTGTTTTATTAGGGGTTTATTTGTATACCATAGCTCCTACGGTTTCCCTGTGGGATTGTGGTGAATTTATAGCCTGTTCCCACATATTAGGAGTGCCTCATCCTCCGGGTACGCCTTTATATATATTGCTTGGCAGAATCTTTGATATTCTTTTTCCTTTCAAGGAAGTAGCAAAGAGAATAAATTTTCTTTCTGCGTCTTCCGCAGCTTTAGCCGGAGCTATTTTATATCTTGTAATCTTAAAGGTTATGAGCAGGTTTAAAGAGAATAAAGGTGAAAAGCATTTATTGGGAACACATCTTATTGCGATTTTTTCTTCTATTGGAGCTGGGCTCTGTTTTAGCGTATGGGATTCATCAGTAGAAGCGGAAGTGTATGCTTTATCAATATTAATACTGATGTTGGGACTATGGTTAACTTTGCACTGGAGTGAGCACCTACGGGATAAAGGAAACAATAATTACTTGCTTTTATTGATATATTTATTAGCCTTATCGATTGGTGTTCATTTGCTTCCTTTGTTGCTTATTCCGGGAGTTTTTGTATTTTTGATTTTGATTAACTGGAAAGTTTTAAAGGATTCTCGACTTATAGGAATAGTATTGACTTTGGCGCTAATAGGCGTTTCAACGTATTTTGTTTTAATGATAAGGGCACATGCAAATCCCGCTATCAATGAAGCGGATCCAACCACATTTGCTAAATTATGGGATGTGTTTTCCAGAAAGCAATATGGTAAAATGGATTTATTCCCCAGGCACACTTCGTGGGAAACTAATTTGGGTTTAATACCTGCTTTCTTTGAGCAGCTTAAAGTGTTCTTTAAATATTTCTCATGGCAATTCCTTCCTTATCCCAGAACTAATACCGGTGTTTTGCTTCGTTACATATCGTTATTCAGCACCTATATGTATGTTTTAATTGGTGTCTGGGGGATGTGGATACATTTTAAGAAAGACAAAGAATCTTTTTGGTTATTTTTCATTCTGTATGTACTTTTGACTTTGGGTTTGGTTTTTTATCTGAATCATGAATTTTCTCCTTCTGATCCAAATCCGGCCCATCAACCAAGGGAACCACGGGAAAGGGATTACTTCTGGGGACCTTCCTTTTTCCTTTTTATGTTTTATGTTTCAATAGGTCTTTACTGGATATGGGGTTGGATAAAGCAAAGAAGTTCTCGTTATGCATGGAGTGGAATAATACTTTCCGGCGTATTGGGTATTATACCTTTTATTAGTAATATTAATTCTCATGCCAACAGGAGAGGTAATTGGATTGCGCATGATTATGCCCATAACATACTGGTTGGTCCTGATGAGTATTCTATCATCTTTACGTACGGTGATAATGACACATTCCCGGTTTGGTTCCTGCAAGAGGTTAAGAATTTTAGAAAGTTTGACCCTGAGAGAAAGAAAGGTGTTAGGTTGGGTAATTTTTCCCTTATGAATACAAATTGGTATGTCAAACAGCTTAAGTGGTCAGGCGTACCTATTGATTTCAGTTCTCCTTTTGTAGGCACAAGATTTGCTGCCGAATATAACCGTGATAAGAGATCAGGAAGAACACATAAGAGTTTCGAAGAGTGGATAATAGATACTCTGCCTGCAGGAACTAAAACGAGTGATGGAAGAGTAATAGAATTAAAAGATATGGCAGTAAGATCCATAATCCTTTCCGCAATAGGGAGAAAGCCCAGTGTAGGGGATTTATTTATGAAGTTGGATTTATTTGTAGAAAAATACGTAAACAATGAAGATTTTAATCCTTCCATAAATATATATTTCTCTTCACCCACTCCCGCTGAGTATCGTAATGCCTTTGGCGGTCATTTGTTACAAGAAGGATATTCGTATAAACTTGTAAAGAAAAGAGTTAGATTTAAAAGTAATAGGGAAAAAATGTGGGATCTTGTTCAAAATAAGTTTAAGTATAGCTATTATGATAACTTTCGGGCTCGTATAGAAAGTAGAGCCCAGATTACTGCCCTGGCAAGCCAGGCAGTTACATTGTTGACTTTTGCCAATGAAGTTTTTTCGGATATTTACCCTGATTTATTTAATGACGAAATAACGGAGAATAATCGGGATACACTGAAAATGCTGCAATCACTTTTCAATAAAATTTATATATATATCGAAGATGAGAATTTTTTCCTTCATACAGCTGCTGATTTGATTGAAGCTCAAAAGCTTATTTGCCAAAAATTAGAAAGTTATGATGAGCAGCTTAAACTCATGAATTCTTTTCTCAGGGTAAAAGATGTTCCAAGGCTTCGTTTGTTGAGGGGGGAATTACTAATAATGAAGGCAAGAAATACCGGGAATTCCGAAGAAGCAAAAAATATGTTTGCTCTGGCAGAGGATGATTTCAATAAATTGTTTTCCTTAAAAGGATGGAAATTATTTGCTTATAAAGGTCTTATTGAATTATATGTTTCTTCCGGAGAAGAAGAAAAACTTGAAAATGTGATAGATGAATTGGTGAAGGATCAAAGAGCCTTTTCTGATGTTTTCATGCTTTTAGAAAGAGATGATATTGAGAGTGCAATTGAGTTGATAAAGAGGTTGAAAAACAGGTTTCCAGCCGATGAACATCTGAATGAAGTTCTGGATAGCCTAAGAGTAAGACGACATTAGGATTTGGTAAAAGAATTGAACCACAGAGAACACAGAGAAACACAGAGAAAAAACATTTATTTAACCACGAAACACACTAAATACACGAAACCCCACCACCTCTTTTGGATTTGTGTTAAAAAAACACACGAAAAGTAATTGAACCACAAAGAGCACAGAGAAAAAGATAATTTATTTAACTACGAAACAAACGAAAGACACTAAAATTTTATTGTTTTTAAGACTAAAACCTAAAACCGAAGACCTAACACCTAATTTCAACAACAAATAGCACGAATTACACGAATGAAAAAATTTATTTTGTTTTAACTAAAAACTAAAACCCAATACTAACACAGAGATTTTATTTTGTTTTTTTGTGAATTTCGGCAAGCTTAAAAGGTAAATGCAACTCTTTGCTATTGCCATAAATCCAATTTTTCTGATCCTCTCGAAGTTTATCTTTTGAGGATTTTACTTCAACCATGAAAAGCTCTTGCTTATTATATACTATTAAATCAGGCCATCCGGTATATCTTTTCCAATAATCTGTGATTAAGTACTTTAATATTTTTATCAAAGTATCTTTTGATAGTATTGACACTATCTTCCGAGCTCTGGCTATATCTGCGTTTCGATGGGCCCAAAGATACTGTCTTAATCCTTCACTTGGCTCAAGCCAATAATCGAATAACCACAACATATCGTTTTCAGATTTAATCAGAGTAAAGTGTTCTGTAATAGCTTTAGAGCGTCTCTTTGCGTAACCCGAAGTGCCAAAATCTTCGGGTCGATGTGTATATATTACTTCACCTTTAAGTCGTTTGTCAGCAGCTTTACGGTCTCCAAATCCAACGATTCTAACAAGAGGATCCTTATAATCTTGAATAAGAAGCCACATAAAAATTCCGAAAATCACATGAAATGGAATACTTTCGGCAACTATGACATCATATCCGTGTTGTTTGTAATGATGTGATACAAAATCTTCCGGAGAAAGGATTTCAGTACCTTCAAGAATGCCAATTTTACGTTGTTCTTTGCGTTTTATATGTACTCCTTTAAATTTTACTACCTCAACTTTATTTTCTTCTAAGACCTGCTTTTGTGATTTTTCTTGATAAATGTATTTTGGCGAAAGATTATGTAGTTTCTTGATCTCTTCTATTACACTTTTTTCTAATTTAGAGTATACTTCTGGATATTTCCCTCTAGCTACAAGATAATCTATATGATTTTGGCTATCTACCCAGTCTCCAAAACGGCGTGTAGTCTCAAAGTAAATCTCACGCCAATAATATCTGCGGATTTTAGAACCTCTCCCATATGTTTCTGCTTTAGGATATGCTTTTTCTGGTAGTCCTCGGCAGGTATTACAAATATTTTTTTGGAAACCAATAGTTACTGGTATTCTTTCTTGAGTGTTTAATTCTTTTCCATATATCAGCTGATGCGGTAAGAATCTACGGGCAAATTCTTCTTCACAGGCACACATCATTACTTCGTCACAGGTATTGCATCTATACTTGCGAACGATCTCATACGGGTTAATACAAGTAACTTCTAAGTGTATACATTTATTCATGTTTAATTCTTTTATATTTACGCAAACGAATCATAATTAGTTAAGGGGTTTCTTGAATGTTATATGAAGAATATAATTTAGCATGGTTTTTTATTTTCAATGAAAATAGTTATTGCATCTATAACTTTATCATCCTCAATTTTGTCCATCGATTTTTCTTTTATAAGCGATAACCAATATTTATGTGTTTCTATAATTTTAAACGCGGTACCAGAAAGCACTAAACAACTTAGAGAATTATCCTTTCTCATGGTTTCTTGGGCAAGAGAAAGGAACTCAAGAGTGTTATTGGCCACAGTAGGTTTTGCTATCAGAATATAACTTCTATTTCGTGAAGGATTAAAGGCTGTTATGTACTCAATTTGTTGGGAATTTACCGCCCTTGTGGCTTGTTCTAGCCAGAGATTTCCGTATAATACTCTTCTTTCTCTACTTAATTCTGCAATTGCTTCCATGTATTTAACATAGTAGTTATGTTCTTCGCTCCCAATTCTTTTACCTGTTCGATCTGCGTCTGCTTTTTTAACAAAACTAGCTAAAGATGTATCTATCAAGAAACTTGCTGCGATTTTCTCGTAAGATTTTTCTGAAACATCGTTTATTCCCATAATTACCTTAGTATATTCAATCATAAAATCCTTATACTCTTCGTTTTTGGATTTTGGAAATTTACTCCCTAACCTTTGAATTAGCTCAGGTAATCGGTCCAATATCGCTAGATAAATTGAACGTTCGTCGTGAACAAGAACTTTATACTTCTTACTGAATTCTCTACGAAGTTCATAATAAACAACAAAATCCAACGGTGTATTTGCAAAACGTAATAATTCCTTAAGATCCTGAAGGGATATAACTTGTATTGGAATAGTGGAAGATGAAAAAGCTTCGGGAGCAATAAGTCTGGGATCGTACGGTTTTGATTCATGAAATAATACAAGCATGCCATAATAATATTTTATTCCTAGTTCGGACCATTTAATTATACCACGCCATTTATTTCTGATTTGTTCTAGTTCACCATTTTTGAGTTGAGTAAATCGTTGATTTATTTGAATTATTCCTTCTTTAAGACGGGATTTAATCCAATCTTCATTAGCGTGAAGCCCTATCCTATTTCTTGTTTTAACCTCAAATAGTATGCACGTATCACCGAAAATTAACGCTACATCTGTAATTTCAACACCCCTTATTTTAGGTTTAAGAAATACCCAATAATCATGTAAATAATGAGATAAAAGCTCATAAAGGACGTGATTAGTCCTTTCTCCTATAGTTAATTTTAGTAGTTTTTTAATTTTATTTTTATCAAACATTATTAAAATCGCATTTATCTTTACTAAGAAAAGAGTAAGTGCTTTGAGGTTAGGTTTTTACTTATATAACATAGTGTTTTTATACTCATAGTCTACTTTAAATTTAAGAAATCATTCTCATAAGTCAAGGGGCTCTTTTTTGGTGCTACGCACTGGCAAATTAGTTGATTTGTTAATTAGTGGATTAGTAAAACAAAATAAAAAATGAGATGTGTGGTGTGATTCGTGCAATTAGTGTGATTTGTTGTTCCTCCTTGGTGTGGTGGAAGGGAAAAACAACATAATTTTTCTTTTTTTCTCTGTGTATCCGTGCCTCCGTGTGATAATTATTTTTTTTGGGTAGGGTTTTGTGTTTTTCGTGTGTTTTGTGGTTTAACCTTTATTCTTTATAGTAGTTATTTCCCTGATGTTCGACAAATGCACTTAGTGGGATATTCTTCTCCCTAAAATAATTTCTAAGTAATTCCACAAACTTTTCCATCTTTTTTCTGTCCCTTAAATACTCGTAACTTTCAGGAAATTTATTTTTCAAAATCTTTTTGAATTTCTCTCCTCCCAGACGGGTATTCAGAACTTCAATTATATAGTAATTTGCGATTCCTTCGGTTTCGCGCAGGACTTTTCTTACTTCTGTAAGTTTTGGAATAACAGGACTGATGAAACAGAAGGTGTTTATCCCTTCTTTATTTAATTTCTTAAGCGCTTTGATTCTTTTCTCGTTGGATGATGCATGGGGTTCGAGAATCTTTCTTGCCTTTTCCGGAAAACAGTTTACCGTGAGTCCTATATTGAGATTTTTAAAACCTTTAAGGATATCGATATCTCTTAAAACCAAATCGGACTTAGTAAGAATCGAAAGTTTTGTATTCTTGTCTATATTTTTAAGAATTCTTCTGGTGAGTTGAGTCTCTTTTTCAAGGGGCTGATACGGGTCTGAGACAGAACTTATCGATACCTCTCCATTCACCTTTTCCCTCACAAGCTCCGGAGCGTTTGTCTTTACCTCGATCCAGGTTCCCCACTGTCCGTACTCTTTCCATCTGCTCATATATCGGGCATAGCAGTAAGAGCATCTATGTCCACATCCCACGTACTGGTTGATTGTATATTCTATACCGGGAAGTTTTGTCCTTGTGTATATTGATTTTGTTTCTCTCTCGATAATTTTCATAGTTAAAATATAAAATGTTTTTTCTTTTACTCAAGGGGCACATAGCACGGCAAAGCCGCTAAAATGTAAAAATGCATATCAAAGTTCAAAAATGAAAACAAAAAAGAGAAACAACGAATCACACAAATAACACAAATATAAAAAAAGGAAATGGCCACGGATGAACACGGATAAACACTGATTAAAAAAAGATTTATTTTGTTGTTTAAAAACAACAAAGTATTTAGGGATGGGTAGTTGGGCAATCTGTGCTAATCCGTGGAAATCAGTGGCTAATTAAAAAGTTATTTGTGAAATTTGTGCAATTTGTTGTTAAAAAATAGGCTGCGGGTTGGGGGAAAACACTAAACGTAAACGATATATTATAGTATTAGGTAGAGTAGTTGTTAGTAAGAGATTTAAAGTCTACAGTAAATATCCGGTCTGTTTTAATTTTCTTCTATCTTTTCCTGTTCGGCGGTCTTTCCCTTTCCTCTGTTCAGTGCCGTTATAGTTAGAGTCGGAATTTTTTCTCCGGTTTTTTCCTGTTCTCCTTTCCTTACCGATTCTTCGATTGGTTCCCGTAAATCCGGGAGCGAATATCGTCTTTTTGTTTTTCTGCAGTTCTTTTTCTTCCATGTTCCCTCCTATTAAAATTATGCAGATTGAGTTTTATTTATTACGGAATATTAACAAAAGATCTGGAAAGTCAAGCCCCCGAAAAATAATGTAAAAACGGGATACAAAGTGTAAAAATTTAACAAAGAAGTCAGAAGCCAGGAGTCAGAATACAGAATCCCTTCCCCAAAAAAAATAATTGAACTACAAAGAACACAAAGATCACAAAGTTTTTTAACAACGAATAGCACAAATAGCACGAATCACACCACACATCCCATTTATTTTGTTTGTTTTAACTAAAACCTAAAACCGAAGATCTAAAACCTAAAGATGGTTTTGGTTATCTTATAACATATTTACCGGATCTATTCCTAAAGAAATTTTGACTCCAGGAATCTTTTTATTATAGAGTTTTTTTAATATATTTTGAAGTACATATTCTGTCTTTGATTTAAGTAGTATGTGAAATCTGAAATGTTTTTCGATTTTCCCGATAGGACATTCCACGGGCCCTAAAATAGTGATTTCTTTTGTTTCTTTCATTTTTTCAATTGTTTCTCTTAATTTAATAGCTGCATTTTCTGCTTTTTTCATTTCTTTAGATTTGATCACGATTCTTGCCAGTTTGGTAAAAGGCGGATAATTGGCGGATTTTCTGAATTTTATTTCTTCCTTATAAAAATCCCTGTAGTTGTGATTTGATGCGCTTTTAATTGCATAATGGTTTGTGTTCGAACTCTGTATTAAAACTTTGCCTTTTCCTCCTCTACCAGCTCTGCCTGCTACCTGCGATAAAAGTTGGAAAGTTTTTTCTGTTGCTCTGAAATCGGGAAAGTTAAGCGTAATATCTGCCGAGA
>Ga0307431_1001556_pt1 | contig 13079 bp, 8 predicted proteins | sample SalMarWE160170MG_FD_202155 | JGI IMG/M metagenome (GOLD analysis project Ga0307431, IMG submission 202155) | Salt marsh sediment microbial communities from the Plum Island Ecosystem LTER, Massachusetts, United States - WE1603-170 | ecosystem: Environmental > Aquatic > Marine > Intertidal zone >...
AAGAGGGAAACCTAGCACCTGATGACCCTCTCCTCATCGAACTCCTTAACCAGGGAAGCATTCTTATACAGCGGGAGTTCACCGAAACCTCTTTGGCACGCAACCTGTGGAACGCCGGTTTTCATCGGGTCGTGCGCGGCCATGAGATCCCCCGAGAGGAACTCTTGAAGACATCACGCACCGCGATCCTCGCGCGGTGGGAGCGAGCGGTGCGTGAGCGCGGAATCCGCGCCCTCATCCTCTCCCCCATTCCTGGAGACGATCCAAAAGAGATCTTAAAGTATTACCACGAGGTGACCGCGCGGATTGCAGATGGAGGCTATCACCTGGGGAACCTCTCCCTACCACCACCCGAGCCGGATTGGCCTGTTGCAATTGTATTTCACCTGGGGATAAGCGCCCTTGTGCTCCTGGTTTCACTTAACCTTTTCGGGCACCTCCCACTGGCCTGCCTCCTCCTTTCCTTAAACGTGGGCGCCTTGGCTCTTGGGGTGAGAGGAATATTACTGCGCCAGATCGATGCTCTCCTTCTTGCCCTGCTTGCGCCAACCTACGGGGGGCTTCTTCTACTACCGCATGTTCGGTCCGGATGGCGCTCCGGAGCCCGTTTTTTGCTTCTTTTCTCCGCTATCTCACTTTCCGCAGGGATTTTCCTTGGGGCTATCCTCGCCCACCCTGCCTTCCTGGTGAAGGTTGCGCAGTTCCGGGGAGTGAAAACGGCCCTGCTCCTCCCGCTGTTTGTCGGGGTGATCATCTACTCTCGCTCCACTAGCTGGGGATGGCTAAAAGGGCTCCTTCGTTCCTCACGCGATCTCCTTGGAGCTTTACTGCTCCTGGCGAGTATCGCTACTGTAACGTTCATCCTCCACAGAAGCGGGAACACCGATGGTCTAGTGTCCGGTGTAGAGGAACGAGTACGAGGCCTGTTAGAGGGCCTGTTAATCGCCCGACCGCGGTTCAAGGAGTTCCTCCTTGGCCACCCCCTCCTTTTCCTGTTTGGAGCAGGTGTATGTCATGGCCAGCGGTCTGAGCGTTGGCGTCCCTTTCTTATCTTCTTCGGCCTGATCGGCCAAGTCTCGATCCTAAATACGTTCGCGCACGCGCACACCCCGCTTCTCTTATCCCTCTTGCGCACGGGAAACGGACTCCTCCTTGGGTTCGTCTTCGGAATGGGCATCTACCTCATCGCATTCCTTATGAAAAGGGTTCCTCGCTGTTTTTAAGTGGGTAACTAAAGAGAAAGTCTCGCCAAGGCGCTAAGAATGCGAAGGACGGAGAAAAAACAGGATCGATAGGAATCCAATAACCTATGAGGAATCCAGGAATCCATGAGAAAGCTAAGGGTGTACAAATCAGCGCTTTTCCTGGCCTCCTGGTTTCCTAAGGGGCTTGGCTTAGATGTGCCTACGACCACCAGCAACTGCCTAACGCTGAGGAGACCAGGAATGCAGGAAGAACTACGAACAAGAGGGACAAAGACTAAGGATCCTCTGCTCCCTGGCGTCTTTGCAAGAGAAAAGGGACTTTTTATGAGAACGGGCCTTGGAAATTTATCGCACAAGAGGCCGGACTTTTTGTTGCTTTCCTGGTTTCCTTAAGGGGAGAAGGGCTTGATTCACAAGAGCAGGCCAGTTCCGGCGCGAGAGTGGCTGATTATCCCCACCAAATGGCGAGGAACAATAATAAGAGGTTGGCAACAAGTGCGCCAGCACACCTAACGCCGGTTGACCCTGGCAAGGCGGCCTCCTACCATCTGTAGGAGGAGGGAAGATGGACCATAAGCAAATTGAGGAGGGAATGCGTCAGATCCTTCAAGGAATCGGGCCGGGCTATCTGAGCGCGGAGGTGATCAAGAATACTCCACGGCGGGTGGCGAAGATGTTCGCCGAGTTTTTTTCAAAAATCGACCGCGATCCCGCTGAGGTTCTCGAGGTCTTATTTCAGGAGGACTATAACGAGATGGTAGTGGTGAAGGACATCCCTTTCTTCTCGATCTGCGAGCACCACTTCCTCCCGTTTATCGGCGAGGCGGATATCGTATATATCCCTAAGGGAAACAGGATTGTTGGGGTGAGCAAGCTCGCCCGCGCTCTTGACATCGCTGCCGCTCGCCCACAACTGCAGGAACGTTTAACCTCCGAGCTTGCTGATGCACTGATGGAGCGCCTCGATCCCTACGGTGCGCTGGTCAGGCTCCAGGCAACCCACCTGTGTATGACCCTCCGTGGGGTGAAGAAGCCGGGGGCAAAGATGGTCACCTCAGCGATCCGTGGGATCTTTCGCTCCAATCGGGCCTCTCGCGAGGAGGCTCTCTCCCTCATCGCCTAGCCCCGTCGATCCTCCAGCTAGAAATGCGCGGATCATCGGGCGTGAGTGGGATGGCCGCGACCATGCTCTCCTCTCCCGAACGAATAACCCTCATCATGAGCGGAGCCTCGCCGTAGTGGTCACAGTAACGTGCAGCAAGACAGGCCGCGAGGATAACCTCCTCGGGGGACGACTCTCCTTCGACCAGGGTGAGTGGGCCGACGGTATCGATTGGCTCAATCATGACCCGCCCGGTGACAAACCCTTCAAGGATCTCGTTCTCGCGTTCATTTCGCCCCACAATCACCTTCGCACGATCCGAGAGGCGGAAGTGCCGGCCGTAGCGCAGGAGGAGGAAGTCCTGTTCTTCCATCGCATCCTTCCCAATGTGCGAAAAAACGTCGCGTAGCCTTGCAGCATACACTTTCTCCACAAGAAGACACCCTCCAGCCGATTGCCTGTAGCCCTCAATCCCAAGGCAGGTGGCAAGCTTTATCTGCTCCTGCCGGCCCCTTCCTTGAAGCGCCAACAGGTTCTCGCAGTGGATCCATCCCTTCTTTACCGGTAGAGCCTCGGGGAGGAGATTGGCCGAGAGGGGGCGCAGCAACCGATCTTTAAGTCCGCTCTCCTCTGCAATGCGCATGAGTGCGCGAAGGTGTTGAGACATCGGCCGCTGGCCCAATACCTCCCCGGTGATGACAAACTGTGCCGTCTCCTCCTCCATCACCCTCTTTGCTGCCTGAAGCATGAAGATGCGGCAGTCGATGCACGGGTTCATGCCCGCGCCATACCCGTATCTCGGGTGGCGAACCACCTCTAAATGCTCCTTGGAGAGATCAACGGTGCGTACTTTGATCCCTGCGTCCTCTGCCGCTTTCGCCACATGTTGGGAGCGTTTTTGATCGGTATCGAATAGAATGTGGATGTGAAGGCCGATCACTTCAATCCCCAGGCTCTGGACAAGAGCGGCGGCGAGGGTGCTGTCGAGTCCCCCTGAAAGGAGAGCGATCGCTTTTGCCACCTCGTTGGGACTGCAAGCAAGTTCACTTCCACTCTGCATTTTCTTCATTGAATCTTCACATTCCATTCTTATAATTATACTGCTTTACAAAGATAGGTAACCACTTGAGGAGGGATTCAGTATGCGCAAGGGTTGGATCTTAGGGATCCTTTTAGCACTGATACTGGCCACAGGCGCATCGATTGCGTGGGTGGGAAACCAAGATGGGAAAATCACTATTGGGACAGAGGTTGCTCTTGCCCAAGAAACATCGGTCAATCAGGCAATCACCGATTCCGGACAGTCAGCGATTAAGCAGGCGATCGCCAACGTGGGGCCAGCAGTGGTCCGGATCGATGTCACTGCGGTAGTCAGTTTCACCAGCCCGTTCGACAATTTCTTCAATGACCCCTTCTTCCGTCGCTTCTTCGGAGAGCCGTTTGACACCCCCCAGGAGCGGGAGCGGCGTGCCATCGGCTCGGGTGTGGTGATTGAGTACGCCGGTGAGAAGTTAGTCCTGACAAACGCGCACGTGATCGACCAGGCGACAACGATCCGGGTGACAAGTCTCGATGGACAGACATGGACCGCTCAGGTCGTGGGAAGCGACACCCAATTGGATGTCGCTGTTCTAAGGCTCGATGGAGACACCACAAAGTTGGCTACAGCGAAACTCGGAGATTCCTCGAACGTCGAGATTGGGGACTGGGCAATTGCAATCGGAAGCCCGATCGGACTTTCCTATACCGTCACTCTGGGAATCATCAGCGCGCTCGATCGGGATATCGAAAAACCAAGCGGGATCGGGCGATACGAGAATCTGATCCAGACCGATGCCGCAATCAACCCTGGGAACAGCGGCGGGCCTCTAGCGAACGCTTCCGGGCAGGTGATCGGCATCAACACCGCAATCGCACGGCAATCGGGGGGAATCGCCATCGAGGGGATCAACTTCGCCATCTCCATCGATCCCGTGAAGGAGGTCCTCGATCAGCTTGTGGCAACAGGGAAGGTGACGCGCGCTTACCTCGGCGTCTGGTATCAAGAAGTGAGCGCCTCAATGGCAGAGAAGTTTGGAGTTGCGCCAGGAGCAGCGGTAGTCATCGAGGTAGCATCAGATACACCGGCGGAAGCTGCTGGAATCCAGGTGGGTGATGTGATCACCAAGATAGATGGGGAAGCGGTCAACCGTGACAACCTGAACAATGTAATCTCGGCAAAACCGGTGGGGATCGCAGTGGATCTGGAGATTGTACGCGACAAGGAGACGATCCACGTCACAGTCACCCTTGAAGAGCGCCCAAGTGAAGAAGAACTCTATGGTAGCACGGCTCCTGGGGCGACAGAATCGCAAGCGGTTATGAAGTTTGGCCTCACCGTAGGGGAAGTAACTCCCAGCCTTGCACAGCGTTTGGGATTGCATTCGTATCAGGGAGTGGTCATAATTGAAGTGGAGTCAGGGAGCAGGGCTTACTGGGCTGGGTTGGAGGTCGACGACGTGATCCTTGAAATCGATCGACAAGAGATCGACTCGGTCGATGACTGGAATGAGATCGTCCCGGAGATGGATGAGAACGCCAACCCAATGTTCACCATCGTGCGAGATGGAAGGACCCGGTTCTTACCCCTGGAATAGGGCAAACCAGTTGCGGAGAGTGGCGCAGCTTGGTCAGCGCGCAGCGTTCGGGACGCTGAGGTCGCCGGTTCGAATCCGGCCTCTCCGATTTACGGTGCGGGAGTAGCTCAATGGTAGAGCACTGGCCTTCCAAGCCAGCAATGCGGGTTCGATCCCCGTCTTCCGCTCTGGTGAAGATGCGCCCGTAGCTCAGTGGACAGAGCAACGGCCTTCTAAGCCGTCGGCCGGAGGTTCGAATCCTCCCGGGCGTAAGTACATGGGGAGCGTGGCGCAGTCGGTTAGCGCACTGGGTTGTGGTCCCAGGGGTCGCGGGTTCGAGTCCCGTCGCTCCTCCCACTCATCTAAAATACGCGCCTGTAGCTCAACTGGATAGAGCACCGGTCTTCGGAACCGGGGGTTGGGGGTTCGAGTCCCTTCAGGCGTACCAAGCTTCTCTGTACCGCGTAGGCACGAGTCCAAAAGTAGTCCAGTAAGCCGTCTCTCAAGTCACTCCCCGCCAGCTTCCGGCATGGCCACCATCTTAAGGGAAGCGGGGGATGATCGTCCCTGGGATCGGCACGGCAACGTGGTCGCCCTTTGAAAGGTCGGCCGATGGTTTCCCGGCTTCGTCTTGTCGCGGTGGGTTGAGGATGGTGATCGGCGTTCCCGGTATTACACCGAGCTTGTCGAGCAGAGCAAGGCCGACCTGGGACTCACCGAGGCTGATGCAGCTTGTCACTCGGCCAAGGTATGCGCCGTTTCGGTCGACCACGGCAGCACCAGCGTGGATGGGGCGGGTTCCTCCCGCGTTTACCTCGAAACGAACGACCTCCCGTGTCATATTTGTGTATGCAGCCACGCAGTGGCTTCGGCCGATGAAGAACGGCTTGTGCAGCTTGACGTAAGGGGCAAACCCGGCCTCAAAAGGGTTGATGTTATGAGGGCCGGCAAGTTCGTTCCCATAGAGCGGTAGTCCCGCTTCGGTGCGGGTGGAGTCGCGCGCGGCAAGGCCACAGGGAAGAAGGCCGAGCGGCGTTCCCACCTCGAGGAGTTTGCTCCAGAGCCAACTCGCAGCAGCGCCATCCAGGTAGATCTCATAGCCGATCTCCTCACCGGTATAGCCGGTGCGGGCGATGAGCATCTGATAATTTTTAGCTTTGACCTCGCAGAACGCGGTCCGCGCAAGGGATGAGATAAAAAGCATCTCCCTTTTCTCTACAACTTTTGCGAGGATCCTCTGGCTTAACGGTCCCTGTAGTGCAAGGTCGATCACGCCCTGCTCCTCCTTTAGGTTGCGCAGGGTCACCTTGGGCCCGGGACGACGCGAGGGGATCTCTTGGTCGATCAGATAGCGCCCCTCGTTTAACCCGGTCAGCCATTCCCAGTCTTTGTCCTCGTTCACCGCGTTCACAACCACGAGGTAGCGATCATTCGCCCGCCGATAGATGAAGATGTCATCGATCACGTTCCCATCAGGGTCGAGTAGATAGGCATACTGGGATTCTCCATCCTCAAGCCAAGCAGCGTAGTTTGAGGCGACGATGTTTATGAACTCGGTTGCGTACTCGCCACAGACTTCGAAGACCCCCATGTGCCCTAAATCAAAAAGGCCGGCCTTCTCACGTACGGCACGATGCTCCTTAAGGGCGGAGGTGTACCACACCGGCATCTCCCAACCGGCGAAAGAGACAAGTTTGGCGCCCAGTTTTCGGTGTTCATCGTAAAGTGGTGTTCGCTTGAGGGGAGCCTCCTTCTCTTCCCACGAGAACTCGATTCGCGTCGGATCGGCTCCTGAGAGGTCAAGTAAATTCTGGCCGATGAAGTAGGACTTGTGCGTCGCAAACTGATCTGGTTTCTCGCGATAGATCTCCTCGATGCTCATTTCTCCCCGCGCTTTGGGAAGATCAATTAAGAGCCACTTGCGCGCTTTGACAGGGACCTTGTCGGCAGAGACTTCTTTTACGAGTGCCGGGCCCTGCACCTTGCGGAAGATGTCTTTTAAATCGAACAGGATGTATCCGTCTGCCAGGCCGGAGAGCCAGCTCTTTACCCTGCTGCCCGTCTCTTTGGGGACAAGCAGGAGATAGCCTTCTTTTTCGATTCGTCCTATGACCACCTCGGAGATCAGCTTTCCCTCCTCGTCAAACAGGAGACAGCGCTTATGTTTCCCCTCCTTTAGGGTGAGGATGTCGGATGGTGTTACCTCGTTTAAGAGCGCTGTGGCGCGTCCGCCCTGCACGCGGAGGATCGTCCAGGGATCGCTTCCTGGTTGAGCTAACGCGGCGTTAGAAGAGGCCTTAACCGCAGGATCGACGCGGACGAGGAGCTCACCTACATCTGCTCGCGCTTCCTCGAGCACGGAGAGGGGGAGCTTCCCACGCGACAGATCACCGGACAGCCCAAGGTAGGAGAAGGGACGGATCGACCGGAGCACCTTGGCGATGATCCCCGCGATGATCTCCATCTCTTCCTTACCCATCCCACGCTGTGTGGCCCACGGAGTGCCGAGACGGATTCCGTGGGCGTCGGCCGCGCTGTGGTCCCCAGGGATGGTGTTCTTGTTGCAGACGATCCCCACTAGATCCAGGATGCGTGAAGCGATCTCCCCCATCATGGTAAATCCGGTCTTGCTCTTTAGCGTCTTTAGATCGACGAGCAACAGGTGGGTGTTCGTCCCGCCGTAGGCGAGCGTGAGTCCTTCCTTATTCAGGGATTCCGCGAGGTGAACGGCGTTCTCCACAATCCGGTGTTGTAGGTCCTTAAATTCCTGCGACTGTGCGATCTTCAAGGTGACAGCAATAGCGGCGAACTTGTTTACATGGGGGCCGCCCTGTTCTCCGGGAAAGATGGCGTTATCGATCTTCTCAGCGATCTCGGGGTCGGTGGAGAGGATGACCGCTCCACGTGGACCGCACATGGTTTTATGAGTGGTGAACATGACCGCATGCGCGGTACCGATCGGATTTGGGTAGATACCACCGATCACCATTCCCGCAGTATGGGCAATATCGGCCAGGAAGATTGCCCCCACCTCATCGGCTATCTGGCGAAACTTGACCCAGTCCGGTTGCCAGGGATAGGAGGTAAACCCACCGATCAGCATCCTTGGTCGGTGCTTGACCGCCAGACGCATCATCTGGTTGTAGTCAAGCTTTCCCGTCCGTTGATCGACGGCGTAGGAGACGATGTGGTAGCGTTTGCCAGTGATGTTGAACTGTGAGCCGTGGGTGAGGTGCCCGCCCTCGGTGAGATCCATCCCCATTACTGTGTCCCCAGGTTCGACGAACGCTTCGTAGAGGGCGAGGTTCGCTGCGGCACCGGAGAGGGGCTGAACGTTGGCGTAGATCCGCTCCGCCGGGTAGTCAGTGGTGGCGAAACACTCAGCAGCCCGACGGCCGGCGAGCGACTCCACAAGGTCAGCGAATTCCGTCCCTTTATAGAATCGCCAGTCGGCATAACGGCGATAAGAGGCGAGCTGTTGATCGAGTTTGGAAAGCTGTGAGGGGGAGCATTTGCGCATAGCGGGTCGAGGGTAGCCTTCCGCGTAGATGCTGTTAAAAACAGAGCCTAAGGCCTCGCGCACCGCCGGCGGGGTAAAGCTCTCAGAAGGGATGAGGATGATTTTCTCCCGCTGGCGTCGCTCCTCGGCTAAGATCAGCTTCGAGATCTGTGGGTCGATCTCAGAGATGCTCGGAAGATGAGATGAGTCGCTCATGAGGGCTCCTTTTTCCAGTCGATGGTCTCGGGATGAAGTCTACGACGAAGATCATGATCTTTCCAGCAAGCCTCAGCGAGAAGGTAGAGCCCGCCGCTCACCAGTGAATGTCCGCCGAGAAGGATGGGGATGCTTGCTGCCTTTGCCTCTCGCGTGAACTCGCGCCACAGGGAATCGTCGATCAACTCAGGGCGAAAAAGATCGCTTGCGAACCGGTCCGCCGCCGGAGGGAGGGCCCCTCCTTTCGATAACAGGGGCCGGGTATCGATGATCGCGGCATCGGCGAGCCGGGAGAGCAGCTTAAAGAAGCGATGGATTCCCATCTCCTGCAATGTCTCTTGAAGAAGGATTCCCTCGTGGTTGGGATAGGCACGCATCCCTCGTCCTTCGATCAGGCCGCTCGTCCGGCAGGCGACCTCCCTCTCAAAGTGGGCCCAGGTCGCTGGGTTTATCCGGCCGATCAGATAGAGGTGAGCACTTCTGTCAACAAGCCGCTTGATCAAAGGCGGGATTGTCGGGTGTGCCAACCGCTGCTCCTCGAGGAAGGCACGCATCGCCTCTCCGCCCTTCTCTGCCGCAGCGAGAAGGAGAAGATCGGTCGGTGTGTCGATGTCAAATTGCGTGGCCACCTCACAGGGGAGGGCGAAACAGGGGAAGCCTAGGTCAGAGAGGACAAATCCAAGGGAGTTGTCGATCTCCGGCAGGGCCGCTCCCAATAGGTCCTTCGCACCGGCAATGGCAGCAAAGTCGCAAGAATAGAAGTTGTTAAACAGTGCCCCGCGTTTCGCGCGCTGAGCGAAACTGATGAGTCCGGCCACTCTGTCAGTGGTGAGGAGCCCGCCACTCCCACTTCCAAAGTAAAGTAGTCCGTCGAGTCTCTCTTTGTCGATGATTTGCTTCAACGACTTTCCGAAGTGAAAAGGCTCCTCCTTGGCCAAAGAGAGGAGGCGCACTTCCGTCCGAGAAAGCCGGCAAGCAACTTCTTTATCGCAAGTGATGAAAAAGATCCGTTCCATCCCCGCGCGATGAAGCATCGTCACAAGGTCGCGGCTGGAGGCCTCCCGTCCCTGCTCAACAAGACGCTCCCCCATGCTCTTCCCCAGAGGTGCGTGCATGATCACTGCTGCGACCTTTTTCATTTGATCTTTAACCCCGTGTTTGTTCCTTCGGTGAGGAGGTGAAGAACTTTGATTGTCCCATCCTTGCTCAACGGTTGGTTGTGACTCCCGCAGCGGGGGGAGTAGATGCAGGAAGGGCAACCGTCGGTGCATGGGCAGTCGGAGACAAGGCTCAGTGCCTCTTTTGCAAGACGCCCAAATGAGGTGTAAAGCACCTCGGTGAGCCCGGCACCACCTTCGATTTCATCGAAGAGAATAATCGTTGGTAAGGTGGTCTGTTCGTAAAGTGGGCTGGAAACCCCAGCGATGTCTTCCCGATCACACAGGACAAGAAGCGGTGCAATCGCGATCAGCGCGTGCTCTGCGCCGTGCAAGCCACCAAGGAGATCCGCGGGGGGTAGGCCGGGTACCCTTTTTGGGAAACCCAGCCACAGGGCGTCACTCTCATAGGTGTGTGGTGGCAGATCGAGCGGTTCCACCGAAATCGTCCGATCAAAGTGGAGCGTCTTGTATCCGATGAATGACTCGGTCACGCGCACCCGTCCCCTTCCCCCTGTGACTGAGGTCCCTTCGAATGCTTCCCGTGTGGTGAGGATTTCAACCGAGGAGGTGCGTAGACTTTTCGTGTAATAGTCGACATCCTCTTGGCGAGCCTGAGCTATTCCTTCCTCGAGGTCGAGGCGCTCCACCACGTAGCTTTCTCCCCGGTGGAGGAGGACCGCCCCGGGGTAGGCGTCGCGACAGGCCCGTAGACGATCCATCGTCTCCAACAGGTGCCCTTCGCACATCAGCTTGATCACCTGACCGGCAATATTGTCCAGGCTCACGGCGGCGTGAGCCCGCTTCGTCCCGCGGTAGATGTAACCGCGTGGGGTCTTTGCCAGGAGCCTGTTTTTAACTAGCTCGTCCAGGAGTTTCTCTTCTCCTTTGCTCACTTCCTCTGCTTTAAGGGGCAGTTCAGCGGCGGCGCAGGCCAGATGTCCGACCTTGAGGCGTGGGTTTTCGGTCCTGATAACGATCTGCTCTCTCTCTTTGCCAAGGAAGTGGTCTGGGTGACGCAACAGATATTGGTCGAGTGGGTCCTCGTATGGCATGAATACAACGAGTGACGGCGCGCTTCCCCGGCCAGCACGGCCGGCCTGCTGCCAGGCCGAGAGTAAGCTTCCCGGAAAGCCGACTAGGATAACGGCGTCGAGGCTCCCGATGTCGATTCCCACTTCGAGCGCGTTCGTGGAGACCACTCCGTCAATTTGGCCATCTCGCAGTCCCGCCTCGATCCGTCGCCGTTCTTGCGGGAGGTAGCCGGCGCGGTATGAAAGGACCCTTTTCGCTCCTAACTCACGGGCTGCACGGGCTACGACCTCCGCCATCGCTCGCGAACCCGTGAAGCAAAGGGTTTGAATACCGAATGCGGTGAGAAAGGCGACCAGTTGAGCGGCCTGGGTAGAGATGGAACGGTGCGGATCGGTGAGCGCATCCCAGAAGAGAACTTGTCTTGTGCCATGGGCCGAGGAGTCTTCGGAGACTGAGATAACCTCTCTTCCGGTAAGGTCGCGGGCAAACAGCACTGGATTGGCAATCGAGGCCGAGGAGAGGATCACCTGCGGTGAGACTTCATAGTGAGAAAGGATGCGAGATAGGCGCCACAGCAGCAACGCCACGTTTGTTCCGAACACCCCACGGTAGCGGTGGGCCTCGTCGATGACGATGTAACGCAGGTTCGTGAAGAAGCGTTCCCACTGGTAGTGCCAGGGAAGGTAGTGGTGCAGGGCGTGCGGATTGGTAAGGATAATGCGGGCGGTCTGTTTAATCCTTCCCCGTCGGCTCCCTGGGGTGTCGCCATCGTAGGTGCTGGGGGCAAGGTGTATACCGGTTGAGCGTTCAAGCTCAAGGAGTTTCTGTAACTGGTCGTTCGCCAGCGCCTTGAGCGGATAGAGGTAGAGGGCGCTCGCTTTAGGGTCAGCGATCAATTCCTCGAAGATGGGGAGGTTGAAAGCAAGGGTCTTCCCCGAGGCAGCGGGGGTGGTGATGATCACGTCGCTCCCCGCTCGCACCGCCTCGATGACCTCGCGCTGGTGACGGTAGAGGGTGATCCCTTTCTGGTCGAGGTAGGTCTGCAGCGCCGGGTGGAGCGAGACCTCGGTAAGCGCGGCTTCGGATGGGGGAATCTCCTCGACGCGAGCGATCTGCCCATGGTACCAGGGTGCCTCTGTCAGTTTTAAGAGCAGATCATCCGGCATGATCGGGGAGCCTCAACAGGTGGTCAAGGAGTAAAGCGAGGGTCTCTACGTCCTGACGGTTGTGGTTGACGATTGGGACGAGTGAACCTGGATTCCCGCTCTCCAGGTAGGCTGAGTAATACTCGGGGACCTCCTCGCTCGGCAGGTCTTCCTCACGGCGGATTCCGAGGAGTCGCTCCTCCACCGTTCCCAACCGTAGGTCGGGGAGGCGGTTTCGGAAGGCGCGGCGGGCGTGGTGAAGCAGGTCGATGTGAATCGGCAGATGGTCCAGCCGTAAACCATAGTAGGCAAAGCGCTCCTGCAGCACTGCCCAGTCGAATGCTTTTCCGTTGTAACTTAAAAGGAGCGATGCCTCAACGATCTCTTGGTTGATCTGTTCCAAAAGGGCGATCTCCTCATCGAGGGAGCGGGCGAGGTATTGAGTGATTCGGATTCCCTCTTTAGACGGCCGGGCCATGGCGGCGAGGATGATCGGAGCCCCACCCAGCCCCAGCGTCTCGAGGTCGAGGAACAGGAGCCGCGCGCGGGGGATCAGGCTGAGGAGGTGCAGGAATAGTGGGTGGGAGGTGGGAAGCCAATGCAAGAGGGTTGCGTATACCTGTGCGGGATTAAGCGGACGCTCCCAGCGATCGAGAAGGGTTGAAGCCCCCTCTTTCCAGCGGGGATGAGTGAGGAGGGAAGGGATCGAGTTATACCCTTCTTCGCGTAACCGCTGGTTGTGCGAGGACCCGATTCCAAAGATGAGCCGCAGCTCAGAGAGGAGAGCATGTTGCGAGCTCATCTTGGAAGGGAGAGAAAGGTCGACCACCACCGGGCGCTCGATCGTTAGACACTCGCCGAATTCTCCCCGCCTTACTTTCCCATGAAGGGAATCGCAGACATCCTGGTGTTGATAGCACATAAGGAGCCTTGCCAAATGTGAGGATGAGTCAAAGCATGCTTGCCCGACCGACCATCCAGCGATCCGATCGACATCTAACGAGGCTATCGCCTCCGGCGAGGCCGCGAGTCCGGGATGAGCTTTGGCTCGCCGACGTAAGGTAGGAGTGCGAGCTTGCGTGCACGGTTGATCTCCCGCGCTACC
>Ga0307431_1001558_pt1 | contig 13063 bp, 18 predicted proteins | sample SalMarWE160170MG_FD_202155 | JGI IMG/M metagenome (GOLD analysis project Ga0307431, IMG submission 202155) | Salt marsh sediment microbial communities from the Plum Island Ecosystem LTER, Massachusetts, United States - WE1603-170 | ecosystem: Environmental > Aquatic > Marine > Intertidal zone >...
TGAAGCGCGTTTCTCTGCTGCACTCCGCGCTTGCCGATCATGTCCACCCGGATCAGCGCCGATGCGGGCTTTGATGTTTCGGCATCATCCGCAGCGCAGAAAGTATAGTTTCCGGGTCCGGGCATGGCCGAGATCAAGTCACGGCAATACGCGCTCGGCTCCAACTTCACGCTGAAAACCGATCCGCGAGGAACCTCGATCGGAATGGGAAACTTCCAGCGGCCGGAAATGTGCGGCTCGCCGTTCGTGTTCGAGTAGGACCCGTAACCGGTCTGATCGCCCGCGACAGCGAGAACCGGCCCGACCAGCATGCTCGGGCTGTTCGGTCCCATACCATCGGGAGCCATGTAGCATGTGTGTATGAGCTTGTCATCCTGGCTGACCTTCAACCGAAGGCCGACGTGCTCCATGATCATCCTCGAAAAGATCGTGTGGATAACCTTGTTGTCCGGACCCACTCCAGCGGTTCCGAGCGCTTCAACGATACCTTCCGGGGCAACGAATCTCACGCCAAGAGAATAAATCTCATAGGCAAACTCCGTAGTCTCGTTGGAGTCGCGGTTCGTATAGGCGATCCCGACATCCGATTTTCTTTGGTCAAAAAACGGCCAGAGGGGAACGGCTCCGAGCGCGGCATAGCTCGCGTAGCCCTCTTTCTCCTTTGCATCGCTCCGGATCTGGATCGTGTCGTATATTCCCCAGGCCTCTACGGCGTTGAGAAACGGGATCGCGGGATCGGCTCCCAACATTTCGTTTTGATTTTCCATGATCAGAACTCCTTTTTTGAGTGGCTTTCTTTGCCCTCTTATTTGAATGCCCGTTATTGGGCACAACCTTGTTTAAACGCTATTTCTCGAACGTCGTTTTATCCCCTGGCCGCGTATGCTCGCAGGTAAGGATCCTCTCCTCTTGGTGACGGATATGCGGCGTCGTATCCGAGACGGCCCGACCGTTGCAACTCGCCACCGAGACGGCCCGGCCGTTGCAGATCGTCGCCGAGCAGCTCAACATCATCTTCGGATATCTGACGGTGAGATTCCGATACCGGATACCAGCGGCCGTCTTGTCCCAAGATGTAAGTTTCGCCATCGTCGGCAAGATAGGCGTCGCCTTCGGTGTATTCGTCTTCCGCGCCGAAGATGGCCTCGTACTCGTCCGGATCCGCGCCGAAGATGGCCTCGTACTCGTCGCCCTGGCCCATGATCTCGAATTCGTCTTGACCGAATTGCTCCATCATCCAGTCATTTTGCGGCGCTACTTCGTTGACCAGGACCTTGTACGCGAGGAGCGCGAGCCCGCCTTCCAGAACTTTCTGACCTGTACCGCGCTTGATGTTCTCTGCGATCATGCCCGCGCCGAAAGCGCTGGCCCCGCCGATCAGGTAGTTCTTGAATTCCCAGTTCGGATCGTTCGCGCCGCCGCCATCGGAGAACTTCTTCGCTCCCCATTGCGCCGCCATCATTCCCGCGACGTGCGGAACTGTGTTGCGGAGCGCGTTTCCGATCTTCATCCCGCCGATCGTCGCTCGAGCGCGCCTTCCAGCGGAACGCGCCACGGACTTCACAGACGGATTGCGCTTGCGCTTCTTTGTGGTCGCCCTCTTCTTCTTCTTCTTTGCCATCGTCGAACTTCCTTTCGTTTTTGGTGCGGCGCTCTTTTTGGGCTTTCCGCCTGTTTTCTTTTTTTTTGTCGGATTGATCGCTAACACTTCCATTTGTTATCCCACTATCCCGCGCGGCTGAACGCGAATTCGGCCGCCCGTCAATGCAATCATCTTTGGATTTCTGACACCGCCGCTGACATGGACGATCGGCGGTTGTTTAAACGTGTGGATGTAGTCGGTATTTTTCCCCGTCCATTTATCGGACCTGTAAACGACGTGTACAGCGCGCCCGCACCTCTTGAAGGGCCCGTCCGGAATTGAAATCGCGTAAGGTTCGTTCATTTCCCAGTCGGTGAATTTCTCGTATAGGTTGCCAGCCTTTTTGACTTCGATCTCCGACGTGCCAGGCACTTTGGATTTGCTCTTTGTAGACGGAAGGATGTAGAGAGCACGCCCGGCCGGATTGCTTGCGACTTTGCATGGATTCCCCTTTTTCGATTTTTTGGCAGGCCACAAGTAGATCACTTCATCGCCGTTGTCTAAGCTGACTTTCAGCTCGATCGCTTCTCCCAGGATCGTCACAACGCGCGGGATTTTGGCGCTTGACTTCATGATTTACTGCCTTTGTATTTTGAATAGGCATAGATACCCAGGCCGATCGCGACGGCCAATCCGACGCCAGCTCCGAGCGCCTTTCCAGCGCCGCCGCCAAGCAGCTTATCGATCCAAGACTGTTTTTCGTTTAAACGCTCCTCTTTTTTGATTGCGAGCCAGCCTTTACAAGTTGATGAATTCGGATCCGAGCAAAAGTCCTTGTGAGCTGCCCGGTTTATCTGTGCGAGCTGCACATCGTATTTCTTTTGTAGAACGTTGCAGACCTTGACCGCCGTTAATGCGCCCGTAACCATGCCCACCACAATAACCAGGCCATAGACAACGAATGGAGCGATTCCAAGTTCCCCTTCGGTTGACATCGGCGCGCCTGGCAACATGGTCACATCAAAACGCATGTTCTCGACGTCGGCTCCCTCCGGAGCGACGATCGAAAAGTCCGTTCCTTCCGCGTTTACCTGAATTCCAGCCAGCCCCGATCGAGCCATGGCGGCCGCCATGTTCAAGCGCCGCCCGGCCTCGAACAGCTTCAAGATGTTCGAGGTCGTATAGCTGTGCAGATCCGCCTTGCCCCATGGGCGATTGCAAACGCCTTCGGCGGTCATTGATCTGCAATAGCTGATCGAGTGTGACCAGATGTTTCCCCGGAGCGCCAGCGCGTGATTGTAGGCGTTTAAACGCTCAAGTTCATCTTCGAACTTTGACCACAACTTGCGCGCCGTCGCGTCCGGAATTGTGAAACCCGGCCGCATTAAACCACCGTGGCCATGAGCGCGAGCGCTGGCAACGCGAGGAATGAAGCACCTTCCCCGCCACCCGTGGCGGCCGCTCCGGATCCGGCTGGCCCGCCTGGCCCCATGGGCCCCATTTCGCCGCGCGGTCCTGGGGGACCCGCTGGCCCCATGGGCCCGATCTCACCGCGCGGTCCTATGCCGCCGCCGCCGCCCGATCCTGGGGGACCCGCTGGCCCCATGGGCCCGATCTCACCGCGCGGTCCTGGGGCACCCGTGGCGATCGGTCCTGGGGGACCCGCTGGCCCCATGGGCCCGATCTCACCGCGCGGTCCTGGGGGACCTGGTACGGCGTCGCCAGCTCCGGCCCCTGGGGGACCCGCTGGCCCCATGGGCCCGATCTCACCGCGCGGTCCTACCTTGCCCCTTGTGCCGATCGGTCCAGGCGGTCCGGCCGGACCAGGATCGCCTTTCGGTCCAGGCGGTCCAGGCGGTCCCTGAGTCGGATCAACGGGCTCGGGCAAAAGGCCACCGTGCAATTTTTCCGGCTCGACCGGATCGCGGGGATCGGGAATCCAGATCACTGGATACTCATTTCCCGTGTTCACGGTAGCGCGTGGATCCTTTGCATATTTCCTCTTGAAATCCGGGCCCTCGATTCCATACGCGGTATAGCCGGAAGTTGTATATTTGATGTGTTCGTTCCATGTGGACGCGGCGATCGCCTTTACCGTTTTCGCGGTAAAGGAACTGTCAAGCCCGGCCGCCTTTCTCGCGACGTGCGCCACTTGCGCGATCGTCACGTCCGGCCGCGACTTGTCCGGACGGTAGAAAGTGTTTAAACGCGGTGCCTTCATGAGGATAAGCGCCAGCGGCGGACTGAAACGATCGTCTGCACCAAGGCCACGAAACGCGCGCCTGTTTCTTCCCGGTATGCCGGGGCAGTATTGCGGCGGGAATCGGCGCGCTCGCCTCCCGCCTCTTGTTACCAACCTCATGTTAGGCCGCCCTTCGCAAACGCGGCCGCGCTTTCTTGATCCCGCGCCTGACACCGTGCGCCTTTATCGCGGCGGTATGCGCGGCGGTCCCGGCTTTCAGGTGGCGCTTGTCTTTCTTGATCTTTATTTTCCTGGGGAATCCCGATTTCCCCTTGCCGCCCTTTGCTTTTTTCAGCGCTTTCGCCATCGCTTTCAGCTCGGATTTCGGTCGCTTGCTCATCTTCTTCGCCTCTTTCTTCAAGGCCTTCTGCATTTTCGCGAGCTTCTTCGCGTTCTTGAGCTTCAAGCGCCGTACCTTTGATTTCTTCCCCTTCTTGGTCATTCCCTGAACGAGTTTCGCGTCGAACTTCTGCATGATCTTCGCGACCTTCCCGGCCGCTACCAAAGCACCGGCAACGACCGTTCCGTAGCCGGGAATCATGGCGGCGATCGGCGCGAGCTTCCCGGCCCACTTGCCGACGATCTTCATGAGCGGCCGCACGATTTTCATTGCGACCGCGCGGATCTTGTCGCCTATCTTGATTATCCAGCGCCCGAATTTCGTTTTTTTGAGCACCGATCGAATCGTCTTTTTCACCTTTCTGTGAACCGCCATCACGCCCTTTTTCACTTTGCCCGCGACTTTCTTCACGGCCTTTTTTGCCTTCTTGAACAGCTTCTTGAAAAAGCCGTTCAGACCGTCGTACTCGTAGACCGCGCCGTCATCCCCCAACGCCATCATGCCGTCATAGGGGAACTTGACCACGTTCATGTAGTTGTAATCGTCTGCGGACAGTTCGAGCATCGGCGTTCTCACGTTGCCGCTTTCGTCGACTTCGTTGTCTTCATCGACTTCGATCGCGAGGTGATTCGCGTCCGGCATGTACCCCATGATATCGATCGAAGATCCGAAATCCTTGAGGACGGTTTCATCCCAGGGAAGGGGATCGCCCGTATCCTCGATGTATTCCGATCCCGCGAAACCGAAATCGCGCCAGTCGTTTTGTGTGAAATCTGCTCCTAACATTTGCGATCCTTCCGTTTCAGGACCGTTTAAACGGCCCATTGTTAGAATTCTTTTGTCAATGCCGCGCGCGTCCAGAAGACCGCCATTCAGATCCCAGTACGCAATCCGGCTGTGCGGCTGAATCCAACCAAGACCATGATTTGGATAACCGACCGGATCGACGGTAAGCCAGCCAGGACGGCCGGGCAGTCTTGTCTGAATGAATACGTGTGAAAAAAGGCGGCCGCGCGCGTTGAGTGGTGCAGTTGTCGCCAAGCGAACGGGGAATCCTATCGACTCCAAAAGCGCACCCATCGCGGCGGCCGCGTCGTCACAATCGCCAGCTCCCTTGCCTTGTCCTACGCCACCATTGAACCCCAGGACAAGTTGGTAAAGAGCCTTCGGGGATCTCGCGACTGTTTCCAAGCCGTTTGGATCTCGAACATAACGCCAGCGTTTCAAGAAATCGTTATAAACCTCTCGCAACTGGCCGAAATAGTCTTTCGGCTTGGCGCGTGTCGCCATTGCGGCGGCATAGTTCCGGATGGGAAGATATCCCTTTCCATCCTTTATTGCAGATCCGATCAACCGAATCGTTGTCCTCATGCCGTCGATAGGCGAGCTTACCGGGATACGGGTATCGGTGATCGGGGATGGCCTCATGTTTCAGTTCCTGATGGTTTAAACGGCTCCTCTTCTTCGCTCTCTTCTTCGCTTTCGCTCAATGCGTCGGTAGCGATATCGATCGCGTTGCCACCGTTCGCCAGCGCCAAAAGTAGCTTGATGGTCTTTTGCCGTTTCTCGATCGGCATCATGGTAAACGCTTCGCCAAGAACTTCCGCCGCTTCGACCGCTTCCAGCTCTGCGATCTCTTCGCTCAAAGCCAGCTCTTCGGTTTCATCCGGATCCGGCTGTGGTGCGACAGGCGGCGCTGGCGTTGTCGGCTTGTTCTCTGGCGTCGGGTTTTGTTGGCGACCTGTTTGATGGGGTTTCAGGCTGTGCACCTTGGCACCCGATTTGCGGGATTCTCTGTGCTCCCTGATCGCCAATGCTCGGAGCTTGTCTTTTTGTTTGTCACGCTCGCTGACATTGTCCATGATCTTCATGAACGAACCGAGCAAGTTTGTTTCGTCAGCGCCCGCCTGATCGCCACCGCCACCGAAAACACCTTGAAGATCCTTGATCCCGTTCGCGAACTTGATGATATCTTCGATGCCCATCGGATCGCGCTTTTGGATATCCGCCATGCGATCGTAAAATTGAGCGCTCGTACTGTTCGAATCTTTCAGGATGTCGACAAACAACTTCATCACTGAACCGTTGTCTTGATTCGGTTGCGTAGCGTTTAAACGTGCAAGCTCTTCTTCACGCTCGCGTTTTTCGAGTTGTTTCTCTTCACGAGCGACACGAGCGCGCTTGTCGTCCGGATGTTCGAGCGGCCGCCCGTGGCGCATCGGTTCTCGCGCCACATGAACATCTTTTCCGGCCTTGTACATTCCGCGATTGTCGAGAATGCGAAGTCTGATCGTTTCGCCGCCCCAGGTATCGGCAATATAATCCATGTCGAGTTTTTCGCCCGGAGTGGTATCAATCGTTTCCAACCAGCCCTTGCACCAGGACGGCCGGATCCGCGACAAGGAGATCGACCAACCAGCTCCGAGATCCTGGAGGAGCTGTTCAACGGTTCTCTGATCCCTTTTTTCCGCCTCAATCTCTTCTTTGGTCCTTTGGAGCGCGTCTTTTTCCATGTGCTTTTCCCCGTTCGCTTGAAAGATTTTCATTCAAAAATGCAAACAAACGCCTGGAAACGTCACCGAATGGCACAAAACACTTTTGGATAAAACGAAAGGATCCCCGTAGTCTAAGATCCTAGATCCTGTCCGGGGAAGTATCAACCGAAATTTTACAAATCGCACAAGATCCGATAATCTCTTTGGAAATGAACCGCTCGAAAACAAAAAAAAGGCCACAAGGGAATGCACCTTGTGGCCTGGGGAACGCTGGACACAGCAGCGTTTACAGTGAGATCGTATATCTTACCGTATTTACTGTCAAGAAAGACGTTCCCCTCGAAAGGGGATCGTCTTGTCAGATATCAGCCAGGCAATAGATTCACATGCGCGCTCATTGTTCGAGCGCGAGCTTTCAGGGTACGCGGGGATCTCCGCAATCAAGGCGACAAGCAAGGCCGATTGTTTAAACTCTCACGGGCAGGCGTTCAGGGACGGCAAGCGGGGCCCCAGGGACGCGGCGCGCGCGCAAGTACACCTAGAAGCGGCACAGCTCCGGAACGCGGCCGCGCGGGTCCTCGCGTATCACCTCGCGATCGGCCGACAGGGTTTCAAGGGAACCGTTGCGCCAGAGGAGATCAACGCGGACGGGGTCAGACGGTCGACAGGTGGCTTGTGTTCTCCCAGAACTTACCGCGCCGCGCTCGCTATGCTTTGCCGTCGCGGCTGGCTTGACAAGCGCCTGATCCCCACGGGGACGCGGATCGTAATCGCGCACACTCCGGACGGCTCGCCCGTGTGGCGCTCCCTTCGCGTGTGCAAGGTGTCACTGACCCGCGCCGCCTGGTTATTACTGGCCACGTCCCCCCCGGCATCGTACGGCGCCGTCCGGACGTGTGCCGATGCACACAATCACCTACCCCGGCAAAAAGTGCCAGGAATGGAAGGGAACAACCAGAGAACCGGGGTGGTTTCTACAATCCCCGGTTCTCTGGATTGTGACGTCGAGCAAGAGGGGACGATCGTCAAACACACTCGAAACGACCGTCCAGGGGGGAAGGTGTCCGCTTGCGCGGACAGGTCGACTCGACCAGCGCCCGCTCAAAAGCGGCCGCTGACCGTCGAACATGGAGCGCACACAACGCCCAGGGGGCGAACGGCCGCTAATGGTAAGCGGCCCGGAATTCGGACCGGCCGGAATGCAACGCCCAGGACCTGGGAAAGCTCGCGCCGCTCTCTCTTGCAAGACTTGTTCAACCAGCTACACGGGGAACCTTCCATCGAGGAAATGCACCGCGTTTCCGAGCTGCAAACGGATCGCGGATATCCGAAAGCGTTTGTTTCGGTGGTCGATTGGGATAAATGGATCTGGCGCTGGCATGATATGACCTGGCACGAAAGGCGGCGCGCGATTTCGCGCCAGATCGCGCCGCCGCTCGCGGCATTCGTGAAGCACCTGGCACATCCGGATATGACCGAATTGGACGATCCGCGCACATCTCCGGAGCGGCGCGCGGTCCTGGTCGAGGACCTGGAAGCGCACAACAGGATCGCCCGCTGGCTGGAAGTTATCCCGGCCGCTCTTCCGGACGGGACGCCAGCGGGGATCCGCGAACAGCTTACCGCCGAACGATGGCGTTTAAACACAATGGCGCGCCTGGTCCAGTGCGGCCGCGTTATTCTGTCGGATTTGAAACAGCGAGATTGTGTTCTCTTGAAGCAAGCAGCGGACGCGGCCGCGAAAGGAGAAAACTGATGAAAATTTTTAACGAGGCACTACTAAATCAAGGTCAGAGGAACGGGAACGTTGTTATATTTCTCAAACCAAAAGAAGCAGAGATGTTGTTACGGATGTGCGAATACGCACTGAATTCTAAGTTTGATTGTGAAGCAACTAACAAAGAATTGTGGGGCAAAATGCTAAAAGAGTATTGGAACAAAATCAGTTACCAGCAGTTTTTGTAAATCAGATGAGCGGTTCGAAACGCGGATCGGGTGTCAGTCCGATCGCGCCGCAATCCATGAGATCCCGCAATCCGAGCCGTAACCCGTGAGGCGAAACCCAGAAATTCAGGTGAGACAGATCCTCGCACAATTGAGTGAGATCACCTCGCCAGCTTTTGACGTTTAAACGTCGCAACATTGGAAGCAATCGCTTTGCATGGTATCCGAGATTCACCGGAGCCAGCGGAAGACTCACAATTTTCAAATTTATGAAAGTTATTTCAATCATCTTCCATTGCCTCGTTAGTTTTCTCTTCCTGAGATTTCCTATTGTTTAAACGCTCGCGCTTTTTCTGTTGTTTTTCAACCCACTCCAACAGAATTACATGTACTAGATGACTCATGGATCGATATCTGATCTTGTCGATATGTCTTTCCAGTTCTTCAACAACTTTTTCAGGAAGGAAAGATCTATCCGGGGTTCTCGTTTTTTCATTGTCGTATGTTTTTTTGAAAATATCAGGCTTGCACGGGTAATGCTCGCCTGCAACGCCAGTGATTATAAAATCGCCCGGACACACAATATGCACACCTTCGAGCGTTTCGATTTCTCCGTGGATACCGTCAAGGACCAGCTCACAGCGTTTGCAGCGGCGATCCGCCCCTTGTCTGTTTTCGAATCTATCCAGCGGAATCATTTTTACATTCGGATGATCTCCGTCTTCAAACCATTGCACGGCTTCAACCAAGATCGCCTTTTTTCTATACTTTGCCATGTTTAAACGTTCCCCTTTCGTTTTATCTTTTGTGTTTCGCTTTTCTCATTTCTTCAAGGCGAGCAATTCGCGATAGAAGCCAGCGCCGATCTTTTGCTGTCATTCTCCGCGCCAGCTCCTCTTGTAGCTTCTTTATCCGCTTCGAGATTTTCAACGTTTAAACGTTCCCTTCAATTTTTCTTATCGCGAAATTCGGAAAGGATCGTTCGGAAGTCGTCGCGCTGTTGTTGGAGCGAAAAACGGAAGTCGTCGCGAGCTTCCTTTATGGACTTTTCGAATTTCTCTAACATCTTGGGGATCGTGTGGCTGAATGTTCGCCAGGTGAGAAGGATAATGAAGCCGATCGCTCCGAGGTTGGAGATATTGTCAGACAGGAATTGATAGTCATCCATTGTTTAAACGCTCCTTTTTAGCGCCAAAATGTAAAGCGGCGCGGACCTTTTAAAGATTTCTTCCATTGCTTCCACCATGAATCTTGCGGGGATACAACCCACGTTCGCCAGACTTTTTTTGCAAGATCGGATCCACGATCACCTGCAAAACCGCTTATTCCAACAATGTTAGGGTTTCGCGTTGTGTGTCCGGCTGTCAAATGGGCGTAGACCTCCGAGTCTACTCCTAGTTTCACCAGCTCACAGCACAGAGACATTGCATATCCATCTTTCGGATCGCAAGAACCAGCGAGGGTATAGACGTTCCGCTTATTTTTCCACGGGCTTCTCCACCAGCCACGCCCGCACGAACATGCATACAAGATGATGGTGATCCGTTTCGTTACTTTCGCTATGGTTGCGGCAAGTCCTTTGACGTTGCCTAAGTTCTCACGCATTCTCGGCAAGCCCTTCGGCGTCCCGTGATCGAAGATCGCCAGCACGTCGAGCCCGTTTGTCATCTTTCGGATCTCCGCGCGTATCTTGGGGATAATCGCGCCGTCGCGGATATCGACAATGCTGCAACTATCATTGGCGCCGTCGATGTAGTCAGTGATGTAGTCAGTATTGACGACCTTCCATTCTTCCGCTTCTCGGGCGAATTCGTCACCATCTTTGCGAAACCGCTTGTTTGTCGAGTTGTAGATGCCGAGCATTTTCATTGTTTAAACGTCCTTTCGTTTCTTTGGCTTCCATTCCTTGATTGCCTTTTCGGCGGCGAGTAACAAACTATTTTGAAGCTCAATCTGTGTTTTGGGCAACGGCACTGAAAAAGAAACCGTCCAAAAGTGACCATCAGCTCTTTCAATTAAAAGAATTCGCTGATTCAAACCTTCCATGCGAATGCTGGCCAGCGTTGCCCATTGATATTTGCGAAGCCACTGTTTCACCGATCGTTCAAAATTCAGAAAGAAGCCGTTGTACATTGTTTAAACGCTTTTTTTCAGTACTGACAGATCAAATCCGTCAAGCAAGGCCGATAGTAAAACGCTTCGTATGAATCGCTCCAAACGAGATCCGCGCAATCATCCGGCAGATCCACAGTTGAATAATACCATCCAGGCCATATTCCTGTAAGAAGTTCTGAAAAGCTATATGCCGTCGAGAATCCGCCGATCGTGCAATATGCCGCCGCAAGCGCCGCCGTGTCGGTTGTGTACTCTGGCGAATCGGACGCATTGCAAAAATAAACGACCGACTCACCACAAAGAACGGTCAGAGGCACGGGATCGGCGTCTGCGTCCGTCCCTGCGTCCTGGTCGGTGTCTGTGTCGGTGTCGGTGTCGACGTCCTGGTCGGTGTCGGTGTCGACGTCCTGGTCGGTGTCGGTGTCGACGTCCTGGTCGGTGTCCGTGTCGGTAGTTCCATAATAGGGGAACGGTTCGCCGCCGCAACCATCGAAAATCAGGCTAACCGCAACCAAACAGAAGAGTATCAGAAAAAAAAACAAGATGTGCCCGTACTCTTGAAAGAAAACTTTTAAAAATTCTTTAATTGTCATTGGTGAAAACCACATTGTTTAAACGCTCCTATTCCGGATCTTCGTAGGTATCGGCAAATTTAAAAAGATCCTGTTTCATTTTTTTTTCTTTCGCGCGCGCTTCAAGCCACAGATCACGATCCCGCAGCTCCTCGACGGCTTCCGTTACCAGCCGATCAAGCTCACTCGGTTCTATCGCGTCCAGCTCCCAACTAGAATCCCCGTATTGCTCAATGTATTTGTCAGCGCGAGAGTCGGTCAATTTCGCGGGGTTCTCCGGGGGGTTCAGCTCTTCGATTTGTTCCCATTTTAGCGCCAATCGCTGAAACATCACCGGATAGCCTGAGAAGAGCGACAAGCGCTCTTCTACGTCACGATCCATGTCTAGGCCTGATGGGTCATGATCTCCGAGATAGAGGATATGGATCTCCTTTTCCATGCCCCCGTAGAGCCTTCGAAGCCTTTGTCCAATGCGATACATAAGGGACTGGCTCGAATAGCCTTTGTTAGATGTGAAGTTCACGTCTAAGCGCTCACAAACCGGCAAAAGGACACCTTCAAGAGCTTGTTTCTCGACCATGACCTCTATGTGATTTGGTTGATCCTTCCACTTATCGATCTGGAATGATTGCGCGGCCGCTTCTATTATTTCGGCGGGACTTTCCCAGTGAGCGGGGATCGCCGTTCCGCGTCCACGGTCGACAATCATATTCCAATCGATCAGGCCAGCTAGACGCGCATCCTTGACCAGCGTTCCAAGGTTCTTGTAGTGCCGCTGTGTGTTTGGAATGATATCTTTGCTCACGAGCTGGTAGAAAAGCTGTCGCAGTGTCAGATCGTAACCTTGGTCAAAGTACGAGCCGAGAACCGAATTGATGATATCCAAAAGCGCTATTTTGTCGGCCCGAAAATTCTTTTCAATGAACGCCTGTTTCATTGTTTAAACGCCCCCTTTCTTTTTCCTTTAGCTTCCCCTCTTCTGGAAGCAAAAATTCTTCGATTTCTGTTTCGAATATTTCGTCTTCAATCGTTTTCTTCATGTTTAAACGCCCCCTTTCAATGTTTCCCGATCTTCTTGGCAGCGCCCGGATCCGCGCGCCCTTTCTTGACCGACTTCAAGGGAAGCTGACGCGGATCCTCTTCTACAAGGTCGGGAAAGATTTCCACAACCATGTTTCTCATGCACACCGGGCAAAGCGGACGCCGGACCTCGATCCATTTGCGTGAAAGGCGGATCGTGTATCCGCACTTTTCACAATGCGCCTTTAGAAGTCGCGATAATGAAGCTACCGCCGCTTTGCCCGCGCGCCTGGTTTTTGTTTTCTTCCGGACGGCCCGCTTTTTCTTGATAAGCTCCTCTCTCTTTTTCGCGGCCGCCTTTTCTTTTTTCTTTTTGTCGCCCGCGTCGAATTTTTTCCGCAACGAATCACGCTTTTTAATTTCGTGTTCTCCGCAAAAAATCCCACTGGCGCGCGCGCGCCGCTTGCAACCAGGCTCGGCGCACGTCACCCACTTACGGACCTTGACCGCTTTTGTCTTTGCCATGTTGAGATCCTCCCGTTCGACCGCTCATTGATTTGAGCGGGACTGTTTAAACGGTAAAACGAATGAAAGGATTTTGCAAGTGTTTAAACGAGCGGCCGGGTGGATGGGGGGGCATGACACCCGGCCGCTCTAACCAGGCGTTGTCAGGTCAATGACAAACAGGTTGTGACGACGATATGAAAGATTCCGGATTGTGACAAGGATTTAAAGTTGAATTCGTTCGGAATG
>Ga0307431_1001559_pt1 | contig 13059 bp, 16 predicted proteins | sample SalMarWE160170MG_FD_202155 | JGI IMG/M metagenome (GOLD analysis project Ga0307431, IMG submission 202155) | Salt marsh sediment microbial communities from the Plum Island Ecosystem LTER, Massachusetts, United States - WE1603-170 | ecosystem: Environmental > Aquatic > Marine > Intertidal zone >...
ACAGTTGCTCCTATAAGTTCTGAAGGACGATAAATATATATCTCACCGGCTAATTGTCTGATAACTGCATTATATGTTTTGAGTATCTGCTCCAATACTCCATAACAATACATATCTCTGAATATATCAACATCAATTTTTGATTGATCAAAAAGTGAATCTCCCACTCCATCATCCATTGCCTCTTCATATATATTAATATATTCAGTAAATCCCGTATATCCGATTTTATCAAGTATATCAAAGATAATCTGGCTTTTAAGCATCCTGCCATTGTAAGGAGTACCTTCATCATCATAAAGAATATTATTAAGCATCCCAAAACCATCAGTAGCAGATATCTTAACCGGGTAAGAAATACCATCGTAAGGTTCCTGATAGTTTCCTGTTTGAATATATCCACGCCAATACAATATAATAGTGGGACCATAATAGAATGATACTCTGTATTGCATATTATCAACAGAATATAAATCAGCAAATTGAAAATTATTATCCGAATAGATATAAAATTCTTTCATACTACCCTTTATGGGATTGTCATAAAAATGGTCTGACTTAGATAAATATTCAATATGTGATGGATCACCTGTTGCCCGTACAGTAAACCCAATCCAGTCCAAATTAATTACTACCGGATGATTGTCTGTAAGATCAAAATAAATCTTAATTATAGTATTGTCAATCCAATCGGTTCCCCCTGCTGTAAGATCTGACATATCCGCAATAAGAGTATGATATTCCCCATCAGCTATTAATGTTATTGTTTTATAATATAATGCACTCCTGCCATGTCCGGCTGTTTCATAATATATTTGCCCGCTTCCCGGGGTTCCGCTTGCAACTTTATATTTTATGCTTATCTTATTATGAGTAGCACCATTCAATGAAATCGTCCTGCTGATATATGAATCAGTATCAGTAGTGGTATATAATTTATATGTATATGTACAATGAAATTTAGTCCATAGAGCAGGATCTTTTACAGGAAAAGTGCCATTGACTGTTTCAGTTTCAATATCAATCCTCCAGTCGAGACCAAATATATCGGTAAATTCTGCTCTATATTCTATACATGGATCTGTCATTTCATATCAGGTATTTGCATTTAACATTTCAGTCGTTCTTATAACTGAGAAATAAATATCTGTTCCTTTCAATTTGGCATCTTTAAATTCAAACTTAACAGTACCGCCTGTTAATCCTTTGAGCTTAGATAATGGAGCTACAACTTCGGGATTTGTTTTAGCACCGGAATATTCGCCAACTGCTGCAAGAGTCGGACCATACGCTAATCCACCTTCAGCAAGTCCAAATACTCCTTTTAGGAATGGTCCTATTCCCCCCTTAACAATTGCACTACCAGGGAATAATATTGACAGCAAACCAAATATTGCTGCGTTGGCTGCCAGCTGGGCAGCTATCTGATTTATTGCACCAATGAATGATTTGACCATTGCATCAATACCACTGCCCATATTCTGAAAAAATCCAACAAAAGCCGAATCCAATGCATTGACTATACTTAATTCATTCTGTAATTTATCATTGAATGCTTGCGCAGCAAGGGTAGCTATTATAAGTTCATCTACCGGAGCGGGAGCAGGAGCTAATCCGGCCAGAGCTGGCACTCCAGTACCAATATACGGTGTAGTTATTTTTAATTTTGCCAATCCCCCTTTAGCACCTAATATTTCAGATTTAATTATCTTCCATGCTTCTGCCATTTTAGTTGCTTCTGTGGCGCCTGCTTTTATTTTTTCAACATATTCTCCAATACTTTTTCCTGCTTCTGTCGTTAATGTATTAATGTTATTTAATGATGGTTCTGCTTCTTTAAGTTTTATTGGTAATCCATTCCATGTAACATCCCATAAAGCTTTTTCTTTTGCTCTTGAAACTGTTTTTCCTTTAGATTCAAAGAGCGCATTCAATAAACCTCTATCAGCAATATCTTGAAGTGCTGATGCTATTCCTTCGATTGAATTTTTAATAAGTTCACTATTATTAAGAAATTCACCCCATGCTGTTTTAAGATTTGATACCGATGCTGAAAAAGATGCGAATCTTGTTGATGCTGTACTTGTAACATCACCCATTGATGTCAATTCCCTTCGGATAATATTCCCTGCTGCTTTGCCAAAATCGCCAACTTTCCCAACTTCCTTTTGAAGTTCGACTGCACTGATACCAAGATTATCCATGACAAGCACAGATTTACGTCCAATACCTGTGATAATCGAATCAACAAGATAATCAACTGATTCGCCTGTTTGAATAGCTCGTTTAGTAGCAAACTCAAAATATGTAGCTAATTGATCAAGTGGTATCTTAAAATTACGAGCCTGTACAGCTTTCTGCATAAGCTTTACATTATCAACTGTACCACGTGTAGCCTTTTGTAAACTGGAAAGAAGATCAACCTTATTTAATGATATAAAAGCAGCTTTTATACCTTCTGCGGATGCAGCAAGTTTTACTGCTTCCTTAGTAAAATTAACAATTCTATCAACGGCAAAAACAGCAGCAATGGCATATCCAACAGTTTTAAATGATTTTATTATACCTTTACTATGGGTATCAACTTTCCGTTTCATTTTGGCAGTAGCCCTTTGTGCATCCTCCATAGATGCTTTATAACCTTTCGCTGATCCCGTAATCTCTACGCCGACACTAACTCCCCTTCTTGCCATTATCTAATAATTTTTGTGCTTCTTTACTTGTTACTCCTTTTTCTTTTGTTCGTTGTTCCCAGGGAAACTTGAATAAATCCGAAGGTCTCTTAAATACTTTTGTCCCATTTTGAGATACTACATTATAAAAACATATTGTTCGTGTCTGTTCCCATGATATTTTCTGTATTTCATGCCTTGCCTTATATATAGCAATAATCTCATCCTGGCTCATCCTGTCAAGAAAATATTCCGGATCAATACCTATCACACCAACACAAAATCCATAGAGCTCATCTATTTTAAACTCTTTTGTCCCTGTTTTTTTTTATTCTCTTCTCCCGGCTCGAATATTGCCATAGAGAAATTAGTCACAGCTTCAGTATAATGATCATCAATAGCATCAAGAAATTGATCATAGGTATATGCAAATTTTATACCTTCTGATTTTGCTCCTGCTTTTGCCGTGACATAAAAGAATTGGAATAGATTCTCCGTCCCTTCATATTCTGTAATAGATTTGCCCGATAATTTCTCATATTCGATCATAGCCCGTGCAGTGATCTTAATAGGATAATCATGGTCACCTACTTTCACCCGTTTTATCTCAAGCAATTCCATTATGCAGGTTCCGTAATAGTAATTGAACCCGTCACTTCAGCAGCAACATCATCTGTTACCGTAACCGTATAAGTTCCCGGCTCACAAGCTGTAATATACTGCGTGACCTCTGCTGCACGTGACCATTCAAAAGTATAAGGAGCCGTTCCACCTTTCGGGAAACAAGCTGCAAAACCGTCATCAGCATCAGGAGCCGAACAATTAGTGCCAAGTACGCCAACACGTAATGCCACAGCACCCGACCAGGTGAATCCATCATAATGATCGAATGTACATGAATAACTTGCATTATCAGCATCACCGGCATTCATGTCTAATGAAGTGATGATAAAATCACCTTCTGCATAAAACTGTGTCTCATCAGGACTGCCGGCAACATCTTCAGCAAAATGCAAATGAACAGGCTCTCGATCAAGATAAGCCGTCATCATCGTTGCTATGTCCGTATAGACTACTAAGGCATCACTTGTTGCTGTTATATCAAGTCGTCCAACGTCCTTAGTGTTAAATTTACCAGTATCTTTATTACTGGTTTCACGGGTCGTCATTGTCATAGATAAAGTATGGCTACTTGCATTCGCAACCTTAACACCATCTATATATACGAAAATGTCCGATCCATTAATAACTACTGCCATAATTTTTAATTTTAATTGTTAATAACTCTTTACTACTGTTGAAAATGTCAATCTGTTTAAAAATACATTCTCTGTTATATTATACCCTTCGGATTGTCCGGTTAAACATATTCTTTCATATCCTATCCCTTCAGTTACGCCTTTCTCCAATTCAAGCGCATTACGCACTTCATCAACTATCTGCTGAAGAATAGCATAATCATCCGAAAATGACAATATGCTAAACATGTATTCATCACCTACCCATCCATCTTTGCAATATCCAGGCACTAATGAATCCACCATATATATAATAGCAGGTAGCAAAGTGCCTTCATTAATAATATACGGATAGATATTATCGGCAGAAATCAACGCCAATAAATCAGCATTAGCTTTAAGCAATGATGTTATTACCTTACCAATCATTTCTTTTTATAAGTTTTCTTTGTCCTTTTGATTGTTGCGGTGATAGGTTTTTTAACCTCTTCCGGTTCAATAATCTCCGATTCAAAAGATTCAGATATAGTAATATCCGGTTCTTTAATTACCGAAGTTTCCTTGCATTTATTTATTTCCTTCCTTATTGCCTCCGGTGAATTAACCGTTTTCACAACAGTCATAAACAAATCATCCTCGCCATACTTATTCCAGTGTTTTTGCAAATCATTACGTGGATGCAAATTCCTTATCAATAATTTTTTCTGCAATGTCCAATCAGCTTGAGCATCAGGACAGGCAGCAATAAAAATCATTTGCCTGGTTTCATGGGAATCAACCCTGTAAATTTCTGTACCTTTCATTTTAATCTCCTATTAATTTTTATAATAAATCTGTCTATTTCTTTAAGCCATTCATTTTCTATGTTATCAAATATTTGACTTTCTGTAGCATTATAAGCATTCTCAAAAAAATGTGTACCCGCCACTTTGCCGGTAGGAGCATTACCTTTCGTTTTTCTGAATCTTTCTTTAGTCCCCGATTCAATAAAATGCGTGGTCCATCCTTTATTCGCTCCTGATAATTTCGATCCGACAATTATTGCAATATCCTGAGGTACTGCAATCGTGCCGAATGATTTTTTTGTTCTTCCTGTTTTATATGGAGCAGCCAGCCGAGCAGCAGAAAGAAGAGGCTTGGCAGCTTTACGAAAACCTGCCATAAATATCTTTTTCTGATCCACAAGCGAAAGATCATTGAAGAAATCTTCAAGCATCCTTATTTTATCAGTTTTTATTGATGCATCCATCATTGATTAATCTTTTCAAGTGATAATTCCAAACTATCTTTGCGTCCAAGTTCCTCTATATAGCTAATGGCATAACGATCCGTTCCTTCATCAATCTGCACTCGCATAGTTTCAACTATACTGCTGCGGTATCTCACAATCAATTCCATTGATTTTGAAAAAAATCTCTCTTCACTGGATAATATCCTATCACCTCCCTCATATCTTATCTCCCCTCTTGTTGCTATTGTAACTTCCGGCCAGCTATCAACTGAAGCATTATATTCATCCCTGGTGATCACTTTTGCATAAAATTTAACCCTGTGATATGCATTACCCGGTCTCATACTATTGTATAGTTTTTATAAGGTGCAACCAGATATTCATAACCATAAGGTATTTTCGTACAACCAACACCTATCAGGGCAGGTTCACGAATCTGATAAAAATGGCCAACCATCAATAACATTGCGTGTCTCAAACTTATTGGTATATCACCTGCGATAATAGGCATACCTGTATATACATCATACAGAACATTAGCAGCAGTTGTTGTAAATGCAACCGTGGTTGTCAATGAATCATCAGTGACTATCGTAGCAATAATTCTCGGAGTCTCCCCATTTACAATAATAATATCCCCAACGGTATAGTCAAGAAAATTACATAGATAACCTATTAATGTAATAGTACCATCTGTTGTAACCAATCCTTCAGTTTCTTTTGCCTTACCCTGTATTTCCGTAAGCACAAGTTCTTCGACAAGATTACACAGATCATAGATATACTGATCATCATCATCAAAATCTACCCGAAGATGTTTTTTGACTATATCCAGTTTTAAATAAATTGCCATTATGCTACATTATTGGTTATTTCCTGTACAACCGTATCGCCTTTTTGCGTAGGATTAAACGTAAGATCAAAGTTTGCCCCTGCAGTATAGGCCACAGTAACAACTACCGTTAATGTACCGGCCGAATAATCCAATGCTATGCTATCAACAGTTTTTCCTGACAATGTAAATTCAGTCTTAACTGATCGTGCAAAAGCCTTCACTGCCAGGACAGGACCAAAAGTTAACACCACATCAGTAGGAGCAGCATCTTCCACCGTAGCCGATATAAGACGTTTTGTAAAAAACCCTGTCCAGTCAAATAAATGTTTTTTTCGTGCCATTATATTATTTTTTTAAGTTGATAATAATTCTTTAATGATCTACTAATATTTCTTTTTGTCTCTTCAGAATAAATATCAGTTTTCCCTTTATTCCAAGGTATATTACCTTTAAGCGATTCACTTATTTTTTGTTTTATTTTTTCAGAAGGATGTTTTCCTTTATTCCATGCAGGAGAATTTCCCTTTTTGGATTTACTAACCTTTTTCTTACTCTCTTCTGAATGATGTTTACCAAACATAGGATGATTTTCCCCAGTCTGTATTCCTTTATGTGATTCACTCAATTTTTTCCTATGTTCATCAGAAAGTTTTTTACCTTTCCATGGACCAAGCGTACTACCAGCAATTGGAGAAATATTAAAATAAGGATTATAAATATCTAAATAAAATTGTTCAGTAGATAATAAATCTTCTTTATCACAACATATTAAGATTGAAAAAATAAGATCATTTTTGCCATATTTATTATAATGTCTTTGGAGTTTTGAATTACTATGAATATTTTTTCTTAATTCACTTAAATGCTTATTCCAACGAGCATTAATATTTACAGAACTTCCAATATAAATCCTTTTAGCTTTTAATCTCGACTCAATCTTATATATCCCTGTATTTTTCATAAATATTAATTAAAGGAAGGTGGAATATACCACCCTCCTTATAAAAATTTTACTTAATTGATAAAGCTGCAAATGAAACGGCGTATTCGTCTAAAGTGGCCCCAACTCCCGAAACACCCCGAAGTCCTTTTGCATCGAAATATGCATTTATAACCAGAACAATCTGATTAGTCTTTGCAGCAGTGTAAGGATCAACAGTTATATCATAACCGCCCCATTGAGCTATACACAAATCCTTCCAGTTGCCAAATACAACCATATTGCCATCGCCACCGGCTCCGTAAGTGTCTACAATAGCATTAGTAACAAGAAGTGGATAACCGTTGATCTTGTTATCTTCAGTACAGAGGAAATCCCCGGTATCATTGGCCACTCCTTTGTCAATACCTTTAAGTAATCCACGAGCTGTACCGTTAGTGATATATGCCAGGTTGCCGTCCAGTGCATTGGCAGTGTCAACAGTTGTTTCAAGTCCAATCAATGCAACATTGGTAATTGTTGCTCCTGTAAGAACAACTACACCACCACCATTGGCTGCATTGAGTTTATAGCCGATCCCTGAAGGATATGTTGCAGCAACCGTGGCAGGACCTAAAATAGTAGCCTCTAATTTACGGGCAACTGCATTGGCAATATTATCCAGGAGTAAACGCTCTGCACCTACACCATCCTGGGCCAGAAATGTCTTAGAGACATTCACATAACCTGTAAGACGTTTGGGGGCAAATGATACTTCAGTAAAACCAGCACCACCATCAGCAGCAGCGGCAACTTCACCCTTCCAATCAACAGCCGTTCCTGCATAACTCGGGATGCTGACATCACCGACCAGGTTGGGCATATAAGTAGCACCGGCTTTTGAAAAAACCAGCTTATCGACCAACGGAGGAAGTATTGCTTTCTTTTCCTCTGCAACTATTTCCTGCCCCTGATCAGCAGTACCGGCAAGAATATCAGCACGTTTTTCATAATATTTTTCACGATTCGGTATGATAATTTCTCCTTCCGGTGTTTGTCCGCTTTTACGCATTTGCTCACCTCCAAGTATTGAAAGGTCAACAGCTGCCGGAGGCAAAGGTTTGTTATTCATTTTTGCCCTTATTGCCTTAATAAGAGAAAATGGTTCAACTTCAGATGGTTTTATATATGGCCCGACATACCTGCCAACCCCACTGAGTTTCCGGCTTTCGGTTTCAATCTGCAGATCCCATTCTTTGATCCTCTGATTGTTTATACTCACTTTTTCTTCCTCATCGGGAGTCATTGAGCGTTTTTCGGCATCTTTTAACTGATAAATCTTATCATTTTCCTCAAGAGCCGAAGCCTTGAGGTCTTTTAATTGATCAATAGTCATTGTATTATGATTTAAATTGTTAATATTACGTTGCTCTTTCTCAGGCAAAGAATCATCAGTCTTCGATTTTCTGATTATAGGCTCTGTTGCAGGTTCCTCTGCAGCAGGCTTAACCGATTTATCCTTAACATCATCTTCTTTAACTGATTTATTTTTTTCGAGCATATCTTTTTCTATTTTATCCAGACTTCTTAATGCCACGTTTGTATCTTCATAAGCTTCATGATAACAGGGTGACATATCAAATATCTGATCAAACTTCTTAATTGTCCTCAAATAAGTGCCATCATCACGTTTTTCAAAAGGAGCATCTTCATATTTTGCAATGGAAAATCCGAATGAACTACCTTTGATATCGCCTCTGCGTATCCCTTCGAGCAATTCATCACCAAGATCAAATTTCGGTGCTTCAAAAATATACCTGACTCCTTTTTTGTCAATATTCAATTCAAGAGTACCTTTGCCTTTTGTTGAACGTGCTAATACACCTCTACTGACATCATGATTAAGTAATGCAAGTATATCTGATCGCTCAATGATACCTTCAGTAGCTTCGGGGAGAATAATCTCTTTAAAACCTCCTAAATCATGCGATTCTTTGTTAAAAACTATACCATAACCCTCAACAAACCGGGATTTACCGACAGTTCTGACTTCAGAATCATCATCTGGAATAATGCGAATCTCTTTTTTATCAGGATCACTTCTCTTATTCCATTCTTCTTTTTCGTTTTTCTCCCATCCGGCATTCTTGACGGCAGCCCATGCCTGTTTGGCACAGCTTGTCTTATTTTCCTCATTCTCCTTGTCATCAGGATGATCTTTAACCCAGGTAGTTCGACAACTATCATAAGCTGATTTCAGAATATCTTTTACTTCTTTTGGTGCATCTCCTGCATCGGGAGGCTCAAAACGATCTTCTCCCCTCTTTCCTACCGTTCCATTGGCCTGTTTAATGGCAGATGCAGCACATTTTTCATCATTACCTCCATCTTTCATGCAGGTTTCATAAGCAGAATTGGCAATTTCTACCCATTGCTCTTTCTCTTTATCTGTCAGATCTTTTTTAAATTGATCAACATCTTTAATTGTCCACGGCATAATTATTCCTCCTTAATTTTTATCTATTTTAATTTCCCCATTGTTAATATTTACATCATAAATAGGAATTATATGTCCTTCATTTACTACATCAAAATATTTTGAATATCCTGTATAGATTACTTTTCTTTCAGATAATCTTTTATCTTCAATATGAACAGGTATGAAAACAGAAAATAATGGTAATAACAGAACCATATTTTCAGGTTTCATTAATTCATCAGAAACTTCTATCCTTCCTAATCTATTTTTCATTTTCTTCTACTTTTATTTTTTTATCTACTTTAGTATTCTTAGTAATCGGTGTATCCACCGCTAACATATTCATTGGCACATAAGCTTTATCACCTCCACTAATCGGAGGTGTGCCAGCTTCCCTGCGTACTTCATTAACTGTAAAGCCTCCGCATTGGAACATTTTACTTACATAATTGGCTTTTGCATCAAGATTTGCACGCAATAACTGTGAAATATCCAAATTGAAATAATTATATTTCTGTTTTGAAGGTCTTAATAGCTTTCTGTTTATTTCGCTTTCGATATTGCAATCCCAGGGAGAAGCTGTATCGGTTAAAAATCCAAGCTGGAAACTTTCAATATTTGAATAAGTAAGATTTGAACTATCAAATGCTTTCGATGGATGAACGCCAAAAAATCTACATAGATCAACAACATTAAATTCACGAGTTTCAAGTAATTGGGCATCTTTTGGGTTTACAGAGATAGGTTGAACCTCTAATCCACTTTCAATAACTGCTATACCTCCGGAGTAACCACTGGAGTCCGCAGATGATGTGCCAATTGCATTTTTAAAAGCATTTTTAATATCAGTAGCCTTTACAGATGTAAGCTTCCCTTCAGTTTTTATCACTATATTGGCATTGGCTCCTGAAGCAAAAAAACCTTTGGCCGATGTCTCTGCAGCATATGAGATACCTAATGAATTAAATGCATGAGTGAGAACAGATACCCCGGTATAACCATTATATGTGAATTTCATAAAATGAAGCATATCTTCATCCGCTACCGTTATATCTTCACCCGGGGATTTAATAATGTGATAAACAGAACCGTCTTTTTTTAAATATGTCGTAACCGGGTAATTGACAAGAAATAATGATATAGGATCACCCATTGGATATGGTCTCTCAATCTTAATCCATCCATTACCATGTAAAAGTGTTTGAGTAATGGCAGTCTTGAACATTATAAATTTTGACATACCGGGATTCGGATTTTTATTTAATAAAAAAGCATAATCACTAAATTCATTTTTATTCCAACCATTATTCTTATATTCGAGATGCTCCCAGTTTTGGGATGCAATAGCATCAGATACAACATCAACACATCTATAAACCACCGAAAGTTGCATTGATGCCAGTGTAGATAATGGAGAAATAATCTGTGAATAAGGTAATCCGATGGCAGTTGTAGAGTCATAACTTACACTTCTCTTTTCTGCTGTTTTCAATCTATTTAAAGTTCGTTTGAATATGTTCGCCATGATCTTAAAAAATATTCGTCCCTTTATAGTTGGATGATGCATCAATGTAAGCTGCCAGAGCTTGCAGCATAGCTATCACACCATCAATTTTCTTTTTTTCATTAGCCTTATTTGGCTTGCAGTTACCATTAAAATCATATCTTAACTCAACATTTCTAAGGCAATATCTTGTTATCGGATTATCATCAATAACGATAAAGCCTCCGAGCATGAGTCTTTCAAAAGCTCTGGTACAATTATTAAAGTTCCCTATTGATTGTGAAAAAGGATTCAGACATAATCCCTGGTCAGTACATTGAATAGCCCAGCTTGTAGCATTATATTTATCATAATATATCCTATCAATCGGGCATTTTTCATCAATTTTAAGCAGATCATACGTTATATAATCATAATCGGTAACATTGCCCGCAGTTGTTTTAAGATATTTATTACCCACCCATTGTTTATAAAGTTCCTTATCCGCATGAAGATTGCGGACTGATAGAGTTTCTCTCGGTACATAATAATCAACAAAAAAATAATATAATTCATCCCTGACAAAAAGATAACTTATTGCCGTCAAGTCCACATTTGAAGCCAAATCACCACCTACATAACAATCTTCACCCCTGAAATCTTCAATATTGAGTTTTTTTGATGAAGAAATGACATAATTGTCGGGGATCCATACCGAAGCACTATCACACCAGATATTAAAATTCTTTGTCTTGACTCCCACTTCATCATTGGGTGAATTGATAGCCTGTTGGACCTGACGCTCAAGAAAATTTGAATTAACAGTTATATCCAGATTAGGATTTGATTTGATCCAGTTCTTAGGGTCCTTCCAGTCATCATCATCATCAGGAGCGTAAATGACACTAAAAAATGATTCATCTTCCTTGATCCCAGCAGATATTTCACTTGCAACAGTACGTAATTCATAACATGGTAATGCTTTATCAAAACCTGCACTTGTTATTGTACAGAGTAATGGATTAACTCTCATACCCTGTGATGAACGAATGACATCCCTGGTCTGGCTATTGGGTGCTGAATGATATTCATCAATAATACCAAGTGAGCAATTATAACCGTCAATCTTATCAGCATCAGCAGCCAGCGTTTTAATAAATGCCGATGTCCGCCTGTTATAAGTCTTACCTTTTTTAGTCTTATCAAGTAAGATTATATCCGATCTGAGCCTTTCAAGTAATCTTTGATTAGGATCATAACCACGAGTAAAACCATAGACAAGATTAAAAGCTATCTTTGCCTGATCCTTACTATTGGCAGCAAGTAATATTTCAGCAGCATCTTCATCATCAGCAACCAGATGATATAAACACATTGCGGAAACAAGAGCAGTTTTACCCTGTTTGCGTGCCATTTCAAGATAAGCTGTCTGGAATCTCCGGGTCCCATCTTTATTATAAAATCCATAAAGATTTGCTACAATAAACATCTGCCAGGGCTCAAGAATGAATGGTTTTCGATTATGTTTTCCGGTAAAATGTTTTAATTTGCCAATGAATCTGACAACATTCTCAATCGAATCTTCACGAAATTCCCAGCCATTCTTCCTATCTTCCAGATAACGCTTTACTGAATTACGTAAATGAATACCTGAAGGAATTTTATCTGCAAGCACATCTGAACAATATTTATCAACAATCTTTATCATCTCACTTCACGTTGCATTTCAATAAGTGCTTCAACAGGATTCATCCTACTATTATGCACCTCTTTATGACATTCAATACATAATGATATAAGATTATCGTAATCAAAAATCAAATCTTCATCAGGATGATTTATATCAATGGGGATTTTGTGATGTATTTCTTCTGTTTGTCGGACAATACCACGCAATGCATGAACTTCACAAATGGGATTATCTTTAAGTTTTCTTAAACGCAAACGCTTCCATCTCCGACTCTGATAGAAGCGTTGTAAGGCTGCCTTATTATATGTAACATCCCTCTTCTTACGATTAAGTAGATTAATACTCGGCATTATTAGAATATTCTGCCGCAAATTTACTACTTAATAACCCTTATTTAGAATTAGACTAAATAAAGATATCAACTATTTATAAGATGATTGTAAACAACCTCTATAATTGACTGAAATATAATTTATTGCAAATCTTATTTTTTATGTGCGTGAAAATACGAT
>Ga0307431_1001560_pt1 | contig 13057 bp, 17 predicted proteins | sample SalMarWE160170MG_FD_202155 | JGI IMG/M metagenome (GOLD analysis project Ga0307431, IMG submission 202155) | Salt marsh sediment microbial communities from the Plum Island Ecosystem LTER, Massachusetts, United States - WE1603-170 | ecosystem: Environmental > Aquatic > Marine > Intertidal zone >...
TCTTTTATTTCTTCTTGCTCTAACTTTAATGTTGACGCCTATGTCTCCCTCTTTCCTTTTTTTGCCAATTTTTCTATTTTTCTTCTTCTTATTACCTCTGGCGTTTTCCCCGACTTCTCCGATGTTCATTTCATTCACTCCTTTCTAAAAAAATTCTGTTTATAAGTTCTACTAAAAATTCCCGGCCGATTATACCCTCTCAGATTTTCCTTTTATCTTCTGGAAAAAAATTCCATAAGCTTTCCTCTTCGCCGGCTCATAGAAATAAGACGGCACATACAAATCGGAGAAATTGGCGATTTGCTTATCATACCTGACTACGCTTGTTTTCATTATCTTATTCTCACCAGTTTTTAGGAAATCAATCTCAAAAGGTCCGACCCCTATTCTTGCTTTTATTGCCTCCTTGTTTACCACTTTCACATCTATTACCTTTATATCATCCATCTTCGCACCCCCTTTCTATTAAATTGTTAAATGACTACAATTTAAATAATTACAAATAAACATTATATTCTCGAGTATATTATAATTTTTAAGTATACTATAAAAATTTTATTTGTCAACTTTCTGCGCCTAAATTGTTTAAGAATAGCTCTTTAATTCTTTCTTAATTTCTTTAAGGGCGTCCTTTTTCTTGATTCTCCTTATAGTTTTCCCTTTTTTAATAATTAAAGCCGCGTTTTTTACCCCTACTATTCCTAAATCTGTCTCTCGGGCTTCGCCCAAGCCGTTAACTATACATCCCATTACGGCGATTTTTAAGGGATTTTTAATTCGGCTGGTAATTTTTCTAATTTCTTCTTCAATCCCTATCACATCAATCTCAGTCCTGGCGCAAGTCGGGCAACTGATAATTTTTACCCCCCTTTCTCTTAATTCTAAACTTTTTAAAATTTCCCAGCCAACTTTTACTTCCTCTACCGGGTCGCTGGAAAGAGAAACTCTTATCGTATCGCCAACACCTTCTAATAACAAATAACCGATACCGATTGCTGATTTTATCGTGCCGGAAAATTTCCCTCCCGCCTCGGTAACTCCTAAATGGAAAGGATAATCAACTTTTTTTCTTAAAATTTCATAAGCCCTGATTGTTCTTAGAACATCGGAAGCTTTAAGAGAAATAACCAGGTCGTAAAACCCAAGTTTTTCTATTAAACAAATATTTCTCAAAGCGGATTCTACCATTGCTTCAGCCGTAGCCTTATGGTATTTATCCAATAAATCTTTTTCCAAAGAACCGGCGTTCACGCCGACCCTGATAGGAATTTTCTTCTTCTTGGCAGATTTCACTATTTCTTTTAAATTCTGTTTTGGAAAATTTCCCGGATTTATCCTAATTTTATCTACTCCCTGGTTAATTGATTCTAACGCTAAATCCGCTGAAAAATGGATATCGGCCAGAAGAGGAATTTTAATATTTTTCTTAATCTCGCCAAGAGATTTTGCTGATTCTATATCGGGAACACCCACTCTTACGAGTTCGCAACCCGCCTCTTCTAATTTTTTTATTTGTTTAAGGGTAGCTTTTATGTCTGAGGTTAATGTATTGGTCATAGATTGGACCACGATTGGAAAATCGCCTCCGATTTTGACGCCGCCGACATTAACTATTTTAGTTTTTCTTCGAATAATCATTTACTTTGAATTGTAAATTATCCCAGAATTCAGGCAAAGAGGTCTTTTAACCGCCAAACCCAAGACCTGCCCGAAGCAAAAAGACCTCTTTGCCTGAATTCTTGCTTGATGATATACTTTGTCATTTAAAAGAATTTAAATATTTTTTAATCTTTTTAATTTCCCAATCTGGAGTAGAAGTGCCGGAAATTACTCCCAGAGTAGAAATTTTTCTAATTTTTTTATCTTTTAACTCCTCTAATGAATTAATCCAAATCGCCTGTTTTCTAAATTTTTTGACAATCTGAACTAATCGTTTGGTATTAGCCGACAAATGAGAGCCGATTATCAAAACTCCCTCGCTTTTTTTTAAAATATTAGCCAAATCTTTTTGTCTGACAATTACTTCGGGACAAATGGTATTAAAAGATTTGATTTTATTCATCCCGCCCAGCCGAGGCATCCGACTTCTCAATATTTTTAAAATCTTGTTAAATCGGCTTAAATTTTGAGTGGTCTGGGACACAACCCCGATCTTTTTAAATCTGGACAAATTCAATTTCTCGGCTTGGTTTTCGCTCTCAATGATTATGGCTTTATTTTTAACATATCCGTTTATTCCTTTTGTTTCGGAATGATTTTTATCCCCTACAATAATTACTTTATATCCCTTTTTATGAAGAAGGGCGGCGGTTAATTGGACATTTTTAACCAAAGGACAAGTAGCGTCTCTTATTAATAATTCTTTATTGATTTTGCCGGAAAAAGGAGGAAATCCGTGGGCTTGAATTATTAGGGTTCCCTCTTTGGCTTTTCTAAAATCTTTTACGAATTTTACTCCTTTCTTTTTGAACTTCTCAATTACCTTTTCGTTATGAACCAAATTCCCTAAAAACTGAATTGGTTTTGGGTCTTCTTTAATCGCTTTTTCAGCAATTGATATCGCTCTTTTTACTCCTGAACAAAAACCGATATTTTCGGCAAAAATAATTTTCATCCAATTTGTTATTATTATTTTCTAAAACGGCGCTTTGTCTTCTTTCGTCCCTTTCTTCCCGCAGTCTACTTATCGCTTTCCTCTCCAAACGATACTTCCTTTTTTATTTCCTCAAATTCATTCTCAATGCCCTTAAGACGCTCTCTGCTTACCTTGATAAGAGCGGCTGCTTCTTTTACTTTCTTTAAGCCCTCCTCAATATCAATTTCTTCTTGATTTTCAAACCATTTAGTAATTTCGGAAAGCCGTTTAAGGTTATCGCTCAAGTTTTTAATATCTGGTTTTTCTTTAGTCATTTTAATTTCCACTCCGTTAGAGATATTTTCCCTCTTTAATTTATCCCTGTTATTAAGGTCTCTAACGGGGTTTATTATTTTTTATTAATACTTTTTATCTCGGAGGCGATTGTTCCGTCTGTTACTTCAATGTTTAAATCTTCTCCTATTTTAGCGTTTTTTACGCTTCTGAACAACTTACCATTGGAACGAGCAATACTATAACCAAGCTTAAGTTGCCGTTCAGGATTATTGAGAAAAATAATTTTATCCGAATGCTCTAATTGCCGGCTAATTATTGACAACAACGACTTAAATCCAAATATGGATTTCCCGCTAAAATTCTTCAAATTAATTTTAGCGCCCTGAAGAACGTCTTCAAATCTTTGGAAGAAAATTTTTAGCGCCGCTTTAGTCACTTTATATTTACCAAAAATTAAATCATTTGCCCTGCGAATTATATCCAGCGACTGGACTATCAACAAATCAGCGCCTCCTAACGCGTTACTGTAATAATTAATAATGATTTTTTCTCCTCTCTCTAACAGTAACGCCACTTTGGCCCATGATTCGCTAATAACTGTTGCGGCAATACTGGGCGTAGAAACCGAAAAATCGGCGGCTAAGGCGACAAGGGAAACATCTTTATGGTGCCCGATAGCCGCAATTACCGGAACCGGAAAATCGGCTATTTCTCTAACTAATAATTCATTATTAAAAGACAACATTGATTCCAAAGAACCTCCGCCGCGCATAACTACCAAAACATCAATATCTTTTTTCTTAAATATTTTAATTGAAGACAATAAATCAGCAACAGCTGTCTGACCCTCCACCCGGGAATCAATCATTTTAATTTTAAAGCCAAATCTTCCTAAATTATTTAAAAAATCGGCCAGAACCGCCCCTTTCCGTGATGTAATCACGCCAATTTTTTGTGGATACTCTGGAAGTAAGCGCTTCTTGGATTTTTCAAAAAGACCTTCGCTTAACAATCTTTTTCTTAACCTTTCATACTCTTTTTTCAAAATTCCTTCTCCCGCAAGCTCAATAACATCGGCGATAAATTTAAACCCATATCTTGGATGTAAATTAGGACAGCCAGAAACAACAATTTTCACTCCCTCCTTTAGCTCAATACCATACAGGCCGTAATTCATTTTCCAAATCACGCATCTAATTATACTGCCGTCCTTCTCGTCTTTTAGGGTGAAATAAACATGCCCCGTAGGTCCGAAATTAACCTCGCTGATTTCTCCTATAATTTTTGACCTGAAATTTTTCAATCCTTGATTGACAATCCTAACATACTCTGAAACAGAGAAAATTTTTTCATCTCTTAAATTGTTTTCTTCTAAATTATTTACCATCGCTACCGTAGAACTTCTTATAAAATGCCAACGATACGCGCTAATCTGTTCTCGCCGGCATTATTTAATGCCTAAAAGTTCAACTTCAAAAATGAGAGTTGCGTTTGGAGGAATAACGCCGGGTATTCCGTTTTCTCCGTAAGCTAAATCAGAAGGAATTGTTAATTTTCGGTTCTCCCCTACTTTCATTCCTAAAACTCCCAAATCCCATCCTTTTATAACTTGTCCTGCCCCAAGTTTAAAACTAAACGGCTCTCCCCTGTCTAAACTTGAGTCAAATTTTGTTCCATCATCAAGCGTTCCTGTGTAATGAACCGAGACATTATTTCCATTTTTTGCTTCTTCTCCTTTTCCTTCCCAAAGCGTTTCAATTTTAAGTTCCTTATTTTCACTTTCTTCTTTTTCGTTTTTATCTTGGTTTTGCATATTTTTTAGGCCTTCTTCGCTTTGTTTATTATTGGAAATAAAAGTATTATTAACGGCTTTATTTTCTTCTCTGTTTTTATTCCAAAGAACAAAAATAATAAAAGCAATAAAAATAATGACAATTAAAAAGATAATTAATGTTTTTTTCATAAAATTTATTAGTTGTTATTTTAATTATAATAATCTTATTTCTATGAAAACTCAATATTTTGATTTGACGAGTTTTAAAAGTTTTTTAGCGTTTTTCGGAGCATATCCCGCAGCATCGTTATTAAAATAGACATAGACGTTCAATTTTTTATCAAGCCACCTATTGATTATTTCTGCCAATTCTCTAAGTTCTTTCTTTAAATAGTTAGAGCCGTAGAGAACTTTCCCTCCATGCATCCTGATATAAACAAAATCAGCGGTAACAACCTCGGCTTTGGGATAATCTGGAGAATCGGCAACCACCCAAGCGGCATTGCATTCTCTTAAAAGTTTGTAAATCTTCTCCTGCCGCCAAGTTTCATCTCGAAACTCCACAGCCATCTTTAATAACGCGCCTATGGTTCTCTTGTTATGGAAGGTCTTGTGGAAATAACGGAGGAAATTTTCCAATCTTTGAATATTTTCCTCCGTCGCTCGAAAAGAAGGAGGAAACTGAAATAAAAAAGGGCCTAATTTTTCTTTTAAACGCAGAGCTCTTTTCAAAAAAACATTCCAGGCGGTTTTTATATTATGAAGGCGTTTTATATGGGTAATATAACGAGAAACTTTTACAGAAAAAACAAATCCTTCGGGAACAGATTCAGCCCAGCGAGAGAAACTCTTTACCGAAGGCAATCTGTAAAAAGGGTAATTAAGCTCTACGGTGTTAAAATGCTGAGCGCAATATCTCAGTTGTTCTGTTTTTGGCAAATTAGGAGGATAAAAAACGCCTTTTTCCCAATGAGGATAAACATATCCCGAAGTGCCGATATATAACTTTCCTTTATTTTTTTTCATCTTCAAGGACCTAAAGGGAGCAGGATTTTAGTTAGGGTCAATTTAGCAAAGTGAATTCTTTTTTTTAAAATTCAATTTTTTACCTCAAAAATTTTATTTCTCTCTTTAAAACCTTTTATCAATCTTATTTCACTTTCCGGAAAATTAAAATAAGCGGCCAAAGTTCTCGCCACTTCCCTATTCGCCTCTCCTTTTTTTGGTTTGGCTTTTACTTTTATCACAAAACTATCATCTGATTTTTTTAGAATCTCTTGTTTCTTTGAATTTGGAAAAACTTTAACTTTTATTAACATCTTCAGAAAATTTTGGCACCAAAAGGAATTTTTTATCCGGCTCCGCGGTTAATTCACAGTTATATTATACCTTGAGGTTTAAAATTTATTATTATTCTTCAAATTTTGTAAAATATTCTTTTGGAACTGACTCCTTTTTTAACAATATCCCCCATTCTTTATTAATTTCTGAAACTCTCTTAATTTTTCCATTATACTTGCAAAGAGGGTCAACGATACGAGATTTACAAAAGATATGGCTGTCATAATTTTGTTTATTCTCTTTAAATCCAATCTTGCCTTCCATTTTATTGAAAAGCAATCTTAGTTTTTTGTCTTTTTTTAAATATTTTCCTATTTTCGTTAAAACTTCTTTGTCGGTAGTATAAAGATCCCCTTCATTGATATACCCCCTCTGAAGGGCATAACGCATACAATCACCAACTGTTCTAAACATAACAGCAGACGGCAGTCCGGCATAATAAAGAGAATTTAATTTAAAAAATAAATCAGCATATTTCTTGGCAATTTCAAAATTCTTAAAAATCCAATATTTATTTTCAATAATCAAATTTTTTAAAAAACAATTAACCTCTTCTTGATTTATGTTTTTAAAAATTACGGCAGTTCTTAAAGAATAATCTATTCTGTCGGCGCATAAATCCGGCAATTCTCTCTCTTTTAACGGAAAATTACTCTCGTTCAAAATATAATCTAAATCCATTCCGTATTTTTTTAAAATCAAAGGAATTTCTGTTTTTTGAACAAAATTTTTAAAAATATTATCTTGATGGTTATGTTTTTCTTCTGAACCGGAATCCAAAATATAATCTATACAATGAGAAAAAACCGAATGAGAAACATCGTGAATTAATCCAGCAACCTGTTCCTCAAGAGAAGCTTTATATTTTTTTAACAATACAAAAACTCCCATTGAATGTTCAAATCGAGAATAGAAAGTACCGGGAAAATAAGGCTCAAGATGACCGGCTTGTTCAATTTTTTTTAATCTTTGAACAGCCGGTGTTTTAATTAATTCTAAAAGCAAAGATTCAAAAATTTCTACTCGGCCATAAATTCTATCCTTATAAATCATATATTTTTATAAACTCATCATCTATTATCTCCATTTCCATGAAGTTTATCTCTTTTCTCTCTTGATTTTAATTTTTTAATATTAAAATCGGCTATTTCTTCTAAAGACAGATTTAATTCTGTGGCAATTTGAGCAAGATACCACAAGACATCGCCCAGCTCTTTCTTTATTTCCTCTTTTTCTTTTTCTCCAACAACTCCGTTGTTGTCTCTTAAAACTTTTTTAATTTTCTCTGCCACTTCTCCGCTTTCTCCGGCCAATCCTAATGTTGGATAAATAAAATCATTCCCTTTATTAGGATAAATAGCGGTTTCTCTTGATTTTTTTTGGTATTCTTTAAAATCCATAATTTATCTTGAATTACGAAATGCTTTTTAGGATAAAATTATTTAGCTTTATTCAGATGGTCGTCAAATTTTTTGAAGCGATATTGGAAATATCGTTGAGAAAAATTTGGCGGACAGATGGGCAAAGATAAAAATTTTAGGCAAAAATCGATTTCGTAACTCAAGGTAATTTATATAACCGATATTGACATCGTCGGAAAAACTGTACTAATTATTAAATAATTATACCATAAAAATTCGGGTTAGCAGTATTTTGTTAAGAGTTTTTTCGTTGACTTTTTGTTTAGTTTGTTGTAATGTCCAAAGTTAAGAAACAAAGCAACTTAAAAATTTAATTGGGAAAAGGAAGGAGGGATAATTATGATTAAACTTTCTAATGGTCATCGGTTTGAATATATGGCAGCCAGCGGGGCTTTAGGCTTTGACGGAAACGGATGGTTTTGGGAGCGACCGCTCAAATGGTTTAAACTCCTTAAACCCTCTCTGTTCACAGTAGTAATAAAAACTCTGACCCGGTTGCCCAAAAAAGGAAATTTAAAACGGTCAGTCCCTTTTAAATGCATCCGATTTGTTCCCGGAGGAGTGGTTAATGACGTAGGATTAACGAATCTTGGAATTAAGTGGTGGTCTCAAGAGATAGGACCAAAAGTGAAAAGAGAGAAGATTGCCTTGGTTGGCTCTATCTTTTCTATGAATGCGGAAGAATCAGCTGAAATGGCAAAAAGATTAAGCAAGTTTGACTTGGTGGCGTTGGAGCTAAACGCTTCTTGCTCTAATTCAAAAGACGGAATGCTGAGGCCAGAAACAATAGTAGAGGCCTGTAGAAAAATAAAAGAAAAAAGCAGGTTGCCCCTCATCCTTAAACTTTCGGTGGTTCACCAGCTTGAGATTCTTCCTTTTCTAAAGGGGTTAGTAGAGGCGATTTCTATTAACAGCGTTCCTTGGGGGACATCCTCTCCTAATAAAAGAAGTCCCTTGGCTTACCTCGGCGATGGCGCTATATCAGGCAAAATAGCCCAACCGTTTACCTGGGACTTTCTCAAACGTTTGAAAAAAGCAACTTCAATCCCCATAATCGGGCCGAGCGTTTGGGATTTTAAGGATATAGAGAAATTAAGGAATTTAGGAGCCAATGCAATAAGCTTTGGTTCAATATTTCTCAGGTATCCTTGGCGTCCAACTCTTTTTGTCCAAAAGGACAAAAAGAATAAGAGATAAAAAAAATTATTCTCAATAGACCTGTCAGATGAGAGAAAAATCTCATCTAACAGGTCTTTTTATTTGGAAAGAAAATGAACCGCCCTAAATTTTATCTTTTAACTAAGGCGTAAAAACCGCTGCCTTTGTAGTTAAGGGTATATTGGCCTTCTTCGTCATCTTCAAATTCGGCATATTTTCTCAACCTTGCCTGGTCAAAAAACACTCTGGCCTCATCTCTGTCCAAATCATAAAGAAGATAATTAACTCCCCTTTTAACTTCATCTTCGTATTCTACACTAAGGGGAGTAGGATTCGAACCAGAATCAATTTAGAAGCGAATTTCATCCATCTTCTTCGTTGCTCGTCGCTAATGTATCCTGTGGATACATTACGCTCCTCCCGCCTTGAATCTGAATAAAATTCGCTTCGCTAAATTGACTCTGGTTCGAATCCTGCTCCCCAAACCCGTGAATATAAATTTTTTTCATATCTTTATTATTTATTAAAGTTAATTTATTAAATAAGGCCTGCTCTATTTTTTCAATTGATCATTACATTCTTATCTCGTATTTTAACATATTATCAAAAAGTCAGAAATGCGCGATAAAGGCCTGAATCCAGCGTTTCCTTTTTTTGACGAGAGGAAAAATAAAGATTAAAATAAAGTTAGAAAAATTGGAAAGTGAAATTTTAAATAAAAAGTAGAAAAGTAGGGACGTTTCCGACTTTTTCTACTTTTTCTTATCTTAGTAATCTGGTAAAACCATCCCGCCGCAGAACAACGGAATATCCCTGCCCGCCATCAGCCTGTCGGCTTCAGGCGACTGACAGGCGGGCCTTCGGGCGAGTTCTTTCGGCAGGTGGTTAAAATATACTTTAGATATGCGATACAAAACCTTTTTTCTTTTATTCTCTATATTGTTTTTAGCTTTTTCACCCCTCGCCCCTAAAACAGCTAAGGCCTCCTATCAGGCAGAAAAGATTAAATTAATCCAGCAAATAGAGGTCATTCGGCAAGAAATTCAACGTCTTCAAGCGCTCATTTTAAGCCTGCAATCGCAACAAAAAATTACAGCTGCGTCATATCTGGCAATAAACTTTTCTCGCGATTCAGTGGTTTTAGAAAAAAATACCAACCAGCTGTATTCCATCGCTTCTATTACCAAACTAATGAACTCTGTAATCGCTTTTGAAAATATTGATACCGAACAAACAATAACTTTGACAAAAAAAATGCTTGAGCCCTTAGGATATAGCCCATCTCTTTTTCTGGGCTTAAATGTTAGCGCAAAAAATCTTCTGCGGGCCAGCCTTATTCAATCAACAAATGACGCTGCTGAATCTTTAACTTATTTTTTAGGAAAGGAAAAATTCCTGGACCTAATGAATCAAAAAGCAAAAGAGCTCAATATGACAAATACCGTTTTTTTTGACGCCCACGGATTAAATCCCGCAAACCGCTCCACCACCGCTGACATAGCAAAACTCTTAAACTATATTTATAAAAATCATCCGGAAATTTTAAGCATTACCAAAAATAATAACTTTTGGCTTCCGAATCCAAAGGGAAGGTTGCTCAAATTCAAAAACGTAAATAATTTTTATAACCTTCCTGATTTTATCGGCGGAAAAACCGGCTATCTGCCAGAGGCCAAACAAACATTAGCGTCTTTGTTCAATATAAACAAAGAAACTATCGCTATTATCTTGCTTTATTCCGACAATCGCCAATCCGACACATTGAAAATTATTAACCAGCTAAAAAAATAAAATACTCCGCCCCAAATGGCGGAGTATTTATATTCCGAAATAAAAAATCTCAACTGTTTTAATTTTGCTGGTGGCATCCTCGGTCTGGTACCAGAGTTTTAAGGGGAATTTAGGAAGTTTGGAGCGCATTCCATTGACGCGTCTCGGTTAAAGCTATTTTATACAAAACTCGCAATTTTTTGGGTTAATTCGTCTTTTCCTTCGCTTGTTTTAGCCGAATACCCTAAAATCGGTATATCCCGCGCTTCTTTTTGGATTAAGGAAAGCTGTTTTCCTATAGCGCCTTTAGATAATTTATCAATTTTGTTTGCAACAATGACAATTTGATGTTTATTTGCCTCAAGAATTTTTATCATATCCCGATCCAGAGCGGTCAAACCAACATTAGCGTCAATAATTAAGAAAACTGCTTTGGGCCTCGCATCGGAAAACTCCACATACCAAAAAATCCTCTTGATTATTTTGTTGCGCTCTGATATTGAACGCTTTGCATATCCATATCCAGGAAAATCCGCAAAATAGAAAGAATCATTGATGCGGAAAAAATTCGCTTCACGTGTTTTCCCCGGCGTCTTGCTTGTCTTCACAAGATCTTTTTTGCCGACTAAAGAGTTAATCACGCTTGATTTCCCCGCATTGGAGCGGCCAAAAAAAGCGACGTGCGGTAAATTATTTTTCAAACCGTAATCGTCTCCGACAACACCTTTAGTAAATTCTGCTTTTGATATTTTCATAATTTTATTTAATTCTACCAAAAAACCGCCGAAATAGCGATTTTTACTTTGGCTAAAATTGCTTGATTTTTAAAAAAGTAAGAAACATCCCTACTTTTCTACTTTTCTTTATAGAAAAAAGGTACCTGACCCCTTTTTGCTACGGTTACCTTAGCGTAAATAAAAGGTTCCTGACACCTTTTTCCGCCTTGACAAATTTTAAAAAATTGTTAGAATATAACATACAGCACGTTTAAAATTAAATCTTTACGGAAAGACGAAAAATAAACAAAAAATAAACAGGAGGGAGGTGATTAAAGTGGGTTTTAGAGAAACTATCTTAAAAAATTTCCAGGAGGATTTTAAAGAATTATTACCAAGTGCGCCCGGTTATTTAAACTGCAGAATTGTGGCGGGATATGGAAATTGTGAAGATGGTTTTGTGTCAGATGATACAAAAACCAACGGTATGATGCTGCTCAACGCGCGCGAATTTGAGTTCGATAGCATTCTTAAGGTTATATCTACTTTTCGTGGATCAGAACCAAAGACTCCGCTGTTAGTATTTATTGGTTTAGTGATACCCTCTGGGACAGTTTACATCTATCGCTTCTACGAGATAGAGGTGAGAGATAGCGACATTATTTTTTTAAAGAACAAATCAAAAATTGAAGGGTAGTAAACAAAGAGATAATTTTAATTTAGCAAGGAGAGAAAAATGGGAGAGATAAGTTTTGAAGAAATCATATTATCAGATGAAGCAATAGAGGCAGTTGAAAATGTTAAAGAAAAACTTAGCGGCCTTTCTCGTTTGATAAATAGCAGAGGCAAGCAGGAGATTTGGGCGGAATTAGGCACTGACGGCGCCCTTATGGTAAAAGGGAAGATTGACGGAAGCACAATCAAAATAAAGCTGGAAATTCCCTATAACGATTGGGGAATGATAGCCGATTGACAAAAAAAAGGGGTAAATATAACCCCTAAATCATAAGCCGAGGCAAAACTTTTCTGCCCCGGCTTTTTTATTTACACCAGTAATAACCTATAAATTTTAATACCAAAAAGAATTAAAATTTTCAGTGCTGCGGGGGGCTAGGACTCGAAGGAATTACCCGAAGGGATTGCCTCCTCGCTTCGCTCGTCGCAATTCGGGGGCAAGGTTCTCGCCACAACCCAGCAATAATCTATAAATTTCAGTGCCGAAAGGCATTAAAATTTTCAGAGCTGCGGGAACTGGAAAACGTTAGAAACATTCTCCAACAACAAACTGGCTATATTTACACCCCGAAGCTGGCCATATAACTCATTTTATCTCTTTCTTTCCTCTCTTGGAATCCTCGGTCCCAACAACATGACCATAAACAGTCCTGTAAAGATTAACTAATCTCGTGGCTTTATCCAGTGCTACTTTATCAGAGAGTTCCTCGCCAAATCTCTTCTTATAAAGTTTCTTAAATTTCTCAATTGCCTTCTTTGATAGCATAGTTTGTTTATTGCCCTTTTCTATCCGCCGTCTGTTTCTGTGGCGAGTAATTAAGCTGATTAGAATAAGTTAAACCAGGGACCGATGATCTAAATCCACTCCTTCAAGAGCCGAATTTGCTCCTTCTAGTGGAGGATCAATTTCTTTTTCTTCTCCACGTCCAAATCCAAATCTATAAGTAAATTTCTCATTTTTGTAGTCCATAGAATTCGGCAACAAAGCATCTTTCATCTTCTCTTTATTCACCATTTCTGTATCATTATCAATCAAAACTTTTAAATCAATATAGAGAAGCCTTCTCATTCTCTCCGCCTGCTCTCCTATCCATCCTTCTCTTTGGTCTCGACCCGAAGCCAAACAAAAACCAATGAATTCAAGATATGTTCTCAATGTCACTGGGTAGTGACGACGGATTACATTTCCTCCGATCTGTTCCCACATTCTCTTTTCAAATGGTATCCTGTATCCCTCTTTACGTTCACTTTCATGCATCATCCCGTCTAA
>Ga0307431_1001562_pt1 | contig 13013 bp, 11 predicted proteins | sample SalMarWE160170MG_FD_202155 | JGI IMG/M metagenome (GOLD analysis project Ga0307431, IMG submission 202155) | Salt marsh sediment microbial communities from the Plum Island Ecosystem LTER, Massachusetts, United States - WE1603-170 | ecosystem: Environmental > Aquatic > Marine > Intertidal zone >...
TCTATATATACTTCTCCTCTCCATACGATCATTTGTGTCACCTCGTTGTTTCAGGGTTTTTGCTTAGTACCCATATAACGAAGGGGTGACACATGTCTTTGGTTTGCACATGAGCTTAAAAAACGATAGACCAAAAGTATTATATAATAGAAGTGTTAAATTAACATATGGAAGAATAAGGGGGACTGTGTATGAATCCGTTTGATAGAGATAAGGATAGAAGAAGACGAAAAAGTCCATTTGATTTCATGGACGATGATGACTTTGAAAGAATCTTTGACGAGATGCAAAGAATGTTTGAAAGTACAGATTTTAAAGATATGATTGAAGATATGTTCCGCGGCGGATTTGATCTAAATAAGAATAAACGTTTTGTTCATGGATTTAGCATGAACATAGGTCCTAATGGTAAACCAAGGTTTCAAGAATTTGGCAATCGCCCTGCGAAAACGCCAGCAGGAGATCATATGCTTTCTGACGAATGGGAACCGTTAACAGACATTATTGAGGGGGAGGATGATGTTGCGGTGACTGTTGAGATTCCTGGTGTTGAGAAAGAAGATATCGATATAACTACAACTGAAGATACCCTTGAAATAACTGTAAATAATCCAGAAAGAAGATATCATAAGATTGTAGATATTCCGTTCGATGCGAATCCAAAGATTACAAAAGCCACATATAAAAATGGTGTTCTTGATGTGGTTGTAAAGAGGGAGGAAAACGGCAAACCTGGGGCAGGATATCGTGTAAATATTGATTAGATGTTTGCAATTTTCTTTTCCGCGTGTAATTTTTCCTTTAAGTATTGGTACCAAAGTATAAATGTCAGATAATTATAAATATTCCAATACAGCATAACAAATAGGAAGAATAACTTATGAAAAATCATGAGAAAATAATTGCAGGAACAATTGTGTTTTTTTTATTATCTTCGTTAGCAGCAGCTGTTTCATCGTTCGAGACGGATGATGAATCGGAAAACTTCGAAAACATTATTTTACATTTTACATTTTCAGAACCGTTAATTGAGGAAATAGAGATTAAAGATGAAGTGTGCCACAGGGTGACGATCAATGGGCTTTCTAATTCTGGTGATTTAAACAAACCTTGTCTACCTGTAAAATCAATCAAAATGCTTATACCATATGGTAGGGAATTTGATTCGATTACTATTAAAACTGATGGTAAACTACTGTTAAAATCAAAATGTAGTGTGGAGGTTGGACAAAATACTGTTCCCATTGTAAATGCCCCTTCTCAACAATCTGGTACGGAGGAGATAACAATCAAATCTCCTAAAAATATTTATTCAATTGTTGGAACCTACAAATTTAGAGGATTTCCAATCCTATTTGTAAACATTTATCCTGTGGGATATAATGAGGTTACGGGGGATGTTTTCTATTACAAGCATATTACACTTGATGTTGCGACAAAGGAAATTACTTCTACACCGATCATAAGAGGATTTCAAAGAGATGCAGATGCAGTTACTTCACGAGTCGATAACCCCTCTTGTATTGCTTCTTATATTGGTACTTTTGAATCAGTTAATGAAGATACTGCTGAGTATGTAATTATCACCAACGAAGTTTTGGCAAATTCTGGATTGGAAGATAATTTTCAATACTTTGCCCAATCAAAAATCGATAAGGGAATGTCTGCGGAGATTTTTACTGTTGAAGAAATTGTAGACAACCCCGATTATGGTGTAAATGGTACATGGGGAGATAATAATCCTTATAATCCATTTTATGAAAGTGAGATAACAGAAAACTATGGAATATTTGATGACACGCAAGCAAAAATAAGAAATTTCATTAGATATGCCTATACAGAATTGGGAACTGAATATGTCCTGCTTGGCGGAGATGCTGATATTACTAATGAAGACGATAATATTATCCCTTGCAGAGGGCTTTTTGCAAACGAGAGTGGCTTGCCTCTCAATAGTGATCCTGCTACTCTGGGCGAGGAAGAGGATGATATCCCTTCTGATGTATATTATGCATGTTTGGATGGAAACTTCAACTACGATATGGATAGTCACTTTGGCGAATGTGCCGATCGAAATGATGTTGCAGACATTGATGAGGCTGATCTTTTGGCCGAGATCTATGTTGGTAGAGTTTGCGTTGATTCTGATGAAGAAGTAGCATACTTTGTAATGAAAACACTTGGGTATGAAAACACGGAAGGAGATCCTTATCTCTCAAAGATACTTATGGTTGGAGAATATCTGGGATTTCCAGGAATATCTGCCTATGGTGGAAATTATAAAGATGAAGTTATTCCTTTCATTCCAGATGATTACAATGTAGGTACTTTGTATGATAGAGATTTACCACATCCTTGGACTAAATATGATATGATGGATATAATGAATAACGCTACTCCTCATATAATCAATCACGATGGTCATGCATATTATGGTTACAACCTAAGGATGGTGAATGGGAATGTTGATTCCCTGGTAAATAACAAGTATTTTTTTGCCTATTCTCATGGTTGCATGGCCGGTGGTTTCGACAACCCTAGCGGTTATGAATGTATTGCTGAGCATTTTACTGTAGAAACGCCTCATGGGGCCTTTGCAGTGATTATGAATGCAAGGTATGGTCTTGGTAGTGAAAATACTCTTGACTCGCCATCGCTAGCATTGGACAAATCTTTCTTCAAGGCATTATTCACAGAAAACATAAGACAACTTGGAAGAGCAAGTCACTATTCTAAAGAAGACCATGTATGGCAGATAGATGAAAACGGTATTCGATGGGTGTATTATGAGACGAATTTATTTGGAGATCCTGAAGTTTCCATTAAAAATCAGTATCCTTCTAATGTTGAATTAACGGTAAATATCACACATCCACAGAATGATAGCTTGCTATATATTTTCAATAACGAGATCTGTCCACTTCCATTAGTTGAGGTACCAGTCATCATAGGTAAAATAACAGTACAAGCAGAGGCATCTTCTGATCCAGAAGGACAGATTTATGGCGTTGAATTTTATCTTAATAATGAATCGCAACATATTGATACTGAGTTCCCCTATGAATGGGAGTTAGACATTCCTTTAGCGGGTAGACATACAATAGCTGCAACAGTTCATGGTTTGTATGGTGAAAAAGAGAGTGAGAATTTTGACATAATTATATTCATTCCAAAAAGACAACTCTTTTAAAATTGATGATGATACAATACAATGGATATAATCTCGAGTTTATAGAACTTTTATATATGTATGTTTTATCTTGCTTTTTGGTGAACGAACATTGAGAAAACAGAAACTGGTCATTTGGGTTATTCTACTACTCGCTTTTGCTTTTAGCGGATGTGTTGAGGTAGCCCCGCCGGGCAACTCCAATATGATTTATGTTGATTCTTCTGGGGGAGCAGATTATACAAGTATTCAGGATGCAATCAATGCCTCACCTGAAAACTATACAATCTTTGTTTATGGTGGAGTATATCTTGAAAATATCGTCATAAATAAGACAGTTGATATTGTTGGCGAAGATGTAACTACGACAATCATTGATGGTAACGGCACTGGAGATGTCATATACATTTCTGAGGCAGGTAAGGCAAACATCAGTGGCTTCACGATTAAAAACAGTGGTAACAAAGGTTCATCAAGCAAGGATGCAGGTATAGATATCCGCTCAGATTATAACAATATCACAGGTAGCAACATTTCTAATAATGAATATGGCATATATTCTACTTATTCACAATATAACAATTTTTCACAAAACACTCTTTTGTCAAATAGCGATTATGGCATGTATCTCTACTCTGGTTCTGATTACAATGTAATTTTTGATAATGTTTTTTCAGCCAACTCATGCGGCATTCGCATTAAAGGTTCAAAATACAATGAAGTTTCCAGGAACCTATTTGCAGATAATCAAAAAGGTATGTATTTCTGTTGTGGAGCACGGTATAACACCGTTTTTTACAATTTGTTTAGTAACAACAGTCTATGGAATGCCATTCATTACGGTGATAATCAATGGGACTATTGGAAACTACTGGGACGATTATAACGGAACAGATGCAGATGGAGATGGTATTGGTGATGCCCCATATGTTGTATCTAGTGGAGGGCAGGATAACTTCCCTTTGATTGATAAGGAAGGTATAACTTAATTTTTTTATAATTCCTCCATCAAATGATTCATATGATGGCGTTGTATTGCATGGCTGAAAATTAGAATGGGGGAGTATTAACTTTAAGTATATGAAGTGGCATTCACAGATGCTGCTAAACCTCTATGGTAGAAGATATTATCCAACTATAGCGGGGTGGGGTAGCCAGGAGATCCCGACGGGCCCATAACCCGTAGATCAGTGGTTCGAATCCACTCCCCGCTACTAATTTTCAAATTTCTTCATTTTTTGTTTAGGTTTAATATATGTGAAGAGGTTATCCATTAAGTTTTCATGATTCTGAAGAAAGCCGACGGCAGATTGTGGGAAATTGATCTTTTGCGTGGAGTGGCAATAATTTTTATGATTTTTTTCCATTTTCTGTACGATCTCAACCACTTTTCTATTACAGATATGCGGTTATATTCTGGACCTATGGTCTACGTAGTTTACATTACCGCATCCGTTTTTGTTATTCTTGTTGGTATTTCTCTCACCATCAGTTACTCAAAGGCACAGCAAAGGTTGTCAAAAACGGAGATTCGATTTAAATTCCTCAGACGAGGAGCAAAGATTTTCCTATTAGGTATGGTTATTACTGCCATCTCATGGATTTATATTCCAGAACGATTTGTGATTTTTGGGATTCTTCATTGTATTGGAGTATCGATTATCCTTTCACTTCCCTTTATACGTTATAAAGTGACAAATCTCGCTCTTGGTTTTTTGTTGATCGGTGTAGGGGTCTATCTAAAGGCACTTACTTTTGATTTTAATTGGCTCATACCACTTGGGTTTTTACCTCGCCGATTCTTCACCATAGATTATTTTCCACTTCTGCCATGGTTTGGAGTTGTTATAGTGGGGGTGGCGATTGGAAATTTCATTTATCCCAATGCAAAAAGACGATTTCAACTCGGAAATCAATCGCGTAATTTTGCTACGAATGCGCCATGCTTTATTGGAAGGCATTCATTGATTATATATTTCCTTCATCAGCCCATCCTAGTGGGGCTTATTTTTCTTTTGTTGTTGTGAAAATTAATACGTCAGCCCTAACATTGGAACTGAAACACCGTTTCCCTTTTCAATTGACCCTATGATTTTAACATCGGCATGAGAGTGTTTTTTGAGAATTTTGATTGTTTTATCCACATCTTTTTTATGAATTATTATTGCAAATCCCATACCCATATTGAATGTTTTATACATTTCTTCATCGTCAATGTTACCATATCTTTGAATGAACTTGAAGATGGGTTGCGATTCAAATGGATCGTTGATGACAAACTTTACGTTTTTGTTCAATCTTGGAAAATTTTTCAACCCGCCACCAGTTATATGTGCAAGCCCGTGAACCTTCACCTTTTTCAAAAGTTCAACTATTTCTTTGACGTAAATTTGAGTAGGTGTAATAAGAACTTCTCCTATTTTCTTATTTGGATATGTGTCATCTGGGAAATTATCGTTGTAAGACAATTTTGACTGTTCAATTACCTTTCTGGCAAGCGTATATCCATTTGAATGTATGCCGCTACTTTTCAGTCCAATTATTACATCGCCGGACGCTATTTTTTCACCTGTTATGATTTCACTTTGTTTTACATATGCAAGGCATGTTCCTGCAAGATCAAAACCATTGATAACTTCTGGAAGCGATGCAGTTTCCCCACCAATGATGGATATGTTGGATAGTTCCGCACCTTTTGCAAGTCCTTTTCCAATTTCTTTTGTAATTTCAGGTAATGGATCGTCTATTGCTAGATAGTCTACAAATGCAAGTGGTTCTGCCCCTACACATATAGCGTCATTTACATTCATGGCGATACAATCGATACCCACGGTGTCCCATTTTCCTATGTCGGATGCAATTTTCACCTTACTGCCGACGCCATCGGTGCACAATACTAGCGCATTTTCGCCAAACTCTATCATGCCGGCATAGTGTCCGCCAAGAGGTCTTCCAACTCCTTTTCTTTTTGATTTAATATGTGAAAGGATTCCCTTTATTGCCCTTTCCTCCTTTTCAATGTCAACTCCACTTTCTGCATATGTCATTTTCTTCAATGTATCTCCTCGCGAATAAATCGCTAAAACACTATTGTTGTGATAAACTTTTTGAATGGAAATGACCTTGTGGCTTATTATGAAACGACTTTCAGGCTTAGGGGAACGAAAAGCAATCCAACTTATCCATGGTATCCTGTCTAGGGGTGATGAGGCAATTGGAATTGGTGATGATTGTGCTGCTTTTGAATTTGGAGAGGAATATCTGCTTGTTTCTACAGATATGATCACATCAGAAACTCATATACATAAAAAAATGACTCCATGGCAAATTGGATGGTTTGTTGTTGCGATTAATCTTAGCGATATAGCTGCAAAGGGCGGCAAGCCTTTAGGATTGGTTTTATCACTAGGGTTGCCACGGAGCACTTCTGATATATTCCTTAAGGAATTGGTGGAAGGTGCAGATTCGTGTGCAACTATGCACGGTACCTCAATAGTTGGAGGCGATACAAAAGAAAATCCAAATGTAACAATTTGTGGTACTGTTTTTGGCATTGTTATAAAAAATAAGTTCATGAGTCGTAAAGGTGCAAAACCTGGAGATATTGTGGCCGTGACTGGAACACTTGGCAAAGCAGGCGTTGGGCACTATGCACTACAGCACAGCATGGAAAATAAGGAAATCACAAGAGGGCTGTTTGAGCCAATTCCAAGACTTGAAGAGGGAATGGCGCTAGCTGGCTTAAAGGTAATAAATTCATGTATGGATATTTCAGATGGGCTGTCTTCCTCGCTTTATCAATTGCAAGAAGTAAATAACGTTGGTTTTGAAATAGAGAAAGAAAAGATTCCATTAGCGCAGGATTTGATTAAACTTGCAAGTCAGGAAAATTTTGACGCTTACGAGTATGGTTTGCATTTTGGCGGAGATTATGAGCTTTTATTGACTGTTTGTCCTGATAAATTTGAAAAAGTAAAAAGAATTATAGAAAAAACAGGTACTGCCCTTACAGCCATTGGGCAGGTTACTAAGAATAGAGAGATTCATGTTGTTCATGGAGATTCTAAAAAAATATTGCCTAATGACGGATATGAACATTTCAGAGGACGTGATTTTGGTTAACTCTTCATTTTTAGAGCTCATGTACTGTTTTTGGTAAGACTTGTTAAATAAATCTTTTAAAGTACAAATATAAAATATTGTAAGTGGTATACCATGGATAAAAAAGCCATCGCATTTATATTGTTTGTTTTAGTGACCTTGCCGCTTTTTTCTGGATGCTTGGAGGAAAACGGCAATGGCAATGAGATACCGATGGTGGATATTAATTATCCTAGCAATGGAATAACTGTTTCCGGCCTAGTTAAGATACACGGTGTTGCTTCTGATCCAGATGGAGATAAAACTTTGGAAAGAGTAGAAGTTATGATTGATGACGATGAATGGAACGTTGCTGAGGGTACAGCGAACTGGAGTTTTGATTGGGTAACCTATCCGGTTAAAGATGGCCCTTTGAACATATGTGTACGTGTTTGGGATGGTATCGATTACTCGGATTTTGATGAGATAACTGTAATTGTTAGTAATCCTGAGACTGCAGAATCTGATTCTCATAAATGGGCTGTTTTTGTGGCAGCTGCTAATTATCCAGCGGATAATGAAACCAAATTGGGCAACGGTGGTCTTAACCTAGCAGAGGATATGGCTGCATATTTCATAGAAAACTATGATTATTCCACATCCAATGTATTCATTCTTTTTGATGATGGATGGATAAGAGATGATAATGGATATGGTGGTCGTGTGGAGACATTGGAACAGAGAAGTCATGAGTATGATATAACATATGGTGGGGCCACAAGAGAAAATGTGGAAATGATTATACACCATGTTATTGAAGCTTCTAACAGTTTTATTGATAGTGAGGTGTTCATTTGGTTTTTTGGTCATGGCTATGGTAATGAAAATGACGAGTTTACAGGTGGCAAGATACTGGAAAGTAGCGCAATTTTCCTGTGGGATGAGATGATTTCTGATCGTGAACTGGGGGAGCTTTTATATGATTTAAGATCTGAGAAAGCATGCGTTATTGTTGATGCTTGTTTTAGCGGTGGCTTTGCAGATAAAGTAATATATAATTTTCCGACGTTTTTCCTCATGCGTTCAGACATACCAAATTCAGGTAGAATTGTGATATCTGGTTGTAGTAAATTTAGGACAGGATATGCAAGTACGACAAGAGGTCCTTTATTTTCCATGATTTGGTTTGATGGTATTAGAACTGGAGATGCGGATGGTTTTAAATCAGGATTTTTAGATGCGGGGAAACCGCCATCGTTTGGATTCAATAAGGATGAAAAAGTTACTGTTGAAGAGGCTTTTTATTATGCATCATATATGCTAAGAACAGATAGAAATCTTGATGATTATAAAAAAATGGAACCGCAGATTAATGATCAGTATCCTGGTAGGGGCACTTTGCGTAGCAAGAAGGGAATGTTACTAGGGGATTAAAAGTGATATTCATAGAATGTATTTTCAGTGTATCAACGTTCAAAGATTTATAAATATAGAATATAAAAAATTTAATAAAGGAGTTCTTACTTATTGTATATGACGCGGCTGTTATAAATTGAAGAATGAAAAAACTTAATAAAGGTACAAGTATACTTATAATATAGAATAATAAAATTTGATATATAATTATAACTCTCGATGGTGTATATATGGACTTAAAGAAAAACGACAAAATGATATTGGTAGCAGGGGTTGTAATATTAGTAATCGCAGCGATAGGAGTTGCAGTTTATACTTCGCCTGATACGGACGATATCAAAGCTGGGGATACAGAGCCAGAATATGAAACTTATTCATACACCTGGACAAGAAATACAGGAGAAACGCCGATAGGGGATAGTTTGTATATCGGTAAAAAATCTCCGTACTCTGATTCTTTTACCATTACTGCATCATCTGGAAGTGTTTTGACCGATGTCGAAGTTCAGATCAATTGGGAAGATGATAGTACGTATGGTCTTCTTATAAAGAAAGGAAAGGATACATTAACTGCAGATGTCAGTCAGCAAGGCAGTGAACCCATACAAAAATCGAGCGAGGGAAGTGGAAACATGACATTCGCTTTTAATTTGAATGATATACCTTCATCAGATTCTGTATTGGCAGAGGATAAATCTGATGCAGGGAACATCATCGATGGAATGTTCTCTGGTGAAAATGATGAATCCTTCGACATTGAGGCTAGTATAGAAACCGGAGAAAGGATGATTAGAATTTTGAAATTTTTGAAAGACAAGGGAAATGCCTTTGAGTTGAAGGCAAAATATACGTATTACATTTACGAGATAGAGGAACCAGATGAGCCAGATGAAGATGAGGACAAGACCACAGGCGATGATGGCGGATATCACGCTGCCTTAGGTGAATTTTACAAAAATCTTTGTTATGGACGAGGGATGATATAGTTTTTCTAAAATCTATATTTTAAAGCGTAATAGCGCTCCAAAACCACCCATGCCTTCAAATTTTTTTCCTGCTTCGTGCATTGTATTTATTATTGTAAACTTGCTGTTGTTTTGTTTTGCGATTTCGAGTAGATTTTCTCCCTTTTTTGTACGAACCATGACGTCGGTTACCAGTAGTCTTTCCACCGCTCCATTTTTTAAGGCCATGCTTACTTCCTTTTCTCCATAGGTTGCAAGCCCGCTTTTCTTTATCTCCTCGAATAATTTTTCAATTAATTGTGTTTCAAATACCACTCTATTTTCCTTTGTAATGTTTTCTATTATGCCTGATTTTATTGCTTCATGCACACCATTCATACCTGCACTACCAGTTCCATGAACAAGACATTCATCGAAAAGTGATGGTTCCTTATTTTTCCCATATTTCAAAAAATGTTCCTTTGCAAAACCAGGCCCTACGACGACAAGGGGGGAACCCTCATTTTTATTTGTTTTGACTAATGAAAAGATTTCGCCAAAATACTCTTTTTCAATGTCTTTGCTCTCATACATTTTACCTGATCGCTTGGAATCAATGTCTGCAATCCATTGAACACCACTCTGTCTTAGAGCTGCAATGGTGGCAGTATCTTCATCCAGTGATACGAATGTTAATATTGCTTGGTTACGAAGTTTGACTGCTTCATCTATTCTCTCAAGTTGATAATGTTTCCATTCTTTTTTTATGATGGAAACCTTATCCATTTTATCAGCAGTTACATTTAACGTATGAAATGATCCAAGATCCTGAGGCCCTTCCTCTATCGTACCATGTATGCGAAGGCGATCAGAAAACTCATGAAATTTCACTTCTTCTACTCTAATTCCTAGTTTCATACGCTTTTTTTCAGATTTTTTTAATCTAATTTTATCGTCTTTTTGTTCATCAGTTCTATAGGTAACCGCACGGACTAAATCGCCTTCACTAATGATGTTATATAGGTGCCATATGTCGTCAAGATTTTCAGGCATTAATTTTATTTCATCATGGTCAAGATCCTTAAAAATCACCTTCATGTATTACCCCCTCTCTATATTTAGTTCAAGGTTCACTGTTTCAACAATACTTACACCGCCAGGTGGAAGAACCTTATTTATTTGATCGGTATATGTTTCAAAAGCCTTTGCGAGTTTATTTGCGATATCATTCTTTTTTATACTGCCTGGAGTTAAGATAACGTATTTGCTTGCTCGTTTTTTCACAGCATCAACAGGGCCACCCATAACCTTTTTCGTTTCACCAATCATTATCTCGCCAACGGCAATTTCTAGTTTGCATCTATAATAATTTCGCTTTCCACGAATAATAAAAGCGCCTTTTGGGACAAATTCTCCACTCTGAGGTGTTTTGCTTACTTGTTCTGGGAGAACCCAGTATGCTTGCGCTTCGGTGAACTGTTTCCAGGCTTTGGAATAACAAGCTGAAAAAATGCAAGCCTCCTCCAACGTTTCTTCAGATATTGGAAGTTTTTCACCATCTGGTCCTTTGCCTTTAATCACACAACTCGGCGCACCCTGAATATCGGCATGGGCATATCTGTCTCCATCATTCAAATATTTTTTTACAACTTGGTCGTTACTCTTTGCATTTTTACCGCCTATGACAATGTTGCCCTCGTTTGAAATAAACCATCGAAAACGTTCAAACCATAAAAGTTTACCTTCTGTTGTCTTTATTTCTTTCTCTTGATTTTCAGCCTCTTTCTTTTTGACTGTTTTTATGAGTTGTATTGTTTTCACGATTGATTGTTGTGCACCTGCTAATTTGTTCCTATACTTTTTACTATCATCATATGCTTTTTCAGCGTTTTTGGCAACAGTCTTTCTGAAATCTAATTTTACCTTGGAGATATTTCCCGTAGTATCTTTTAGATAAACAACAAGTAAATTTCCAACAGGATCAAACTCCTTGACAATTTCTTTTTCATTAATCCTTCTTATTCCCTCTGCTTTGTCTTTTTGTTCTAAAATATTGGTTATTTCATTTAGGAGTTCTTCGCACTGTTTGTAATTTAGGTAGATAAGATCTCCTTCGATTCTTTTTATTTCAATTTCTTTTTCTAGTTTTTTGACAGCTTCTTTCTGTTGTCTAAGTTGTCTATTTAATTTTCCAATTTTTTTCTCGGTTTTACTTTCCTTTTTTTTTTCTAGTTTTTTGACGCTTGTAAACTTCTCTAAAGATCTAGTAAAATTGACAACTTCTTTGAACTCCTTGTTCTCATAACTTTCAAACTTAAAAGGAAGTATGTCGATTGTTTTTCCATCTTTTTCAACTAAAACTGGTTCAAATTCCTTAGTTTTGAATAATTCTAAGAAATCCGATAACGCAGCAAATACCTTCTCTATGGTCTCGTCATCTAACTCTTCTATTTTGATATTCTTGTCAATATTTGCTCGAGTGCAGATCTCTTCGGCAATCGATCCACTTAAATTGACATTAACAGCTATTGTTCGTACTAAATCTGTTTTACTTTCCTTTAACAGTTCTGAAAACTTTTCTTTTGTTAGATTAAATGGATCTGTTTGAGGTGGTGGAGGAATATATTCTCCCCTGCTTTTTACTGCTCTATGGGCCCAATGTTGCTTGATTAGTGGAAGTATGATTTCTCCGTTAGGATTTACAAGAATAATGTTGCCCTTTGAGAAAAATTCAATTATGAGGGAGTATTCTCCTTCCTTTTTACTAATTTTTAGTTCTATTATTCTGTCAAAGTCGTGCTGTAAGATTCCTGTAATCTTACCATTGAGTAAATATTTCCGTAGAGTCATTGCAAAAGTCGAGGGTTTTAAAGGAGTTTTAAACTTTTTTTGTGTAAGGCATAATAATTCGCCATTTCTAATGAAGATTGATTCTTTTTGCTTTGTTTTAATGTTTTTAATTCTAATTAATAAATCGTCACGAGTAAGTTGATATATCTTGTCTATGTAACTCCCCTTTAACTCTTGGAGATCCAGGGCAATTACATAAAAATCAAATGATGATAGTTGCCGTTTCATTTTACAGCGTGTATATGTTGTGTTATTAAAAAAGACTGTTATGTTGGATAACTTCAAAAGAAAGAAGAAGAGGGATGGGATGGAAGGAATGAGGTGAATCTGATAATATTGGCAGATATGCCAGCAATGCTGGCATGTCCCCCGTATCTCACGTCGTTCTAATTGCATAAAGGTGGTTTTCCTTTATATATGTGAAATGGGGGTCGTTGAAAGTATGCGTGCCTTGCATGACCATCGGCTAGGTGGTGAAAGTCCACTCCCTTTAATTCCCTATTCAAAAGGGTAGTCAAAGTGACCCAAAAGGTCTGACATCCAAGCAAGTGGTT
>Ga0307431_1001564_pt1 | contig 13007 bp, 10 predicted proteins | sample SalMarWE160170MG_FD_202155 | JGI IMG/M metagenome (GOLD analysis project Ga0307431, IMG submission 202155) | Salt marsh sediment microbial communities from the Plum Island Ecosystem LTER, Massachusetts, United States - WE1603-170 | ecosystem: Environmental > Aquatic > Marine > Intertidal zone >...
GCAAAGCCGCAGAGAACGCCAAGGAAAGCAAGAAAGAGGGTTCTGCTTGTGTGGTTCTCTTTAACGTCGGGCGCGAGACCCGACGCTACGGACTATCTACGTATTCTTGTGTTGTATTCTGACAGACAGGTTCCAATGCTACAAGACCAGTGCGATCTGCGAGAATAACTGTTCATTGTTCATGTGCCAATCCGCAATTCGAACTCCGCAATCTGTTTTTCCTTTATTTATCGATCTTCCTGTTTCGCAATCCACATTCCGCAATTGTCTTTGCTCCCCTGCTCCTCCGCTCCCTAGCACTTCCGCGCTCTTGGTGATCCTGGTGCCTTAGTGAGTGAAACGAACGGGCGAGAGAAAAGCTTGCCTGGAGCGCGAGCAGTTATGCTCTGGAGTGATGCATTGTCATGCTTGGCAAAACACCTTACACTATTGCGTAACCAGGAACAGATAAGGATACTCAAACAAGATATCATGCAGGGCTATTAAGGAGACATGAACACGTTATTGGTCTTTGGGATCTTGATCGTTGTCGGATTTGTCTTTGGCGAACTAGCTAAGAAGCTTCGGCTCCCTCGGGTGACGGGGTACATCATTGCGGGGATTTTCTTGAACCCTGAGGTGTCACATCTTATCCCAGTGGATTTTGTGCAATCGACGAACACGGTGACAAATATCGCCCTTGCTATCATGACATTTGAAGTAGGAGGTACCTTAGCCTTAGAGCCCTTACGAGAGCTCGGAAAAGGGATCGCGTTTATAGCATTGGGCGAGGCTGAACTGGCCACGCTATTTGTTGTAATGGGTACGCTAGTCACCCTGCCATTCTTGATTCACATTGAGGGAGGGAGCTTCATTTCCACATACCTTCCGTTAGCACTTCTATTGGGAGCGCTTGCGTCACCAACTGACCCATCGGCTACCCTTGCAGTTATTCACCAGTACAGGGCAAAGGGCCCGGTATCGTTCAGCATTATGGGGGTTGCCGCGGTGGATGACGCGCTTGGTGTGATCAACTTCAGTATTGCTGCAGCCCTAGCAGCAATCTTTGCCGGTAATGCAGTTCTTTGTGCATCATCATTTGTTGCACCGATTATTGGTATCGTTGGGGCGATTGTGCTCGGAGTGTTCTGCGGTGTGATTTACTATTCTGCTTCTCGCTTCTTACGGGAAGAATCAGAAGGACTATCTATTGTTGCAGTAATTGCCGTTCTCTCTTCATGCTACGGGGTTGCTACTTTGCTTGGATTAGACCAGCTTCTGGCAACGATGACAGTAGGAGTTACTGTTGTTAATCTAGGGCGCACGCGAGATCGAATCTTCCACGCTACGGAGAACTACATTGAGCCCCTTGTATTTGTTCTTTTCTTTGCCATTAGTGGAATGCTACTTGATTTCCAGATATTGCTTAGGTTTCTCCCTTTGGTTCTGTTCTTCATTCTCTTTCGCTCATTCGGGAAGTTTACTGGTGCCTATGCTGGTGCTTTGCTTGCACACTCTCCTCAGAAAGTGCGTCGCTATACTTGCCTGGGTCTAATCCCGCAAGGAGGAATTGTCATCGGGCTTGCCCTTATTGCACGGCAGATTCCGGGGCTGGCTACGCTAAGCGACATCTTGCTGAGTGTGATCATCGGCGCAACGGTTATTCACGAACTGATCGGTCCACTCACCTCAAAAATCGCTTTGCAGAAGGCGGGTGAGCTCCCGGGAGAAAGGAGACACGATGAAACGCGTTGCTAAGCAGTATGGCCTGTGGAAAAGCTCGATTACTCCATATGTCCTTTCCCGGGGGATTCGAATAGCTGATCTTGGATGGGACTCAGATGGGGAGACGCTTGTCTGGCTTGAGGAGCGGGCTGGGCATGGAGTGCTTGTGGCGAAGCATCGGAGAAAGGCAGCACGTGATTTGACCTGTGAGTTGTCCGTACGTGCGCGAGTGGGTTATGGTGGTGGTGATTTCACTGTCTCGCATGGGATGATCTACTTCGTTGCTGATGGGCGTATCTATCGCCAGTCCCTCTCAGCGGGAGCGGTACAACCTGTTACTCCAGCATTTGGTCAAGCTGCTTCACCATGTGTCTCGCCAGATGGGCGCTGGATGTTGTATGTGCACAGTGATGGGGTAGAGGATGTGCTTGCCATTGTTGATGTTGAAGGGAAGCACTGGCCACAGAAGCTAGTTGACGGAGATGACTTCTACATGCAGCCATGCTGGCATCCCTCTGGTGAGAAGATCGCATGGATCTCATGGAGGCATCCACAAATGCCCTGGGAGGGAACAACCGTTCACCTTGCTACACTGGATATGAGAGAGGCAGAACTTCCTAGCGCAAAGGAAACAAAGATAATTGCGGGAGGACAGAGTACTTCCATCTTTCAACCGGAGTTTTCTCCTGATGGTCACTACCTTGCGTACATCTCTGATGAAAGTGGTTTTGGCAGTCTGTATTTGTATGACTTGTCCACGAGGAGACCTCGCCAACTAACCAGAGGTAAAGAAGAGCTTGCGATGCCTGCTTGGGTACAAGGGATGCGAACCTATGGATTTAGCTATACATCTCGTGAGATTATCTGTCGGGTCAATTCGGGAGGGATCAATCGATTGGAGCGAGTCGATATTGAAACAGGGACAGCAGAGCCACTTGAGCAATTCTCCGATTACACCCTGTTGACCCAGCCCGTTCCTTCCCCAACGGAAAACGCTGTCGCTGTAATTGCGCAATCTGCTGTGATTCCAGCTCGTGTAGCTACGTGTACGCTTGCCGTCCAGGAACAGCCACGTATTCATCGGTATTGCACGGCAGCGACTATTCCGGATGGTGAGTTATCCACACCGGAATCTGTTAGCTGGTTTGCCCAGGACGGAGGAGAGGTTCACGGTTTCTACTATCAACCGCGCAATGAGGCCTTTGTGGGAATTGGTCTTCCCCCGGTGATTATCATGGTACATGGTGGACCAAGCTCACAGTATACAGCTGGGTATCATGGCGGTACACAGTTTTTTTCATCTCGTGGTTACAGCGTCCTTGAAGTGAACTACCGCGGGAGTACTGGCTATGGAAGAAGGTATCTGGAAGCACTGAATGGAAAGTGGGGAATCATTGATGTAGAGGATGTGATCTCTGGAGCAGCATTTGTGGTTGAGACCGATCGTGCCGATAGCGGCAGGCTGGCGATCATGGGCGGAAGCGCTGGAGGGTACACGGTCCTTCGTGTTCTTACTGAGTACCCAGGTAGGTTTAAGGCAGCCGTTTGCTTGTACGGGGTTTCTGATCTGTTTACCCTTGCCCAGGATACCCATAAGTTCGAGGCTCATTACCTCGATTCGTTGCTTGGTCCCCTCCCAGAGGCGAGCGAGGTTTATCGTGTTCGTTCTCCAATATTCTCTGCGCAGAAGATTATTGATCCAATTGCTATTTTCCAGGGAGAGGAAGACAAGGTTGTCCCTAGGGATCAGTCAGAAAGGCTGGTTGCCTCTCTTAAGAATCGTGGTGTTCCCTATGAGTACTACCTCTATGCTGGGGAGGGACACGGATTCCGGAAATCAGAGACAATTGAAAGTCTGTACGGGAGAATAGAGCAGTTTTTAATCAAACATCTGCTTTTTGCTTAGATGCTAGCATGCTGGTATCATTGATTAGAGATATTTCCTATGCGATATGGTCAAGCTTCTTCTTTTGAATAAGTGGTTATGTGCCGGTTGTGTAAGGTGAATGAGTTATGGTTTCTCAGCATCCTCACTATCTTGGTCATCGAGAAAGGCTTCGTGAAAGGTTTCTTAAGACAGGTTTTGCCGGATTTGCCGATCATGAAGTTGTTGAGCTGCTTCTCACCCTGGCGATTCCAAGAAGGGATGTAAAGCGACCGGCAAAAGAGCTTCTTCGAAGCTTTGGTAATCTCCGTGGAATACTTGATGCTCCTCTTGATGAACTTCGTGAGACATATGGCATTGGTGAAGTTGCCCCTGTCGCACTACGCATCATCCGTGAGGCAGCGAGCCTCTATCTCCAACAAAAGGGAGAGGGGAGCCAGCCGATGTCTGACCCAGGTTTTTTGCATGATTTCTGGCGAGTGCGTCTTGGTGGTCTACGAAACGAGGTCTTTGAGGTAGCCTATTTGGGTACAGGTGCTTGCCTGTTACGAAATGGGATTGAAAGGCTGGCACAAGGAACGATTGACCGCGCAGCCGTTTATCCACGCAGGGTAATGGAGGCGGCTCTTTACCGGGGTGCAGCCGCTCTCGTCTTCGCACACAACCATCCAAATGGCGACGTGAGACCATCTGTGCAGGACAAAGTGATTACGAAGGCGTTGATTCTTGCTGCAATGACTCTCAACATCGAAGTCATTGACCACCTCATAGTCTGTTCGGATAAGGTGTTCAGCTTCCGCAACGAAGGCCTGCTATGATGGGCATTGCATACCCTATCTTGCAAGGCTTGTCATTACTCAACGATTCAGAGAGACAGATTACTGCTTGTCGACTCCCGAGCTGCGACTATCTTTCTTCTAGCTTCCCAATGATTAGGATTGTAAGTAAGTGTGGGCTTGGGTTACACGCTTGAAACAGTAAGGGTGTTGGTTTGCCGCTTTGGTAGACCCTACAAGCTGTAGATCTGGCTATACTTGTCGGTGATATACCGTGTAAAGTAGGAAGGGTTCAGTCTTTCTCCTGTGATGCGCTGGAGGAGCTCTTGTGGTTCGTACGTCTTACCGAAGCGGTGCACTTGCTTTCGTAGCCAGGAGAGAAGAACGACAAGCTTGCCATTGGCGATTTGTTCGTCGAGATCAGGAATCTCTTCCCTTATGTTTGCGAATATCTGCGCGGCATATAGATTTCCCAACATGTATGATGGGAAGTAGCCAAACATTCCAGCCGACCAGTGTACGTCTTGCAGAACCCCATGCGTGTCATCCTCGGGTACAACGCCCAGGTAGCGTTTCATTGCACCTTTCCACAGCTCTGGCAAATCACCAGCATTGATTCGCCCATTTATCAATTGTTCTTCAAGTTCAAAGCGAAGCATGATGTGTAGGTTATAGGTTACTTCATCTGCCTCTATTCGGATGAGAGAAGGGGTAACTGTGTTTAGCCCGTTATACAACGTCTCAGTCTGAGTGTGGGCGAATTCCGGGAAGATGCTGGCCAGGATCGGTTGGAAGAATCTTAGGAACGGGAGTTGTTTACCAACCATGTTTTCCCACATTCGTGATTGAGATTCGTGGATTCCAAAGGAGGCGCCTCCATCAAGACCGCTCCAATGCAACCTGGGAGGAATCCCTTGCCCGTATAACGCGTGGCCTCCTTCGTGCATAGTGGCGGATATGCCAGAGAACAAATTGTTGCCAATAAAGCGGGTTGTGACACGGGTGTCTTGCGGTCCCGTAGAGATGGTGAATGGGTGCACGGTTGTGTCGAGCCGGCCAGCAGAAAAATCGTAGCCCATTGCTTTGAGCACGCGCAAAGAAAGTTCTTCTTGTTTATCAATGGGAAATGTTCCATCTAGTACTTCCGTGCGCGGGCGAGTACCCTCTTCACTTAATTGCTTGATAAACGGTACGAGTTTGTCACGTAATGGCTTAATCACCGAACGGAGCTGCTCGGTGCTCATCCCCGGTTCATACTCTTCGAGCAAGGCATCGTAAGAATTATGTTCATAGCCATAGAACTCCGCAAACTGTCGCGAGAAGTCAATCATCTTTTGCAGATGGGGCTGGAAAAGCTCAAAGTTTGAGGTTTTCTTTGCCTGTTCCCAGGCCGACTCACTTCTCGATTGTGCAATGGTAAATTGTTCATAGATGTCGGGTGGGATTGACTTATGCCGATGATAGGCTTTTCCCACTACGCGTATGCTTGCTTGTTCCTCTAAGGAGAGATCCTCTTGCGTTTCTAGCTGTTCCAAATAATGACCAAGCTTGTCCGATACCCGAAGCTCAAATGCCATCCTAGCGAGTTTCCCCAGTACGAGCGCTCGCGCGGCGTGCCCTTTTTGGGGAAGGTAGGTACGTTGGTCCCAGTTAAGTAACGAAATAGCGGATTGTAGCTTACCAATCTCTTGGAGGTGCTTCTTGTAAGCAGTGAGGGTATTCATACTATTAGGTCCTCAATTGATTTCTTTGTTTGCAGGAGAACAGACACGGTTTCTCAGGGTCCCTATACCTTCGATTTCCACTTCTACTAAGTCGCCAGAAGATAGCGGACCTACACCTGACGGGGTACCGGTAGCGATTACGTCACCTTCTTCTAAGGTCATAAATGAGGTAATCTCCTCAATGATCTCTGGAATGGAAAAGATGAACTGGCTTGTCGTAGCATCCTGTTTTGTTTCTCCATTCAGTCGTAACTGGATGTGAAATGGCTCCTCAATCTCATCCTTGGTGATGATTACTGGACCGAGAGGAGCGGACGTATCGAATCCCTTTGCCCGGACCCAGTTCTTGTCCCATCCTTGCGCTTCGCGATCGGAAACATCATTCATACACGTGTATCCTAAGATAACATTCATTGCCTTGTTGGCTGGCACGTTTCTGCAACGACATCCAATGACTATGGCAAGCTCGGCTTCGTAATCTACGTGAGGGCTAGGTGGAAGAATGATGTTATCTTCTGGACCGATGATAGCGGAGGGAGGCTTGAAGAATAGCAAGGGTCTAACAGGTACCTCATTCCCTAGTTCTTGCGCGTGTGCAGCATAGTTTCGTCCTAAGCAGATAATCTTTGTAGGAGTGCACGGAGTAAGTAACCGCACCTCAGACAGGGCATAGTTTTGCCGAGAGGTAACGATCTCTTGGCCGCAGAGCTTTCCAGCTAGTGACTCTTTGCCTTCACCGGGTAAGAATCGCACGTACTGCATTCTTCTCCTCTTAGTAGACATGGGTCAGTTGACGAACAACAATAAATTACTGTGTATCGATCAAGTAGCACAAGCTTGCACTAGAATACACTGTAACATAGAATAAGTTGTGTTTGAGCCAGAGTGGCGGAATTGGCAGACGCGCGGGACTCAAAATCCCGTGGCCTTCTAGGCCGTGTGGGTTCGACCCCCACCCCTGGCACTAACCTCTTATCAAGGGTTCCTCTTGGCCGTCTTTGGACTGTGTTGTTGGGACTTGCGATTTCGCCGCAAGTATGCAGGAATGTCAAGATCGCTTATCCCACCACGGCTTTCTTGTTGTAGATGCGCGAGCATTGATTCATTATCCAGAGATGCGCCTTCTTCTACGCCATAACTGACTGAGAATCCTGTAGCGATTACTGTTAAGCGGACTCCTTCCATCCCATCATGGATTGCAGTGCCGAAAATGATGTCCGCTCGATCAGATACTGCCTCGCGGATCAAAGAGGCTGCTTCAGTAACCGCTTCTAAGGTAAGATCGGGGCCTCCCGTGATGTTCATGATTACCTTGCGTGCACCCTTGATTGAGCCGTCGAGCAGGGGTGATGAAATCGCAATACGTGCTGCATCCTTTGTCTTACTTTCTCCTTCCCCTTCTCCAATGCCCATCATTGCAGTGCCTGCATCTCGTAACACGCTCTCTATGTCTGCAAAGTCGAGGTTGATCATTCCTGGAACAGTGATTAGATCAGAGATTCCTTCCACACCTTGCCTGAGAACCTCATCAGCTAGAGCAAAAGCTTGCGTGATTGGGATATCCGAAGGAGCAACCTTGAGGAGCCTGTCATTGGCGATTGTGATAACGGCATCAACGGCCTCTGATAGACGCGCTATTCCCGCTTCAGCTCTCTCAGCCCTTGTTAGTCCCTCAAAGGAGAACGGGCGCGTAACGATTCCTGTGGTCAGAATCCCTGCTTCCTTAGCCAAGGAGGCAATCACGGGAGCGGCACCAGTTCCGGTTCCGCCACCCATTCCAGCGGTGATGAATGCCATATCAATGCCACTAAGTAGATCCATGATCTCTTCGTGGGTCTCCTCAGCGGCCAGCCTTCCGATTTCGGGGTCCCCTCCAGCGCCCAATCCACTGGTTAATCTACGCCCGATTTGAAGACTGCGATGAGCTTGTACAACTTCAAGTACCTGGGTATCCGTGTTTATAGCAACTAATTCCACTCCACTGATGTTGGTGGAGAACATCCGATCAACAGCGTTTCCTCCACCGCCTCCTACGCCGATTACCATCAGCCGAGCAGGGGGTGTCATGTTTATTTCGTTGGACATTCTCACCCCCGGAAAAAGCGATTGAACCAGGAGAAGAGCTTGTTTATTAGGGAACTTCTCTTCTTTGCGTATCGTCTCTTGCTGAAATCTCTTGTTTCCACCGTATATCGCAGTAATCCGATCGACGTAGCATAGATTGGCGACTCGACAATGTCTCTTAGGCCATGTATTCCTCGAGGAATCTTCCCTTGTCGTACTGGGATCTCGTAGCGTTGAGCTGCAAATTCCGCGATTCCGTTGAGTAATGAGGTTCCTCCTGTAAGAACCAATCCTGCAGGGACAAGGTCACGATACCCTGCATCTTCAACTTCTTGCAGTCCAAGGTCAAGGAGTTCCTCTACGCGTGGCTCTATAATCTTTGCCAGTTTCTTTCTAGAAACGGTCTTCTTGCTGTCTCCTCCGATTGTAGCGACCTCGATTTTCTCGTCTTCGCTAATGCTATCTACCAATGCTGTTCCTGCTTGCTTCTTGATCAGCTCCGCTTCTTCAATCGGTGTCTGCAATCCAACCGTGATGTCGTTAGTGATGTGCTCTCCAGCGATTGGGAGTACCTTTGAGAACCAAATGTCTCCACCGCGGAATACACTGATATCTGTAGTTCCGCCTCCAACGTCCATGAGGATGACTCCCAGTTCCTTCTCTGCCGAAGAGAGAACCGCCATCGAAGAGGCAAGTGGCTCAAGGACTATTTGATTAATCCCAATGTTTAGTGCCTCTACGCACCGGACCAAGTTGTGTACGGCCGTGATTGCCCCAGTGACGAGGTGTACATCAACCTCTAGCCGGGTACCTGTCATACCAACTGGATCAGTAATACTATCTTGGCCATCCACTATATACTGTCGCGGAATTATATGTATCAGCTCGCTTTCTGGTGGGAGCTGAATTGCTTGGGCAGTTTCTACAACACGACGTACATCATCCTGCGTGATAATTCTATCGGGACGGTTGATAGACACGGTGCCACTGTTGTTGATGGAGGTGATGTGTTTCCCAGCGATTCCTACATATACCGAATCAATGGCAACATCGGCCATATTCTCTGCTTCTTCAACTGCTTTGCGTATAGAGGCGATTGTGCGACCGATATCTACCACTACACCTTTCTCTAAACCGTTTGATACGGCTTTTCCCACACCAATGATTTCTATTAATCCATCGGACACGTTACCTACAAGCGCAACAACCTTAGTGGTGCCTATGTCGAGACCCACTACCACTCTTTCCTTGCTCATCTTTTCACCGCCTTGCGGGGTACAAGTATTGCCTCACCCTCAAATCTGAGATCTATCGATTGATAGTCATCCAAATCAATGCTAGCGAGCAACGCCACTAGAGCATCAATTCTGGGCCTGATCTTTTCTATAGAACCTAATATTATTCTTAGTTCACCCGGTGTATATAGGGTAACCTCTCTAGGATTTCCAAAATCCATTAGGGAAAACGGCCCCTCGCTCATTCCTAGACTGTATAGGTATTCAACGACTTTGGTTGCTTCTTTGTTTGTCAGCATACTTGAGGGGTCACTGCTGGTAAACTCTATCCCCTTTACAGAAAGAAAAGGGCGCTCATCCTCAGCTACTTGGTAAAGCAATCTCCCGCCTTCTGCAATTGCTACAGGCTTCCCTTGCTCGTCAGTATCGTATAACGCTGCAATTGGCACACGCTCGCGAATCGTAATCTGCATTGTGTGTGGATAGACTCGTTTGACATAGGCTTCCTTTACCCACGCTATTGATAAGAGGGCTTTTTGGGTACGGGACGCAGAGATTCGTAGAAGATTCTCTCCTATTCGGAGTCCACTTTTCTGCTTGATTTCTTCTAAAGAGATATGATGGTTCCCTCTTACTGTAATCTCCTGCAAATTGAAGGGAGCGAACCAGGGTGTAAATAGAACAATTATGGCAGCAGCGATAAGAACCCCTCCTAAAATAACCAGCCTACAAGAAAACTTCTTTCCCCCTCCTCTTGTTCACGGTCACTCTCCAATGACCTCAAGTTCCATTTCAAGCTGAATATGAGAACTCTTATACACCTTTCTACGTATAATGTCAATTAATTCAAGAACTTGAGCGCTTGTTGCTCCTCCACAGTTGATGATGAAATTGGCGTGTTTCTCAGATACCTTGGCCATTCCCACCCTAAATCCCTTTAGGCCAGCCTGTTCAATCAACCTACCCGCAGATAAGCCTGGAGGGTTCTTGAATACGCAGCCAGCGCTATAGGCAGAGGAGGGTTGACTTAATCTTCGTCGGTTGAGAATCTCGATACAGTCGTATACTTTGCCGTTCAGATTCATCTTTGCCCACAAGATTGGTAGCTTGTTCTTGACAAAGACGCTTGTTCGATAGGAAAACCCGCAGTCCTTTGCTGGAATCACCTCGATCCTGGTAGCTGAATTGAGGATGGCTACTTGTTCCACTTCTTGCCCTATCGCTCGCTCAGGAATTCCGGCGTTCATTGCGATTGCGCCCCCAAGCGAACCAGGGATTCCAGCAAGAAAATTGAGCGATTGCCGATTCGCTTGATCTAGGCGTGTGATAAGTTCGGGAAGAGGTTCTCCCGCAAGTGCGTGCACCCAACCATCTCTGATGCTTGCCCCCCGTAATTGCGATGTTCCAATTACCATGCCCGAGTAGCCTTTGTCGGGAAAGAGAATATTTGAACCGGCACCTAGGATCATGTATGCGAGCTCGTATTCGTTACAGAGACTGATCGCTTCTTGCAATATTCCGATAGTTGTGGGTAAGAAGAAGCAAGTTGCTCTTCCACCGATTGCAAGCGTAGTATGCAGGAAGAGCGGTTCGTCAAAGATTACCCTGCCCTGAAGAGAGATGAGCTTGGCATGTAATTCGGCTTGGTTCACACTCTGCAGAACTGTCCCTCCTCTAGGAAGCATGACAACTCCTCAGTAACTGTCCAAATGTCGCCGGCGCCGAAGCTGATAATGAAATCCCCTGGCTCGATATATCTCTTAAGAAAAGAAACAACCTTTTCCTTGTCCTCAACAAAATGGAGGTCAAGATTAGATGAGTTGCTAATTGCTGCTGCAATTAGCCTTGAAGTGATCCCTGGGATTGGTTGCTCGCGAGCAGGATAAATCGGGGTTAGTAGTACTGTGTCCGCCTCGCGAAATGCATTGCCAAACTCACCGCTGATCGCTCTAGTTCGACTGTAGCGGTGAGGCTGAAAAATGGCCACGATCCGTCTGTGATTCCAACCGTCGCGAATCGCCTGCAGGGTTGCTTCAATCTCTTCGGGTAAGTGTGCATAATCGTCCACTACCGTGACTCCATTTTCCTCCAAGAGTTGGAAACGTCGTTTGGGTAGGCAGAAATCCTCTAGAGCACTGGCAGCTTCAGTGAGGCTAATCCCAGCAAGGAAGCAGGCGCCAATGGCGCAGAGGGCATTACGCACATTGTGATTGCCAGGGGCAGGAAGCTGAACAGGGCAGATTGGCTTTCCTTGATAAACAAGATCGAAATTGGTACGAAAGCCTTTGTGTGCAATGTTTCTTGCACTTAGTTCTGCATCTTCACATATTCCTACAGTGAAAGCATCAGGGACTTCACGTGCCAGTTCGCGAACGTTCCGGTTATCGATTGCGAGAACGGGAAGTTCTGATTGACGAATGTACTGAGCGAAGCTTCTCTTAATTCCAGCCAAAGTAGAATAGGTATTCAAGTGATCACGACCAATATTATTAAGAACTGCGATCGTTGGATGCAGTGCCAGGAATAAGCCATCACTTTCATCCACCTCGGTAACGAAGAAACTCCCCTGCCCAAGATGAGAGTTCCCTTTTAGGCCTGGACACTGTGCCCCTATGAGATAACTTGGATCTTGTCCTGTTGCGGTCAGAATGGTGGCAGCCATAGCAGTAGTGGTTGTTTTTCCGTGTGTTCCTGCTATTCCGATGCTCTTGTACCCGTACAGCAGTGAGGCCAGGGCGTGCAATCGCTTTACAACGGGAAGGTTGCGTCTTCTTGCCGCTTTGAGCTCTGAGTTTTCCTCTCCGATTGCTGATGAAACAATGACCCCATCTAGATTACCATCAACGAGATGAGGATCGTGCCCGAGATAGACAGACGCACCTGCTTCTTTCAGTTGAGCGACCTCCTGATTGTTACGTAGGTCGGAACCAGAGATTTTCATTCCCCTGTCTAACATTACTTTGGCGAGACCACTCATGCCTGCTCCACCAATTCCTATGAAGTGGTAACGTTTCCCAGTTTTGATCACGTTTGTGCTCCCTCTAGTAAAGTACGGATTTCTCCTAGAATTGCCGTTGATGCTTGTCGTTGACCAAGCTGCCAAGAGTGCTGTGCCATCTGGATGAGTTTCTCCTTGTTCATTACTGTCTCTTTGATATGGGTAAGAAATGGGAGATTCGTCATGTCTTTTTCTGCTACTATTGCGCAAGCGTTCCGTGATTCCAGGTAGCGGGCATTTTTCCACTGATGTCCATTAGCTGCTTCCCCCCATGGAATCAACAAAGCCGGTTTTCCACAAGAAGTGATTTCGGCAAGGGTGGTAGCACCGGCACGGGAGACGATTAGATCTGCTATTGCAAATGCATCACTCATCCGGTCAATGTAGCGGAATACCACGAGATTATTCACTCTGGCGTTACCAAACTCTTCCTCGATTGAGTGTTCTCTTGCTTTGTTTCCAGTGATAAGGAGTATCTGTATTTGCTCGCTCTTGGAGAGTCTTTCTCTGGCACGCATGACAGCTTGGGTTAGGATGGCTGCTCCGTGAGATCCTCCAAACACGAGTACCGTTTTCTTCTCAGGGTCAAGGCCGAAACGATGGTAAATGCTCGTTTCCCGT
>Ga0307431_1001566_pt1 | contig 13004 bp, 10 predicted proteins | sample SalMarWE160170MG_FD_202155 | JGI IMG/M metagenome (GOLD analysis project Ga0307431, IMG submission 202155) | Salt marsh sediment microbial communities from the Plum Island Ecosystem LTER, Massachusetts, United States - WE1603-170 | ecosystem: Environmental > Aquatic > Marine > Intertidal zone >...
CCGAGATCCCCTCCTGAGAGAAGGATTCAATTTCATCAAGGCCCTGCACGGTGCTCACCTGCTCCTCAATGACCTCGGTGATGCGAGACTCCACGTCTCTTGATCCTGCCCCCTCATAGGTGGTGATGATTCCCACCGTGGGGATCTCCATATCGGGCATCATGTCGATACCGAGCTGCGTGAGGCATACCAGCCCCACAATCACGACGGCCGTGAAAGCCATGGCAGTGGCGACCGGGCGACGAACGCCGATTTCAGGAAGCCGCATGACTACTTACCTCCTCCCGTAATCTTCACGGGCATGCCGGGCTTCAGGCCCTTGTGCCCCGATACGATCACCAGATCTCCGGGGTTCACCCCCTCGATCACCTCAACCCTGTTGCCCTGCACGAGGCCTGTTTTTATGGTTTGTTCTCTTGCCTTTGAATCCTGTGCCAGCATGACGTAGCTTACGCCGTCTCGCTCAAGAACAGAGTCTCTGGAGATGATGGGAATGCCGCTCTTTTCCATAAGGGTGATCTTGACCCGGGCATACATCCCGGGCTTGAGCCTGAAGTCAGGATTGGGGACCTCGAGCTTCACCGGAAAGGTCCTTGTCTGGGAATCGATCAAGGGCCGTATGAGGCTCACCTCACCCTTAAATACCTCGTCGGGATATCCGTCCACCCTGATCTCAGCCCTCTGTCCCAGGCAGAGGTCTTGTATCTTGCCTTCCGGGATGCCCGCCTCAATATTGACCTTGCGGATATCCGCAATATGGAGGATCGGTGTGTCCGGCATCGAAGAAATGAACTCCCCCTCGTTTTTGAACCGCTGCAGTGCCACGCCGGGGAAGGGCGCCGTAATCACGGAATCCTTAAGGTTCTGCTCGGCCATTTTCAGCGCCGCATCAGCCTGCGCAACCTGGGCACGGGCTACCTCGATATCCTCCTGGGTCGATCCCCGTTTTGCCATCTCCAGGTATTCTCCGGCCTTCTTGTATTGCGCCTCTGCCACCTGGAGCTGCATCTTGATGCCGTCGAAGGACTTTTCCGACACCACGTTCCTGCGGTAGAGAGACTCATTCCTTGAGAATTCCTTTTGCGCCCACCCCAGGTTGGCCTTTGCGCTGCTGAAATCCGCCTCAGCCTGCTCGATTAACTCCCGGCGGGTGCCGGCAAGGACCTTGTTCAAGGTCGCCTTTGCCGTGGCCAATGCGGCCTGGGCCTGTTGTTTGGCAATGATGAGGGATGATTGCTCCAACTGTACAAGAATTTGACCCTGTTTTATCTGATCTCCCTCTTCCACGAAGATCTTCTCGCACCTTCCGGATAGCTTCGGGCCGATCTTGCTTTCCCTGTAAGCACTGATCGTACCTGTAGCCGTCACCACGGATGAGATGGCGCCCAGCTGCACTTCCTCCACCTCCACCGGGATGCTTTGAGATGCAATGGCCCCTCTTCGTGTACCTCCCTCATTCTTTGACTCAGCGTCCTTCCCGCACCCGGTAAAGGTGAAAAAAGCTGCGATGGCCATGGTGGCACAAAGAGATATGATTGTATTTTTCATCGTAATAGCCGCTCCCTTCTAAGGATGAACGATTCTATTTACTATACAGCCTCATATTCCTCATGTAGGTTCTCAAAAAGTCCGGCTCGTTGCTTTACAGATGACCTAACCTAGATTCCGGCTTCCGCCGGAATCTAGGGATATTTAGCCAAACTTATTGACTACTCATAGCATGGTTATCATTTGGGTTGGCGGGCTTCTGTTTTTTTCCCTCAGGCTGATCCACTAAGATAGACCCGAAGAATATCTCCATAATCGTGTCGGCATCGATGGGATACCGATCTCCCTGCTCGAGATATTGAATGATCAGACCAGAGATCATTCCATCCAAGGCCGCTGCCAGCAGGAAAGGGTCGAGATCTCGAAAGACCTCATTCCTGATCCCTCTCTCGAATACAGCGGCAAGCCTTGCGATTTCACGTTCACGCCCCTCCTTCAATTCTATGCCGATAGATGAGAGCGCTGAAGGGCCGGTCCTGGTGATCTCGGAAAGGTAGAGGCGAAAAAAGTCCGCATTCTTCTTGACGAGCCCGATGAGACCATCAAGAAATGTTCTGATGCTGTCCATCTCATCCTTGTCGCCCTCTAAGGTGTCCCGGAGAGCGTCTTCCATCTCATCAATCTTTTCCAGGAGAAGCGCCCCGTAGAGATCCTCTTTATTGTTGAAGAATTTATAGAGGGTGCCCACCGAGAACTCCGATTCTCTCGCAATATCCTGCATCGTTACCCCATGGAAGCCGCTCTCCGAGAACATCTTGAGGGCTACCCTGAGGATCTCCCAACGGTGACGCTGGAGTTCCCGTTCCTTCCGCGATACTTTCAATGATTGCATCTTTACCTCTCTGATGAATGAGGTTGCTCTGAATATATTTTCAGGATATGAATATATGTTCTTAATATGAATATCAAGTTAAAAGTTGAAATTTAGTTCACAAAATTCCATATTCATCACTGTCATTATTTCGGCTTGATTTCGGGATATAGTTAGCCTATAAAAAAATAACTCTTCACGCATTGTAAGGCAGCTATATGATTGAGCGGTATACACTTCCGAGGATGGGCGCAATCTGGGAGCCCCGCTATAGGTACCAGAAGTGGCTTGAGGTCGAGATATCGGTATGCGAGGCCATGGCCAAAGAGGGGATGATACCGGCTCAGGCAGTTGAAACGATCAAGGAGAGGGCCGCCTTTTCCGTCGAGAGGATCGATGAGATCGAAAAGGAGGTAAAGCACGATGTCATCGCCTTCTTGACGAATCTGGAGGAGAGCGTCGGTCCTGATGCCCGTTACATCCACTTAGGCCTCACCTCATCGGATATCCTGGATACCGCGCTCGCCCTTCAGCTCAAGGAGGCGATGCTGATCATCATTGAAGATCTCCAGGGGCTTCTCGAGGTCTTAAAGAATCGCGCCTTTGAGCATAAGAATACGGCAATGATCGGACGCTCCCATGGGATCCATGCCGAACCCGTTACCTTCGGGCTCAAGCTCGCCCTGTGGCACAGCGAGATGAGGCGGAATATGGCAAGGCTCGAGCAGGCGCTGGAGGTGATCAGTTACGGGAAGATATCAGGGGCTGTAGGCACCTTTGCCAATATTCCCCCACGGATCGAGGAGTATGTCTGCACCCGGCTGGGGCTGAAGCCGGCGGAGATATCTACCCAGGTAATTCAAAGGGATCGACACGCACAGTACTTTACCTCCCTGGGCATCCTAGCCGGCTCCATCGAGAAGATCGCCTTGGAGATACGGCATCTCCAAAGGACTGAGGTGGGGGAGGTGGAAGAGGCATTCGCCCCGGGGCAAAAAGGGTCTTCGGCCATGCCGCACAAGAAGAACCCCGTCGGTTCCGAGAACCTTTCGGGCCTTGCCCGGCTTGTGCGGTCAAATTGCATCGCCGCCATGGAGAATATCCCCCTGTGGCACGAGCGCGATATCAGCCATTCCTCTGTGGAGCGGGTGATTGCACCGGATAGCACCATCCTTATTGATTACATGCTGAGTCGGTTGACAAGGATTATGCAGAATCTCGTGGTTCACGAGGATGCAATGGCTGCAAACCTCAATAAACTGAAAGGACTGATCTTTTCGCAGCAGGTTCTGTTAGCCATCATCGCCAAGGGGTGTGCACGGCAGGAGGCCTATGCTCTCACCCAAAGGATCTCGCTTGAGGCATGGAATACAGGGCAAAGCTTCAAGCAGCTCCTTTTGGATCATCCCGGCATTCGTCACTATCTTGACGAGTCTGAGTTAGAGGAGTTGTTTTCCTTGAGCTATCACCTCAAGCACGTGGAGGAGATCTTTGCACGGGTGTTCGGGCAGTAGAGTCGTTGCTCATGGAAAACCCGGCATCAGCGGCGTGTCCATAAGAAACGCTTGAACGAGAAATACGGCACTATGATTATGTGAGAAAAGGATCCGGCTCGTGAAGGAAAAGGGGATATGGAGCATCAGGCGAGAGAGACATGTGTTCCTCTGAAAAAGGTAAAAGCGAGGTAAAGGAGAGCTCCAAGGGCAAAGATCGGCTCACCATCATGATTTTTAAGGGGGGAGGAAGGGTGAGGACGGTGAAGGTGTCCTTAGGATTTCTCATAGGCGCATCCATCTTTCTTCTCTTCTATATCGTGGCCACGATTTTTGTCACCAATGCCTACTTCTCCATCTCAAGGGATACCAAGATACAAGCGAGAACTATTGCCGCGCTCACCGGAGAGCTTGCAAAGAAAGAGGAGGCTATCGGGAGATTGAGACAACGCAGTTCCTTGCTCGAGGAGTACATCAAGGAGGGGAAGGAATGCACGCCCGAGCCGATGGCCACGATTGACTATACTGAATCCTCTTCCCCAAAGCTGGTGGATATCAATGACCTCGAGGTGAAGAGGGACCGTTCCGAGGTTAAGGTGAATTTCAAGATCGTCAATACACAGCCGGAAGAGGACCCAATCGGCGGGTATATCTTCATTCTTACGCGCATGAAGGGCCGGGAGAAGTCAGAAGTTTGGGTCGACCCGAGCGCGCAGCTTCGAAACGGCAGGCCCATTGACTATAAGCTAGGCCACCGGTTCTTTATCCAGAGGTTTAGAACAGTCACCGGTAATTATACCCTGAATAAGGTGATCGATGACCCCCTTGTCCTGGAGATACTGGTCTACGATACAGATGGAGGGTTGATCCTTAAGAAGGTGGTCGAGGCATAGCATGGATCGATGCCCTGAGATCAGGAGGCGAGATCGAGGATGAGGATGTCGGCGCGGGGATCAGATTTTTTTATTGTTACGGTTATGTGCTCTCCCGGCGATAACTCCCGCATGCTTGTCAAGGGGAGCTCGGCGATAAAAAGCAGATCCGTGAGTATCACGAGGTATTTGGACCGTAGCTTTTGAAACACAAGGGCAGCGAGCCTCTCGTTTATCCTTTCTGCAAGATGCCTGAGGGCCCAGTACCTGATCTGGTTCCTTTTCATTACCTCGATATCCTTCAGCGTCTGCTGAACCGATATGCCCATCTCCTTCATCCTTGGTTCGGTATAGGCCGGCTTTTTCCCTTTGAGCCCGGAGAGGATTTGTCTCTGGACGAGCAGGTCCATGTATCTTCGTAAGGGGGAGGTTGCATTGGTATACGCATCGACCCCTATACCGCTATGGGGCTGCGGCGCCGTATCTATGGTGAGAGGACGAATCTTTCGTCTTTGCTGAAATACGTAGTAGATATAGTGAGACCCGTCAAAGGATAGCCTTTCTTGGGGAGGTTCCTGTCCCCGATACGGGATAGGTACGCCTGCTTCGGCGGCAAACCTCGCCGTGAGCCAATTGTAGAGAATCATGGATTCGGACACCATGACCCTTGCAGGGGTGTCTTGATCTATGAGCGAGACCCGGGGGCGTGATTGGTCATCGAAGGAGAAGTGGATTTCCGGAAGGGGGATGAGCATTGCTCCATTCGTGGCCCGCTTTTGTCTGAGGGCCTGAGTAATTTGATACAGGGCCACAAGGAGGGGGTTTTCCAGATACATCTCGTTGACCTCATCGTACGTACGCTGTTTTTCTACCTTCACAACGGTAAGGGAAAAGCGGTGGCTGACAAGATCCAAGTTTGTATCGAAATCGCAAAAAAGCGTGACGGCCGGTCTCTCGGCGTCTTTCACCAAGCTTAAGGCATTATTGGAAAGCCTCGGGGGGAGCATAGGTATCTGGGTCGCCGGAAGGTATATAGAGCTTGCCCGGGCAAAGGCCTCCCTATCTAAAGGGCTGTCAGGCTCGATAAAGGGGGTTATATCGGTGATGTGGATACCGAGCCTGTAGCCTCTATCAATGGGCTCCAGGCTCAAGGCATCGTCGAAATCCCTGGTAAAGGGTCCGTCAACGGTAAAGACAGGCAGGCCGGTTAAGTTTTCCCGGCCCGAGAAATCCGGCTCATCCTGCGTGATTCTTTCCGCCTCTTCAAGGACAGGCTCGGTGAATTCGGTTCGTATATGGAGCCTGTGGAGATCAAGATTCTCGTCTTCATCCCATACCTTGAGGGTCACGAGCAGTTTACGGGCCTGAGCAATATCCTTTATCCCAGCTCGGGAAAGCATTTCCTTGCCCAGCTTGACATCAGGGGCATCCTCTCCATAGAGGGCAAGTTGGGTGAGCACGTCAACGATTCTTTCCCTCAAGGGCGGATCCTCGGGAATCCTGCCATTGATCAATTCCTTGAGGAACCACCCGCCTTGCGAGATTTCCTGCTCCCTTTGCTCAGCCGCCTCTATGGCCTTTGTTAGCTCCTCTACTTTTTCTGGACTGTGTGGGATAAAACAATTGTCTTTGAGCTTGAAGTACACCTTATCGGCAAACAAGGCTCGTACCAGCGCGGAGAGGTGGTCGTCAGTGATCTGAGTGCTGAAGGCGAGCTCTGCCAGGCCGGCAAAGGAGAATGCCTCATGTTCCTCATGGGTAAGCTCCCACAGCTCATGAACGGAGAGCTTTTCCATAAGCTCGAGGCGCTTTTTCTCAATCGCCTTTAATTCCCTCACCAATTCCTCCCTCGAGCTGGTGAGGGGCAAAGAGATAGATGAGACGAGGAGTGCTCTTTTAGGGGAAATGCTCGCCTCGTGGTTCGAGGAGGTTACAAGCTGGAGCTTGCTTGCTTTGTCCTTGAGGCATACAGCGGTTATAATCTTCCGCTGGTCGATGTATTCGATAATCTTCCCCTCGCTCATATAAAACCCTCACGGCATGCCCTAGGGATAGACGTTCTGGACATCAATCCCATCCGGCATGTTTCTTTCTCCTGATACTTCTGGCCTCTTCCTTCCAGCCCCTTTTTTTCCTGGCCTTGTCTTGACGCCTAGGATCGTGATCCTTGTCCAGGTTGATGAGAAACGATCCCGGCATGAAATCCTCCCGTGTCCTGGCAGGCTCTCTTTGCTCGGGCTGATCCTTTGGCAATGGCGGGCCGTTGATAAACCGGGCCGGAATCGTATCAGCCACATAGAGGCAATCCCCAAAGGCGAAAAAGGCCGTTCCGGAATCGTTCGCTGCCTGGGCGCGTATCTCCACGATCACCGGCTGCCGGTCCTGCCTGCTGGCGATTCGGGCGGCAAGATCCCGATCGGCCGTCATTACCACGTGATTCCCTGGGCCGGGCGCCAGCCCATGCGCGAGCATGGCAGGATATGTCTTTCTCTTGATCCCCTTAAACAGGAGCCTTGGAGGGTTGGCTAGGGGCTCTTGCTCGGCAAGGGGGACAAAGCCCCTCTTCTTTGACCTGATCTTCCTCTCGGCAACCTCAAAGAGACATTCCTTGTCCTGAAGGATAACCTCTGTCAGGTGGGATTCCCGGACATAGGCCATAGAAGGCTCTTCGTGAATGACCTTGAGGAGTTCCTTAATAGAAATAAATCCCTCTCTATCCGGAACAAGGCCGGATTCGTCCGGCCTGATTCCCAGGATATAGCGCATCAACCGCGCCAGGCTATCGACCTTCCTTATATGTTTCCCTGCCATAGACATCGACTATTCAATAAAGATATATCCGGGCTCTCTTACATGTCGTTCTACCGGTATATTCCAACACAGGACCCTTTCCAAGGGGACTGCATTGCCTGTCATTAAACCTGTCGCCCCTGCCTATGTCAACCTCATAATTGGATTCCTCAGCCCAGGGCGATGTCATGGAAAAAGATACGCTCATAGTTTCTCAGCCGAGCCTTACCTTTATGCTTACCCTAGCACCCGGTTTGCATTTGACAACCTCTCATCGCCGGTGGTATAAATTTTTCATCAGCAACCCAGCAGGAAGGAGAACGACCATGGCCCAGACAAGAGACGAGCAGCTCATCCTGTGGTTCGAGGAGATCGCTATCACCGATGTCCCCCTGGTGGGAGGAAAGAACGCCTCCCTGGGAGAGATGTACCAAAAGCTCACCGGCAAGGGGGTGAACATCCCCGGCGGCTTTGCCGTCACCGCCTCTGCCTACCGCTTCCTGCTTAAAGAAGCAAAGATCGAGTCTGCCATCAAAGACGCCCTTGAGGGACTCAATACCCACGATATGAAAAACCTCCAGGAGCGGGGAGAGCGGGTACGCACCCTCATCAGAAACACCCCCTTCCCCCCCTCCCTTGCCGATGCCATCCTCAACGGCTACCACACCATGGAGGAGCGCTACAGCAACGGGGTGGATGTGGCGGTCCGCTCCAGCGCCACCGCAGAAGACCTCCCCGATGCCTCCTTTGCCGGCCAGCAGGAGACCTTCTTGAATATCCGGGGCGAGGATGCCCTGATCGATGCCTGCAAGCGCTGCTTTGCCTCCCTTTTCACCAACCGGGCCATCAGCTACCGCCACGACAAGGGTTTCGGCCAGTTCGACGTCTACCTCTCCATTGCCATCCAGAAGATGGTCAGATCCGATGAGGCCTCCTCAGGGGTGATCTTCTCCATCGACACCGAGACAGGCTTCAAGGAGGTGGTCTTTATCAACGCGTCCTGGGGCCTGGGGGAGAACGTGGTCCAGGGCAGGGTCAACCCTGACGAGTACTATGTGTTTAAGCCCACCTTACAGCAGGGCAAACGGCCTATCGTGGGAAAGCGGGTAGGCACCAAGGAGCTCACCATGGTCTACACCGACGACCCTGGTGAGCCGGTCAAAAACATCCCCACCCCTCCTGAGCGGGCCTCCCGCTTCACCCTCACCGACGATGAGATCCTCACCCTTGCCCGCTGGGCCTGCGTCATTGAGGAGCACTACGGCAAGCCTATGGACATCGAGTGGGCCAAGGACAGGGCAGAGGGGGAACTCTATATAGTCCAGGCCAGGCCCGAGACCGTGCACTCCCAGCTGACCGAGAAGACCATGGAGACCTATATCCTCAAAGGCACGGCTGAGCCCGTGCTCACCGGCCAGGCCGTGGGCAGCAAGATCGGCCAGGGCATAGCCCGCATCATCGAGGATTCCGCCCAGATCGGGGAGTTCAAGAAAGGCGAGGTGCTCATCACCACCATGACCGACCCTGACTGGGAGCCCATCATGAAGATCGCAGCTGCCATCGTCACCAACAAGGGGGGCAGGACCTGCCATGCAGCCATCATCTCCCGGGAGCTGGGCATCCCCTGCATCATCGGCACCGAGACCGCCACCACACAACTGACCACCGGCCGGGAGGTGACCGTGTCCTGCGCCCAGGGGGACACCGGCTACCTCTACGAGGGGCTCATCCCCTTTGAGGTGGAGAAACTCGATCTCAGCTCAGTTCCCCGCACCAGAACCCAGATCATGATGAACGTGGGCATCCCGGAGCGGGCCTTCAGGGAGTGCCAGATCCCCAATGACGGGGTGGGCCTGGCCAGGGAGGAGTTCATCATCAGCTCCCACATCGGGATCCATCCCCTGGCCCTCCTCCACTACAAGGAACTCACGGAGCGGGCCGAAACCGATCCCGAGATCAAAGCGCTCATCGAAAAGATCGACTCCCTCACCGCCACCCACCCGGAGGATAAGCGCTCATTTTTCATCGACAGGCTGGCCCAGGGGATCGGCAGGATCGCAGCCGCCTTCTACCCCAAGGATGTGATCGTGCGGCTGTCGGATTTCAAGACCAATGAGTACGCAAACCTGATCGGAGGCTCCCTCTATGAGCCGGTCGAGAGCAACCCCATGATCGGGTGGCGGGGGGCCTCCCGCTACTATGACCCCAAGTTCAAGGAGGCCTTCGGCCTGGAGTGCGAGGCCATCCTCAAGGCCAGGGGCGAGATGGGGCTCACCAACATCAAGGTCATGGTCCCCTTCTGCAGGACCCCTGAGGAGGGAAAGAAGGTGATCGATACCATGAAAGAGTTCGGCCTCATCCAGGGCGAGGATCAATTAGAGCTCTACGTGATGTGCGAGATACCCAGCAATGTGATCGTGGCGGACCGCTTCGCCGACATCTTCGACGGGTTCTCCATCGGCTCCAACGACCTCACCCAGCTCACCCTGGGCCTGGACCGGGACAGCGACCTGGTGGCCCACATCTTTGATGAGCGCCACGAGGCAGTCAAGGCCATGGTCAAACAGGTTATCACCGTGGCTAAACACCGCGGCAGGAAGATCGGCATCTGCGGCCAGGCGCCCAGCGACTTCCCGGAGTTCGCCACCTTCCTGGTGGAGTGCGGCATCGATTCCATCAGCCTGATACCGGACACCGTGATCAAGACGCGCATTGCGATTGCCAAGAAGGAAGAGGAGATGGGGATAAAGGCATGAGAGACATCGAGGATGGTGTCCGATACTCCACTCATTACATCATCTCCGGCCCAGACTTATAGTAAGTGGCAATTCATGTAAGGAGTGCAGCTATAAACTGTAACCCGGGCATTTGCGTATGTCCAAGAAGTCGCGGCAGACCATCACTTTGTGCGAAGGTAAGGATCATAGGGACAGCATATCTGGGCGTGCCCAGAGGAGGCTATTTCTGATGCGGAATAAATGGTTTGACAACACAGCAACCACGAGGTTATAGATAGCAGCGATCTTTTATTAAAGGTATCTTATAGGCAAGGAGCTGAGATGTTTGAAGTCAGACTTCATGGACGGGGTGGACAGGGCGCGGTAACCTCTGCAGAGCTTCTGGCCCTGGCAACGATCAATGAGGGAAGATACGGCCAGGCCTTTCCAAGCTTCGGTCCGGAGAGACGGGGAGCGCCGGTCGTTGCTTTTTTCAGGAGCGACGATAAGCAGATCAAGGTGAGGACGGAGATCAACAACCCGGATCTCGTGCTGGTGCTCGACCCTTCCATACTGCGGATCGTAAATGTGACAGCAGGTATGAAAGATGATGGAATTCTCGTTGCAAATACAAGGTATACGGCTACTGAAATACGAGAGGAATTGGGATTGAAATGCAGGCTTGCAGTGCTGAATGCCACCAGAATCGCCTTTGAAGAACTGGGCATCCCTGTTACCAACACTACCATGCTGGGAGCATTGCTGAAGGCAAAACCCATTGTGAGCCCCGATTCTCTCATAGGGCCGCTCCAGGCCAGGTTCGGACGAATAGCGGAGAAGAATATCAATGCCTTTAAAAGGGCCATGAAAGAAACTGAGTTATCTTTTGAATAGAGGAGAATGAACAGTGGGTAAGACGAAGACGGATCTGACGTGGCAGGAACTTGAAGTAGGGGCCGCCATTATTACGCCTGGCAATGCCGTTGAATACAAGAGCGGCGACTGGAGATCCATACGGCCGGTTGTCGATAAGAACAAATGTATAAAATGTGGCACATGCTATATATTCTGCCCTGATGCCGCCATTTATGAGACAGCGGAAGGTTTTTTCGAGGCGGACCTGTATTATTGCAAGGGGTGTGGAATTTGTGCTCAAGAATGCCCTACCCAGGCCATAGAAATGGTTGAGGAGGAAGAGTAATGGGAAAAAGGATTGGGCTTGAGGTATCGCTCTCTGCCGCTGAGGCGGTAAAAATGGCGAATGTTGACTGCATCGCCGCTTATCCTATCACGCCCCAGACACATATTGTTGAACACCTGTCTAAACTGGTAAATGACGGTGAATTGGACGCAGAATTTATACCGGTAGAATCTGAACACTCTGCCATGAGTGTAAGCGCCGGCGCATCTGCCGTTGGAGCAAGGGCGTTCACCTGCACCAGCTCCCAAGGCCTCGCATTGATGAATGAAATCGTTCACATAGTTGCCTCTATGAGATTGCCTGTTGTCATGATTCTGGCAAATAGATCTATGTCGGGGCCTATCAGCATCTGGAATGACCATACGGATGTTATGTCCATCAGAGATTGCGGATGGATTCAGGTTTTTGCCAATAGTGGACAAGAGGTATTCGACCACGTACTCTTCGGCTATAGGGTAGCGGAAAGCCGCGATGTTATGCTGCCCCTTATCATAAACATAGACGGCTTTATATTAACACATGTGATTGAGCCTATAGAATTCTGGGAGAAAGAACAGGTAGAACAGTATCTTCCGGATTTTAAGCCTATCCATCGCCTGCACCCTGACAAACCGGTAACTATGGGCGCGGTTGGATTGCCGTCCATCTTTTCAGAGGCAAAGGTTGCCCAGGATGAGCCCCTTATACAATCAAAGTCCACCATTATATCCGCATGGAAAGAGCTGGGAGATATTGTGGGAAGATATTACAGCCCTATCGAAACTTATAGAAGTGACGATGCAGAGACATTGTTTATTACTCAGGGCAGCTACGGAGAAACCGTTTCTTTGGCTGTAGATGAATTAAGGGATGACGGCATTTCAGTCGGTCTCATTATGGACAGGCTGTGGAGACCATTTCCCTTTGATGAATTCCGGAAGGCTACAGGCCGGGCAAAAAACCTCATTGTTATTGACAGGGCAATATCGTATGGAGGCCAGGGAGGTCCCCTGGCTATTGATTTGCGCTCTGTTCTCTATAAAGAGAAAAACCAGCCTGATATCGTCAATTTTATTTGCGGTCTCGCCGGCAGAGACGTAAATATTCAAGATTTTAAGAATATGTATCATAAGGCCATGCACAAGGTAAAAGAACATCCTCGAGAAGAAGATTTTGAATATTATGGAGTGAGAGGTAAGTAATGGGAATGCTGGAGCCAACCAATATATATGCATACAAACTGATCACCAAAAAAGACTATTTTGCGCCGGGCCACAGGGCATGCCAGGGTTGTGCAGAGGCCTTAGCTGTTCGGCTTGTTGCCAAGGCATTGGGCAGAGATACCATTGTCGCCTCTGCTACCGGTTGTATGGAGATTATATCATCTCCTTTTCCCTTCACCAGCTGGAGGGTCCCGTGGATACATGTTGCATTTGAAAATGCAGCGGCAGTTGCATCAGGTGCAGAAGCGGGCATGAAGGTCTTGATGAGAAAAGGAAAAGTGCCCAAAAAAAAGATAACTTTTCTGGCCATGGCAGGTGACGGAGGCACGAGCGATATAGGGATTCAGGCCTTATCGGGCGCCCTTGAGAG
>Ga0307431_1001571_pt1 | contig 12973 bp, 13 predicted proteins | sample SalMarWE160170MG_FD_202155 | JGI IMG/M metagenome (GOLD analysis project Ga0307431, IMG submission 202155) | Salt marsh sediment microbial communities from the Plum Island Ecosystem LTER, Massachusetts, United States - WE1603-170 | ecosystem: Environmental > Aquatic > Marine > Intertidal zone >...
GATAAGCAAATACTATGATGAAGATGGAATTATGGATTATTTAATAGTCTATTTATAGAAAGGAATAGATGGAAATTTCTTTGAAATTAGACCAAGCAAGTGTGAAACAGTTGATTAACAATCTAAGACAAGTTCTTGCAAACGTTAAGATAGATGCAGGTCGTGCTCTATATGATTTTGCAAGAGATGTAATAATGATGGAAAGTGCTGAAGAATGCCCAAGAGATACATGGACTTTAGTTAGCTCTGGGTATGTTAAAGAACCTGAATATCATGCAAATGAAATATCAGTTGAGCTTGGCTATGGGGGACCAGAAGATAAAATGAATCCAAAAACACATAAGATGGCTTCAGATTATATGTTAATGGTCCATGAAGATTTAATGGCACGACATCCAGTAGGAAAATCCAAATTCTTTGAAGATCCTGTAAGAAGGAATGAGCAACTTTTGCTTGAACATCTTGGAGGAAGAATAAGAACAACTATAAATATAGGAGCTGGTAGATAATGGCAAATCTATTATTGGATTTAGTGAATTATATAATAGCTCAAGGATTAGCTACAACTGGAGGTCAGGACATACTATATAATGATATGCCTGATTCACCAAATAATCTAATATCTTTGCTTGAATATGCAGGTCAATCATCACCAATATCTGATTTTGGGTTACGTTCAATACAACCAAATATAAGAAATGAGAGTGATGATGAAGCACGAGTCAAAGCTTGGGCGTTGTACAACTTATTCCACCCAAACGATATAGAGGATAGCATCATTTTCCTTACAGCAACCAGATGGACAAAAATAAGTTGTAGAAATGAACCGTTTAAGCTAAAGGAAGATGAAAGCCATAGGACAATTTATGTATTTAATATGGGAGTATTAACCCATAAAGATAGTTAGAAAGGAGGATAGTTATGGCTATTGATGGCGTAAGAGTAGGTTTAAGTAATCTATATTATGCAACACTTGTTAGTGATGCATCTGGAGGTGTTTCCTATAATACACCAGTCAGATTAACCGGAGCAATAAGTGCAAATATTGACCCAAACTCAGTAATAGCAACCTTGTTTGCAGATGATGGACCATTAGAAGTAGCATCACAATTGGGAACTATTGAGTTAGAATTGATTGTAGCTGACATTCCCTTATCTCACAGAGCAACTCTTCTGGGACACAGCTTGGCATTAGGTGTGGAAAGTGCATATTCTACTGATACTCCACCATGGGTGGCACTTGGATTTAAAGCACTTAAATCCAATAATAGTTATAGATATGTATGGCTACTTAAAGGAAAATTTAGAGAACCTGTATTAAACCACGAAACCAGAGATGATAGTGTTAATTTCCAAACACCTACTATCATAGGCAATTTTGCTAAAAGGGATTTTGATGATATGTGGATGAAGCAAGCAGACGAAGATGCAAGTGGATATGAAGCAGCAACGGGAACTAGTTGGTTCACTACTACAACCATAGACGCATCATAAAATGCCGAATAAAAATAGAATATAATACTCAGACCAAAGGAGGTCAACCATGAGTAACTTAGAAGATGTAAAAATAAAAGGAACAGAAGTCATCCTTAAGGGTAATAAGGAATACCTAAAATATGACCTGAACGCTTTTGCAGAACTTGAAGATAAATATGGTTCTATAAATAAAGCCATAGATGGGCTTCAAGGTAAAATTGAAAAAGACGAAAATGGAAAGGAATTGCCAACATTAGATGAAAATGGAAAGGAAGTTAAAGATAAGAATGGCAACGTCATTCCGAGAAGAAGCTTTAGCATAAAGCTTTTAAGGACACTGCTTTGGGCAGGTCTTATCCATGCTAAGCCTGAACTGACGGAACAGGAAGTGGGTTCTCTAGTGGAATTTAGTGGTTTGAAAAATATTATAGAAGCTATAGGTTTAGCTATTCAAAAATCCATGCCAAAATTAACCAAAGAGGAAGAGATATCCGCAAAAGCTGAAGGAAAGTTCAAGGAAGAAAAAATTAAAGAAAAACTGGCAGAAGACCCAAATTTTTCAAACGAGGCGAAGAACTAGAAGGCTTCGCCTCTGATGATTTTGATTGGCGTTATATAAGATATGCTGGAAGAGTGGTATTAAAAATGGGGAAAGAGGAATTTTGGAAAAGCACACTACGGGAAATAATGGCTTTAGTTAGAGTACATAATGAGGTAAATGACCCGAAAAGAAAAAAGAAAAAACCAATGGTCTTTATTGACCAAGTTTTTTAATAATCTACTAGAAGGATTTTTTATTAAATGGTAGATGTAGGACAACTTAATTCACGGCTAACTTTAATGCTTGCCGATTTTGAGCAGGGAATAGGAAGGGTCTCTGGAATTGTAAATAAACTAGATTCCACTATGAAGACTTTTGGCAAGCAGATGTCAAAGAGCATTGGTAAGCCTATGTCAAAAGAGATAGACCAGACTACAAAATCAGTAAGTATGTTTGGTTCTAAGACCTACGGTGCATTCAAGGATATTGGAAGAATTATACAGGGTATTATAGTTTCTCAATTAATATATAGAGCAATCATTGGACCACTCCAAGAAGCCATCAAGGAACTTGCTAAATTCCAAGTTGAAATGGAGCAGACTGAATTAGCATTTGAAATCTTACTTGGAGGGGAAGAACAAGGTAGAGCTTTTGTTGATATGTTGGAAGATTTTGCAGCCATAACGCCATTTGTGATGGAAAATACTACCAGAATGGCTAGACAACTACTTGCAGTAGGCTTTTCAGTTAGAGAGACATTAACAGTAATGAGAGGTGTAGTAGATGCTATGGCTATTATGGGTGCACGTTCAGACCAATTAGAAAGGTTAGTTGATGCCATAGCCAGAATTAAAGCAATTGGCGCAGAACTTCGTTATATAAAAAGCATTGGTAAGGCTGGGATACCAATATATGACATCCTTAAAAAACAACTTGGAGTAACAGAAGAACAGATAAGAAAAGGTTATTTGCTTTCTTTACCTCGCTCTACCGTAATAACAGCAATCCTTAAAGGAATTAATGAAGCTTTTAAGGAAGGTGGAATAAAACTTTCAAGAACACTTGGTGGTCTTGCTAGCACTATAAAAGACAATATGTGGTTGATAATTAAGGATGCTTTTCAACCACTATATGATGCTGTTAAATCTTATGTAGAGAAAATAGCAGATAGACTTCAATATTTGAGAGAGGCTATGAGGAAGTGGGGAGTCGGAGGATTTTTTGAAGCTCTAATTCCTCCGAACTTAAGAGAACCTATTAGAGAAATAGTGGCATACTTCATTGCTCTTGGAAAAACAATTAAGGAATTATGGATAGCTTTAGAACCACTAAGAAAAGCTTGGCTGGATTTAGGGTTATTAGGAGCAAAACTGCTTTTACCTACCGTTGTAGCAATAATAAAAGGATTAACTAATTTTATAAAAATTGTAATGCAATCGGCAATTGCAACACGTGCTCTTGCTGGAGCAGTAATAGGACTTGGACTATCTATTGTTGTCTTTAGAGCAGCACTTAAACCTTGGATGGCAATTCTCTTTGCAATAGCAGGAGCACTTTTAGCAGTTGCTTCCGCATCAGCAACAGTATCTAAATGGTTAAGTATTCTCAAAGCTAAATTCTTCTCTCTATTTGGAATAGATACCAGCACAATACTTCAGCCAATAGAACAAACTACAGGGGAAGTTGATTTAGATGCTACAATTGCAGCCATAGGAGATGCTTATGAAGATTTAGAAGAAGATATAGAAGGTGCAAATGGTGCATTAAATAATTTCCTCTTGTCCTTTGATGAAATATATAGAATTCCAGAAGAAGCAGAAAACAAAATAGAATTGCCAGATTTAGGAGAACTTGGAGATATAGGGACACTTGATTACGAAATTCCTACACTTGAACCACTAGAAGAAGAAATTGGTGATTTAGAGATAAATTTCAAAGAGCTTCTAAGTAAGTTAAAGGATGCTTGGCTAATTTTGTGGAGAGCTTTTGTGGACATAGTTAAAGAAGCTGGACCCAGGATATGGAATTCTATAAAAATAATAGGTGAAGGGATTTGGGAAGCAATTAAAATAATTGGACCTAGATTATTTGAGGCTTGGAAATTTCTTTATACTGATATATATCCTAAAATATTTGCAACCATATTATCTTTAATACCCCCATTGCTTCAAACAGTAGTTATACTTACCACAGAAATAATGTCTTCACTAGCAATATTACTCCCAAGAATTGCAAATACTTTATTATTAGCGGTTATGGCAGTACTTGATTCAATATTAACATATGGAATAGACCGCATAGCTTTGTTAGGAGCTTCCATTGCTGGGATGCTACTTAAAATTGCAGTAAATCTGGCTGATATAGGGCTAAAAATGGGAAATGCCATTGGAATGTCCATAACAGATGGATTAATTGGAGCTTTGGCAGGCATAGGATTAACTTTAATAAATCTAATAATAAGACCTCTATGGGAAGGTATAGCTGCATTGCCAGGTACTTTTGGAGAGGAAGGCTTAGCAGAATGGGATAAATATATATCACATTCAAAGGAACTAACAAATCAATTTGTCAGAGAGCAAAACCAATCAAATATAGAAAATTCCAAAGCAATGAAGGATTCAATTCAGGGCAATATTGATGATATAATGACAACCGCTGAAGATATGACAGCATTACTCAAATCAGAGGCTTCCCACTTCTCAGAAGTTACAGCACCAATATGGCAACAATTCGGCGATGATATGGTACTAACTTGGCAAGGCACTCTTGGAGAATTGAAGGAAATATGGGCTCCAGCATTATCAGATATAGGTGAAGCGTGGGTTACATGGTGGAATGATAGTGGTAAACCAATTTGGGAAGGAACATGGTCTGATTTCTTAAAAATTTGGGAAGGCACTGGAGCAGATTTACTTAAAGTAGGAAAAATAACCTTTGAAGATGTAGGTAAAGAATTTGTTGGTTTTGGTGAGAACCTTATTACTACAAGCGGAAAAGCTATGAGTGATTTAAGTGATGTATTTGCTACAGGAATGGAAGACGTAGGTGAAACATTAGGAGAGGCTGCCGGTGAAATTCCAAAAAAGATGTATGAAACATATGATGAAATAGGAAAATCCTATTCTGGTAAGATAAAGCCTTTATCTGAATATTTAAATGTAGCAAAAGGAATAGAAAACAGCACTTCCGAAGCGGTTGGAGCAACTAATACTTTATTCGGAAGTATAACAAATGAAATAAGTAAGCAGGGAACTGCTATATCTTCTTTTTCTGAAGATGTTTTTAAAGAAATTGCTTCATCAATAGAATCCCAAGAAGATGATGTACTTGCTGTTACTGATGAAATTACAAATGGAATAACTATTTCCTTTAAAGAACTGGGAGGCACATTAAAATACTTAATAGGTTTATGGAAACATTATATATTAGCTGAATTAGGTCATATAAGGTCAGCGGCAAGAACAGTAGCATTAAGTGCTATCTCAGCTATGAACTTAGAATTCGTTAAATTCCATCCAACAGTAACAGTAGATGTTGTATATCGTACATCATCATTACCTTCAATACCAACTACCACTACAAGAGGTATGTATGAAACATATGATGAAATAGGTGAGTCTTATGGCGGGCTGCAATATGGTGGGGTTGCACTTAAAGAAACAATTGCAAGAGTAGGTGAAGGTGGAAAACCAGAAATGGTAGCTCCCCTTTCTGAAAATGCTCTCAGACCATTTGCAAGTGTAATAGTATCAGAGATGCAAAATATACTCAATGCTGGAAACATAGCTAATGCACAATCCGCTACACCAATATACGTAGGAACACTTATTGCAGATAAAAAAGGCATTAGAGAACTTGAGAGAAGAAGATACAAAGTAGCTCTTGAGGAGTCATTGAGGAGAGGTGATTAATAGATGGCTTTAATCGTAAAGTTGGATGGGGTAACTATTAAGAATCCATCTGTTCCAATACAGATAAGTAAATATCCAGTAACAAGAGCTGGAAGAGTTGCTTCAGCTTTAATGGCTATTGATTATCTAGCAGATAAGACCACATTTGGATTTGAATATGAAGCTATAAGGCATGATGAATTGCAAGTCATTCTAAATATAATACATGATTTTCCAACCATGTTTCATACTTTGACTATAAATGAGAATGGGGTCGAACAAAACTACACAGTATACCCTGGAGCAGTAAAAAAACAGTTGTTACGTTCAGATAACAATGGGTATTGGTATTGGCAGGCGGTTAGTTTCCAACTTATAGAGCAGTGAGGTATCAATGTTAAATACTACAAGTTACTACAAAACAGCAATTAAGTTATTAGGTAGAAATATAAAGCCTAAAGTTGAGATATACTTTGATGGAGCAGGTTCACCTCCAGTAACACTAGGCAGCGATAATGTGGCACTTATAGACCCTTTTTTGGAAGAAGCTCAAGCAGATGGGAATAATCCATTAGGAGTAGTTTCTGCTAACGAAATAAACATAACATTGAGAAATGATGAGCAACACTTCAATCCAAATAATGAAGATAGTCCTTATTACAATAAAATGCATCCCAACGTGCTTATAAAACCCTATTTAGGATTACAAATAGAAGATTTGTCCTTTGAATGGATAAGTTTGGGATACTTTTATTCTACTAATTGGGAAGCTGAATCAGACAGTATTTATGCCGAAGTTCTATGCCATGATAGGCTATATGATTTAGGTCAAAAAGATGTACCTCTCATTCCTACAATGCAGAATGTTACCAGATATCAGATGTTTGAAACATTATTCAGAGCATTAGGTCTTGGTTCTGATAACTACGAAATAGATATCTCCCTACAAAGTGACACCATTCCTATAGGATACTTCTATGATGGTAAAGTCAAAACAGTATTATCAAAGCTGGCGGAAGCGTTTAATTGTTCTGTATTCTGTACAAGAGATAACAAAATAAAAGTCCTAAGTAACTGTACAGTTGGAGCATCAGTCATCACCATGTCGGATAGTGATTTAATCAAATCATCCGATATGCCACAAGACTTTGATTCAATTTATTCAGATGTAACAATAAGATACTATCATCATAATATAGAAGATGTGACTTCAGTTTTAACTATAGATGAACTAGACGTAAGTGCTTCTGGTTCAACATTTACAAACTTGAAATTTACTTTAGCTCCAGTTGCATTTGTAGACCATATAAGGATAACAGATAATCCTGATATCTCCATAAATTACATGGCTATAGGAACATGGGGAATGGATATATCATTTGATAATTCAGCATCTACTAATCAACAAATAAAATTAGAAGTTTTGGGATATCCAATTACAACAATCGAAAATGAAATAACGGAACGTGACAATACTGCCTACACACTAATAGGGGAAAAAATACTAGATATTGACAATCCACTAATACAATTGGCAAGCGATGCGTCAGCACTGGCTACTGTAATACTTCCAATCGTTGCCGATCCAAAAGGGTATGTTGAGTGCAATACTAGGGGAGATATGTCTTTAGAGTTAGGAGATACCACTACAGTAGATGATGATACTAATAAAGTGGGAGAGATAGACATCATACCAATAAGATATGATTACACTTATGATGGTGGCTTAGCATGTTTTATTAGAGGAATAAAAAAGAGTTTAAGAGAGGGTTAGCTATGAGTTATGGGGACAATCTAATAACAAACCCGTCAGCAGAGACTGGAGATACTTCTAATTGGACTATATCCAATGTCACGGTTCAAGAAGGCGTAGGTGAAACTCATTACTTCCTGCTTGACAACACGGCATATATGTATCAGACAATCAGCCCTGAGACAATTGGAGACAAGCCTGACATAGACTTTAAAGTCACAATAGATTTCAAATTAGTGACTGCACAGGAATTATATGACAGTGATGTTAAGGGTTGGGTAACTATAGAGATAAGTTATTCAGATGGAACTAAAGGGGAATTTAGAGTCCCATGTGTTTTAGGCATAAATATTGAAGGAAGAGACTTAGGTAGTGGTTGGCTAAGGACAGAGGCTATTTGCAAAGTAGTATATGCAAGTGATAATGTGGACATAGATAGTATTTTGGTAAGAATTGAAACCTCTAGCTTGACAAATGGGCTTGAAGTAGACCAAATTAAAATAGAAAAAAATCTTGAAACCATTATAGGAGAACTAGTAGAGGATAATATGGTTGCTAGCAGAAGTGGAGTTGGATCCGCTGAACCACCCATTTTTGTCTTCAAAATACAAGGATATTTAGCAGAAGATTCAAAACCATGCGTGCCTCTTCCAATTCCATATAATATTGGAGTGGGAAGAATATATATTTATGTAGATGAAGCTCCAATAGGTAATGATATTATCGTAGACATAATTTTAGCAGATGAAAATGGAGAAAACAGTGAATCAATTTTTGATAACCCAATATATAGACCTACTATAGATAATGGAGAGCATTATGGTCAAGTAACTAATGCTCATTTTGACTATCAATGGGCACAAGACAAAGTAGTGTATCCATCCATTATTCAGGTAGGAGATGAAGAAACTCCTGGAGCGGAATTGTGCATAGAAATTAGAGGAAGCAGAACATAATGATAAATAGAACACCATATTACTTACCACAGAGAGAGCATATAGTTGCCATGTGGAGTTTAGAAGAAAGAGATGCTACTATAAGACGTTCCAGCCTTGATTATAATCATTTATCAAACATACACGGTAGTGTGCAAAGAGTAAAAGGTGTAATTGGAAACGCAATAAGGATTGAAAATGGTGGGGATTATTTAACTACACGAAATACACCAGGAATAAATATAACTGGAGAGATGACCATATCAGCAAGATTTAATATAAGTTTACGCCCTACAGAATACTTACCATATTTTTTCTTACTTGGAAAATTTGGTGATGCTGAAGATTGTTTTGAATTATGGTTATGGTGGTATGGAACTCCTACTTATACAAAACCATGCGTATTTTTTGAAATTACTAATTCTGTTGGAGCAACTTATGGTAGGATATATGACAGTGGTGGACATATTAATTTGAATACTTGGCATCATGCTATAATGACGTTGCGTTTGGAAACTGGCATTCTTGTCCCTTATTTATTTATAGATAATAATCCAATAAATATTCACACCGACTATGGTACTCCCATAGATAATATTAAGAATGTAAATGTTCCACTACTAGTAGGTAACATTTCATATGGTACCGATTATTTTCCAGGGTGCATAGATGAAGTTATTTTGTGGGATGTTGCCTTAATCAATGATGAAATAACAAACGTGTTTGATTTAACCTATAAACCAGTGCAAAACAAGTCATCCATTATTTAGAAAGGAGTTTTATGAATGGGCAATTACAAAAAGTAGCAAAAATGATAAAGAAGACATTTCATACCACCAACCAGAAAGATTGTTTTGATGGGACTGTCCTGTATATAGAGGAGCATTGTGAAACGGTGAGAACAGAGTGTATGAAGGGGTTAGAAGAAAAATTTGAAAAAATTGACAAAAAGTTGGACACCATAAAACAAAAAGTAATAGACATAGAGAAGGTGGTAGGCAGAAATGGCGACGCATGAAAAGAGAATTAAAGATTTGGAAAATAAAGTTCTTAAATTAGAAAAATGGCAAATAAAAGTTATAGCTTATTTCAGTATAGCCATATTTGTTATTGTTACTACAGCAGGCTGGTTAATTCACTGGATTCTGACTACTTTTGCAGATAAAATATTAAGCAATATATAGGAGATAAAATGTTTAAAGAATTCACTGTTTTTCAATGCCACACCCCCCATGGGGCGGCAAGCATGTATTTTGGTGGAATAATTTACCGGTTTAAGGGAAATTATCCTGAGAGTGGTATTAAAAATTATCTCTTGGATACCTCCGCTAAAGATAAAATTTATACCGTGCCTTTCACTTTCAAACAGGCAATAGCACAGGCAAAGCAGTATTCTATGGACTTGATTGTGAATCTAAATGAGGTAATAAGGGAAGATATACCTTTAGTCTGTCCTGATAGGCTTGGACAGGTTGCCGGAATTGTAGCGGATATTTTAGCCGAGAATGGATTTAATGATGAGACCGCTGCTATAACAGTTATAAACGAACCGGCTGAAAGGTGGGGACTGTCCGAAAGTAAATACCTTGCTTACATAAACAGTGCTGATAGATATGTAAAAGGAAGATTTAAACTTATAATCGTAAATGAGGAATACCATAGATTTAACGAAGCTCTTATAATTCCATACTTACAAAATAAATCTCGTTTTATCTGGGGAGTACATCATCTCTCAAGCTTAGATAAGAATTTAAAAAATGTAGCCTATGCAAAAACCCAGGCTAACGAGTGGGGGATTGAAATAATCTGTAATGAGGGTGGTAGTTGGTTTACCGATTATCAGAGTGCAGAAGGGCATGACATAAATATAAAGCTTTTAGAAGAATGTAAAAAATATGATTATTTAGGCTTTTCTCTTTGCCTGCCAGATATAAACCAAGAGGGAAAAAATATATTCAAACCTTTGGGCTATAGGATTTGGACAAATGACTATTCAAAAATAATATCCCAGACTAACTGGGATAAGTTTGAAGAAGAAATAAAAAAATACCAAAAAGGGGGTGAACCACCAATGCCACCACAAGATAGATTAATCTACTATAAAGTTCCAAATATGACTGGAACAGATGTTAAGGAAATTGAAGTTAAATTGAGAGAGCTAGGATTTGATGTCACTACTGACGGTGTTTTTACATTAAATGATAAAAAATCCATTGAGGTTTTTCAGGAACTTACTCATATCGTGAAAGATGGAATAGTAGGAGAGCAGACAAAAGAAAAACTTAATAGCGTCATTTCAGATACATTTTATCCAGAAGTTTTTAAACCTATATGGGATAAAAAAGACTATCCTATAGAGCTTATTGACTATTTTTTATCTGAAAAAGCGCATTCAAATCTGCATGGTTTAGGTAAATATTTTAAACAAGCTGAAGAAGAAACAGGCATACCAATTGAATGGCAACTTGCTAATGCTATGCAAGAAAGCGGAGAAAAGAATTCATCTGGAGTATTTCTTATTGGACAATCCTATTATGGTAGGGAATGGAAGAATATCTATGGCTGGGCTATCTATGATAGTGGAGCACAGCCAGCAGGAAAATTCCCAACCTATAAAGATTGTATTCTAACTGTACCAAAAGAAATAAAGAGATTGTATTTGACTGAAGGTGCTCCATATAATAATGGAGAAAATATCTTCGGAATTGAAATCAAATACTCCACTGCTGGACACAATGCGATAAGAAAAGCCCACTACTATAGAAAAATATGTGAATTTATGGACAAAGGAATAAGGCATAAGATGCCAGAATATGTGGAAGATTTACTTCCAATTTTAGATAAATATTACAAAAGAAAGGAGGAATAGAAATGGAACTAATACCAATCAAATTAAACATTGATAAGAGTTTATTCAAAGGAGGTGCAAAATCAGAAGCAAAACTCAAAGGCATATTTGAACTGGAAATATGGGATAAGGAAGAAAAATTAATATCAAAAGCTAAAGGCGAGAATATAATAACCGATGAGGGACTGAATCATATCTTAAATGCGGTGCTTCACGGGGCTACCCAGATTGCAACATGGTATTATGTAATATACGAAACTGATACAGCAGGTGCTTCTGATATGACTTACGCAGTGCCAGTTTTCACAGAGTGCACAGCATATGATGAGGTGACAAGACCAGAATACAATGAAGCAGAATCAGCGGCAAAGTCAATAACAAATTCGGCTAACAAAGCCACATTTACCATGAATGATACTAAAACATTATATGGAGCAGCTTTAGTTGGGGGAGGAACTGACCCAAATACAAAGGGTGATACTGCTGGAGGGGGTACATTACTATGTGCAGGAAAATTTGATACGGCACAGCCAGTCGTAAGTGGCAATATTTGTTATGGAACTTACACAATAACTGCTGCTGATGCTGGATAAATAAAGGAGTAGTTAATGGCATTAGAGACATTTGACACAGAAGATACTCTCGATGATGGTGAGGTCTATGGTATATATACTAATGTAGAATCTCCGACTAATTATAGTCGTGTGTCCGGTGGTAAATATGTGTCATCTCACAGAGCTACCGAATCAACTTGTAGGGCTTATCTAGTGACAACTAACAGTATTGGTTCATTGTTTACACATCAAGTTGAGTTTGATACATCTGGATATTACATTGATCAATTTTTAAACCATTGTGGAGTCTATCTTGGTGCAATAAGACCCACTTCGTCTTTTGATCCTGATGGAGTAGGTAATAGCTTAATCGACATTTGGTTTTATTACGTAGATTATTCGTGTGTGACCAGAACCAATAGTGTAGGTGCTAGACAGTATTGGAATTTTAGTACCCATGCTTGGCAATCTGGCATTACATATTGGACTAGTAAAAAAAATAATGTGTATCGTATAACTATAACGAGAGATGCCACTAATACCGTTGTAGAAATATATGATATTACTGGAGATACTCTCATCGAGACCATCACTGCGGTAAATGCTGAAACTAAATCTATTGACGATAATGCTTATTTTTATTTTGGAGTGCCTGCTTGGGAATCTGTTAACCGTTATCCTGCTGGGTATTGGGATAATGCAGGATATGAAGAAGCAGGAGAGTTTGAACTTATCGTTACCGAAGGTTTAACTCTTGGCAGTTCTCCTTCAAATCTTGCAAATATGGAGATACAGGGATCCGATGGTATTAAGTTGGAAGCCTTAAAGTTGGAGTCAATGGTTGCATCGCTGTTGCGTATTGATGGAATGAAATCAAGCAGCTCTATTAGTAATCTCACAGAAATGCTACTCTCATCTCTTGACAATTTAGAGACGGAAGACACCAAGTCACTTATGAATGTAATTAATGTATTGA
>Ga0307431_1001575_pt1 | contig 12957 bp, 15 predicted proteins | sample SalMarWE160170MG_FD_202155 | JGI IMG/M metagenome (GOLD analysis project Ga0307431, IMG submission 202155) | Salt marsh sediment microbial communities from the Plum Island Ecosystem LTER, Massachusetts, United States - WE1603-170 | ecosystem: Environmental > Aquatic > Marine > Intertidal zone >...
CAGAGAGCCATCTTCGCTACCGCGCTAACTTAATCATGATTCATCTAAACGAGCTTAGCCGAGGGATGGACAAAGCGACACTAACCGACCCAGCGACCGAAGAAACTGTGACTATCCCCCTAGAAAGAGAACTGAACCCCGTGGAAAATGCCCAACAGCTATACATGCAGGCAAAACGTATGCATCGCGGTCGTCCAATTGTTGCTCACCGGATAGACCGTATCAAGCGGGAGCTTTCCTTACTACAAGCCGGTTTAAGCGATGTAGAGGCAGGACGCTACCCAAACCAGTCAGCCATCTCACTCATTCCACCCGTTCGATCAAGAAAACGAGAACAAGCACCTACATCGGCCAAGATCTACACTATCCAAGGATACACCGTGCAAGTAGGAACCAATGCCACACAAAACGATGCTTTACTAAGAAAGGCGAGCCCGCAAGATCTGTGGTTTCATGTCAAAGATATTCCCGGAGCGCATGTCATACTCCGCTGTCACGACAAGCAGATCCCACCAATTGAGGTGATAAGAGAAGCAGCTCGACTGGCAGCAGCTGGATCTAAGGCAAGGGATGAAGCAAGGGTAGAAGTAAGCTACACCCGGGTAAAATATGTGCGAAAACCGAAAGGTAGCCCAGCAGGCTTGGTAATTCTCACACAAGAGGATACACTCACCGTAAATCCAACAGGAAAAGTGGTTACGTAATGACCTTTGCATACGCTCTTGAGATTGTCTTATCCCTCATCGCCGTATTCACGGCCATTGTCCTTCATGAGTTTTCGCATGGTTACATTGCCTTTCGCCTCGGTGATCCCACCGCAAAGACACAAGGCCGGCTTACACTAAACCCATTAGCGCATATCGATCCAATTGGGACAATCCTTGTTCCAATTGTCCTTGTCATCCTTAGATCTCCTTTTCTTTTTGGCTGGGCCAAGCCGGTTCCGATCAATCCCAACTACTTCCGTAACCCGTACAAAGGCATGTTTTACGTCGCCATTGCTGGGCCACTAATGAATGTTGCCCTCGCTCTGGGCACCAGCGCTATCGGAAGGCTTGCAATATTGATTACCCCTTCCTCTCTTCTATATGGACATGGTTTCTTCGCAGCCTTTGTGCAAACTATATTCTACCTGCTGGGGTTTTTCGTCATCATCAATATCATTCTTGCGGTGTTCAACATGATTCCTATACCACCACTTGATGGGTCACGCGTGCTTACGTATTTTCTGCCACCGGAGGGAAAACGGGTAATGATGCAGCTCGAAAGATACGGATTCCTTATCATCCTCGCGCTACTCTACCTTGGCGCGCTTGGTGGCCTGATCAAATTGCTGAGTGGAATATGGGATGCGCTCCTTGGCTCATATTGGCCGATGGGCATTGCTGGCTAGTAACAGAAACAGGCAACCCTTGCTCAAAAAGCCCCCACAGCGTATAATTGCCGCACCAATACGGTATATATGGAGTGACTTTTACTAATGGACAAGAATGCTACCTATGAACTAAAAGAACGATCGGACACCGCGGTTACCGTGCAGGTAACGGTCAACCCTGAGACAGTTAAGAACGCGCTTGATAATACTTACCGGAGCTATGGGCGCGAAGCAAGCGTTCCCGGGTTTAGAAAGGGGCGCGTGCCAAGAGGTGTGCTAGATGCACGTTACGGCCACAAGTTGTTCCTGGAAGAGACACAGAAAGAACTACAACAACAACACCTGGGAAAAGCCCTTGCCGAGCTTGAGCTAAATCCGGTGGCTCCCCCTGAGATAAAGCCCGTCTCTTCTGACGAGAAGAAACCATTCGTGTTCGAGGCAAGCTTCCCTGTATTGCCGGATTTCGACCTCCCCGAATACAAGGGCATCAAGCTTGAGACTGAACCGATAAAGGGTGTTACTGATGATGATGTCAAGCTAGCGGTCGACCACATCTGCGCGCGATTTGGAACCATTGTACCTAAGGACGGCGACACCGTTAGTGAAGGAGACGTCGTACATGTAAAAGAAGGTGACAAGGAATGGGACGCTCACGCTGAGGAAAGAAACCCAGTGGGAGGAAAGCTAATCGGCCACAAGGTGGGCGAAACAGTTTCTGTTGACGTTGAGCTCCCCAAAGACAAGACGCTCAGTACTTCGCTTTCTATTGTCAGCCTCAAGGAGATCAAGATTCCAGAAGCCGACGATGAACTGGCAAAGGACGCTGGATATGAGAGCCTAGAGGCCTTACAAGCAAAGGTTAAGGAAAGCCTGCAAGACAGCCAGGCAAGAGAGCGCGAAAAGGAGATCAAGGCAAGACTCCTGGACTGGGTTATAGACCAGGCCAACATACCGCTACCAGAGGTCCTGGTGGAAGAAATGGCAACGGAAGAAGTGGAACAGCTGAAAAAGAACCTTTCCGAGCCCCGTTCTCCGCTTTCTTTTGAGGACTATCTCAGCAAGCAGGAAAAAAGTGAGGAAGAGATACAGGCGGACTACCGTGAGAATGTAACCAGGCGGCTCCGGCGCGAGCTTGTCCTACAGCGAATTGCTAAAGCAGAGGATATCTCCTTTACGGACGAAGAACTAGAAGAAACCGCTACAACCGAAGCAAAAGAAACAGAAGAGGATCCCATTCGGTTCATCGCTGAGCTAAAGGCTAACGAGCACTGGGAAGACTACCGCTTGGCCAAGGTAAACATGGGTGTCTTTGACGTGTTGTACAAGAACGCCGTATTGAGTGAGAAAACAGAATGAGTGCCCAGATCCCATTTGTCATCGATCGTACCGGGCACACCGAGCGAACATACGATATCTACTCACGCCTGCTAGAAGACAGGATTGTCTTTCTCCGTGAACTGATCAACGATGAAGTAGCAAACGTGGTTATCGCGCAGATCCTCTTCCTTGCCGCAAAGGGCCCAACAAAAGCAATAAAGCTATACATAAACTCGCCAGGTGGATCCGTCACTGCTGGTTTCGCCATCTATGACACCATCCGCTATGTGACCTGTGACGTGGCTACGATCTGTATCGGCCAAGCAGCAAGTATGGCGGCAGTACTACTCGCCGCGGGAACCCCAGGAAAACGCTCAGCGCTTCCCAACTCACGCATCCTTATCCACCAAGTCTTCGGTGGAAGCCAAGGCCAAGCAATAGATGTCAAGATTCAAACCGATGAACTCCTGCGCTTGCATGACCGGATCAACCACGTCCTGGCAAAACTCACCGGCAAAACCGTAAAGAGAATAACCAAGGACACAGATCGCGATTATTACATGACGGCGGAAGAAGCCGTTGAGTATGGCCTCATCGACCGAATCATCACGCCATCAGCGTCTAAGCAGGGAAAGAGTTCATTGGGTTCATAGGGCTGGTCGGCAGAAGCAGTTAAGTAGAGAAAGATAGTTGAGTAGTTGACTAGGAAGCGCGAGCTGAAAGCTGACTACTGACGGCTTCCTTACCTGATAGCTACCTTTCCTGACAACTACTCCCATCTCACCCTCACCCAGCCTCTCCCTTCATTGAGGGAGAGGGACAATAAACATCAAACATCTTCCCTCCCCGACCTCGCCCCGTGTAGTACGCACGATTGGAGTTACTACATGGGGTAAAGGGGGGAATTAAAGGGAGGGGGAGAAGTGGGTTGACGGCTGTGGGCTGATGGCTGTGGGCTATCGTAGGAATAGCGAATGGTGAATGGGAGACAGCAATGAGTGTGGTGACTAGCGATAGACGTCAGCGAAGCGATTTCCACAAATGGAATTATCACACAGTTCCACATTCTCTACGTAGCTTCCTATCCGTACGCCCACTCCATGAGAAAAGTTCCAGCCGTTATCCGTAATTGTGCAGCCAGTGATAACAAGGAGCTTAACAAACTGTGCGTCCATCCCATCCATCCCGTTGCCCATGAGAGAACAACCCTCCACTCGCATCTCGTCGATTGTTCCTCGTGGCCCAATAAGATGGATTCCTGTCCACTCATTTCCTTTGATTAGGCAATCGCGGACTATGATCCGGTTAACTACTTCTCGATTTACTTCCACTCCATGTCCGCTTGAGTAGTCCTTACGTTCACCAACAACGGCGATGCGGTCAAGGATCACCTGATCGGCGTCGACCTCAAGTGTCCCGTGAATGGTGGCCAGATCTCCCGCTTGTAGGTCGGTGGCAATCCTGATCTGAGGAGTGAACACCCAAATGTCACAGGTGTACGTTCCCGGCGACAAAAGAATTACGTCACCTGGATGCACCTCAATGCAAGCGGTAAACCAATCTGAGGAGCGAGTCCCGCTCTTTCCTGGCCACACCTGGAATTGCTTGGGAATCGCTACATCATCGTCTTCTGTATAGAACGACGGAGCGATCAGTATCCTACCGGTTAGCGGCGTCTCAAGGGGAAGATGGATATCTTCGCCGAAACCGGCAGCCCCTATCAGGAGTATGCCAACAAACATCATTACCAAAGAAATCAAACGTTTCACAGCTTACACCTTCCTTTATTTATGAACTAGTGATCAGTTCTCAGTGATCGGTTTTCAGTTTTCAGTTCCTGTACTTGTCACTCATTACTCGTTACCCATCACTGCTTCTGGACACTGGACTGTTCTTGCCTTCTCCCCCTCCCTTTAATTCCCTCCCTCGGTGGAGAGGGAAGATTGTTTGATATCCCTTGCTCTTGTCCCACGTAGTAAGCCCAATCCTGCTACACGGGGCTGAAAAAAAGGTAAATCGCCCATCCTTTCTTACCCTTTCCCTCTCCCTCGATGAAGGGAGAGGCTAGAGCCTGCCCCTCACCCCGATCCGGGGTGAGGGTGAGATGAACCTAGTTTTCAGCGCTCAGCCATCAGTCCTTACTCGTTTCTCTATTCCCTACTACCAAGAAAAAGGGCCCTGGCGAACCAGGGCCCATAAATGTTCTAGTTGTTAAGCTGTTAGAATATGAACGTGAACCCAACCTCTAGTGACTCCCAGCCAAAGGCCGAGACGTTAAAGCCAAGATCAAGCGTGATGTTACTAGCCACGCCGATGCTCGCGTCTACTTCGGTCTTCGCCCAGTCGAACAGGGTAGTCTCCGTTCCAGCTACGTAACCAGTGCTGAAGAAAACCTGATCATAGACTTCTGTATCTACATCGGCAATCAGAGTCACAGTTGCTCCTGTAGGACCACCGAATAGATAGGTCCCCGTAGCAACAGCGGTCCCACTGGCCACCACATAGTCATAGTAGACCCAACTGAGTGTCTCGTGGTCACCAAACCATGTGCTGATGGTGAGGTCAAGCGCGCCGCCACAGCAGGCATCCGCGTCGATATCAATGATGAACTTCTCCCACAGCTTGTAGCGGTCAGTATAGACGCACTGTAGCTCATAGTAGACACTTTCGCCAGTGACTCTCCAGTAATTTATGGCTACGTCCGCTACCGTGCTGCAAGCCACTTTCCGACCCGCATACGGGATCAGGTAGCTGTTCGTCGTATCGTTGTATATGTAGTCGTAGGCGCTTGAGCTAGAGAAAAGCGCCGAATAGGGACTAAGCTCAGTGTAGCTGGTAAAGCTGATTCCGTTCCAGTTATAGGTAAAGCCGATACCGTAGAAGTCGAGAGACTCGATGACGCCAGTAGCATCCGGGTTAGGAGAGCCGTTAAACCCGAATTCAATTGTGAAGCAGTCAGATGCAGGCGCAGTAACGGTCAGGCAGAAATCTGTCGACTTACTGGTCGTGGTGAACACCAGCCCAAAGTCTAGCTCAAGCCAACTGCCAATGGCAACGTCATTAGCGACAAACGTTACGTCTGAGAAGCCGGTGCACAGAATGCTTAGGCCAACATCAAATGTGGCACACCCCAAGGAAACACCTTCTAAGGTAATGTACTCCTCGCTGAAGGCAGGGGCACAACTAGTCGCAGCGATGCTAAGCGTCCCGCTCTTTCCTACTGCCGGGCAGTATGTAGTGGAAGCATCGGTCTCTGATAGGTTGAAGTAGGTATAGGAGGTCGCCGTGATATCACCAATAGTACCACCGACCTTAAATCGCCAACCTGCTCCATTGTATCCGGAAGTGCAAACATATGTCGTACTGCTTAGCGAAGTTAATGCAAGGTTAGTCGCATAGTTTGTCAACGTGACATCGTAGTTGCTCTGATCGATATAGAACAGAGCGCCTATCTCTACCCCACCGATGCTAATGCTTCCTTCCGTCTTCCACGTGAGGAACTTAGGCTCTGTAGTTGTAGTATAGGTAATCGGGCAGATTGTCACCGACGGTGTCTGCGTAAGACCACTCGGGTACGCAAGCAAAACCGCAGCCCAAAAGGCTGAATAGTCTTTCCCTGTAACCGCCATCGGATCAAACGCCATTGTAGAACTGAACGTGAACGCGCCAACTGACCCGCCAGCAGTGAACGACTGCGAAGAGAAGCCAGACAGTGTAAAGCCACTCGAAGAACCGAACGTCCAGCCGCTTACCGTATAGTCAACCGCTAATGTTGAAGTTAGCGAGGTAAAGGTCGAAGCGGCTGGGTCGACCACAAGGGTCGTTGCCCATGACCCGGTGAGCGGCCCGGCAAATGCGGCCAGCCCAAGGCCTAAGATCATCGTAATCGCAATTACGAAAACTTTTTTCATTGTTTTTTCCTCCTTACTAGTATTTCATCGGTACCGTATGTCATACACGTGTATTACTTACTAAACTTCAAAGGAAATACTTTTCTCCTGCTGGTTCACCCCCTTTTCTTAGAGTGTCTTTCCACTAGATCTGACCTTTATCATAGTACACGTCTGGAGCAAAGTCAAGAGATGTACATTACCTTCACTTGCTCAAACATTAGGAAGCAGGCACAAGGAAGTGCAGAGCAATAGCAGCGATCCCTACCAAGACTCCAACTAGTGAAATAACAAAGTTGGTGTCTACGCGCGTTGTAAGCTCACCCGCATCGCTTCTAGACAACCTCTCCACCTGTGTTTCGATCTCGGATATCCGCTCCTGATTCGAGACAACCTGCTCTCTCAGGTCAGACCCACCCTGCAATGAGTCAACCTGGCCTTGCAGCGTTGCCATATTATCTGATACCTTAAAGATCAAGTCTTTTAACACATCAAGATCTTGCAGGGTAACACTCTCCGGATTGTTCTGCAGATACTTGACTGCTCGAGAAATCAGCGCCGCTGCAGAATAGCGATCAAGGGCTTCTTGGCCCTGGTACTTACCACCAGGAAGCCCAGTGATAATCCCGCGGTCGGCCAAGTATTTGATATCATCATATGCCCAGTGATCCTTGGATACATCACTAAACCGCTCGTCTACATTGGATGGGCTCGAGCTTCCATTTCCTGTTTGCCCTAAGGCCACTCCGCCAAGGAACAAAGACAGAATTGCGACAGTTAAGACAATTCGCAATATTCTTCTCACTGTTTGACCCCCTCTTTAAGCGAATTAACAAGCAGTATAGCCTTTGAAGTGGCATGTGTCAATACTTTTGCCGACCAGATGCGCTTTTATAGAAAAGTCTCCTCATACTCCGGGCAAGATTTCTCTCTCGCCCGCTCGTTTCACTCACTCAAGCCCGCCAGGATCGCGGAGGAAGGCACGTTCTTTAGTTTACAGACAAAAAACCACAATATTATTGTGGAGAATAAGAACAAAGGGTTTCCTTAGCGTTCTTGGCGGTTTTGCGAGAGGCCAAGCTTGTGAGTCTTTCTGTGCGTCACCTTACCTTGACTGCGAGGAACCCTTTTTAAAGCTCGTCCGATGGATCGATGAAGGACCAACCTCGCGTAGCGCCGCAAGGTGAACGGGCGTTCCATAGCCCTTGTTCTTGGCAAACTTGTAGTCCGGGAAGCAAGCGGCAAATTGGGTCATCATCCGATCGCGGGTTACCTTAGCTAGAATTGAAGCGGCCGCGATATGTAAGGACTTTGAATCACCACGAGTGAAAGAGAGTTCAGGGGGTGTAGTAGGAGAGTTATTTGAGGCTACGGGAGCCTTCTTGAGGGAAAGGCCGCGATCCAGCAACAGAAGGTCAACTGAATGCCCCATTGACCGGTATGCGCGCAAGGCAGCAAGTGAACTAGCGGCTACGATTCCCATCTGATCGATCTCCCTTGAACTAGCAGCTCCCACTCCACAGTAGAATGCCAAGAGAATTCGCTCAAATAGCTTCTCGCGCTTCTTGGGAGAGACCCGCTTGGAATCGTCCAGGCCGGAAAGATAGTTAGCGATAGAAAGACCACCTGGTTTTGACCTAACACTTCCTACACACCCAACGGCCACCGGACCGGCAAGAGCCCCACGACCGGCTTCATCAAAGCCAGCAACTGTCAAGGGTTTCGGGGATCCACTAGTTGTGTTACTGGTTGCTACACCTGAGGGAACAACAGATAAGATGATTTGCTTGTCAAACGCGTACAGCTCAGCTACACGAGCGGTTAAGTCACAACGACTCCGTACAGCCACGCTCTATAACCCTTATAGATGGAAATAACCGTTCATTGGGCCAAAACGAGGCAATGGCCAAACACGAAAGTAAGGCTCACCAATAAAGTCGTCTTCACTGACAAAACCCCAATAACGTGAGTCCCAGGAGTTCGGGGAATTATCCCCCAAAACGAATAACTTACCCTCTGGAACAAGTGTTTCGTTTACTCCATAACGCATGCGTGGGTCATTCGAGTAGTAATAGCGGTCAAATCGCTCACCAACTAATTTCTCCCCATCAACATACACGTCCCCTCCACTAATCTCCACGGTTTGTCCACCTATAGCGATCAGACGCTTTACGTAGCGTAGGCGTCGCTCGCGGGTGACAATCCCAAGCGCAGCAAGGGAATCGACACCCAATTCTTTGGGGCCCAAATCGAGTAGAGCTGTTCCGCTGAGTCCAAGGAGGATCTGTTGCCCGGGTGCAAGAGAACTAACTATTCCATCGCCCCCAGCAGCAGAGAAGACCGGCTCTCGATTGATCGAGACTATTCTTCCTCCCACTTCAACCCCAACGCGCTGAGCAGGAGATCCATCCACTACCTTGTTTACCAATACTTCTTCGGTGTGCCAAAAGACGACTATGTCTCCAGGCTTAGGCGCTCGAAAGTAATAAGAAACCCTATCAACAAAGAACGAATCCTTGGGGTCGATCGTGGGGATCATCGACCCGGTCGGCACACTCATGCGCACAGTGATGAAAATAATCACCAAAAAAGCAAGCAGCAGAGCAATGGCGAAGATTTCTACCCATTCCAAGATCTCACTTACCACTCGTCCTGGCTTCCAGCCAAAATGCCGTACAATCCGCAGTATTCGGGCTGGCTTCTTCTGCTTCTTTTTCTTCTTCCTCATCTAACGAATACGCCGCAAACGCCGGAGGAAATATGGCCTTGCCTGATGTATGTGATTTGACTTCACCAGCTCAATCTTCTCTATCTTTGGGGAATGCAGTGGATAGATCTTCTCTACTCCAATTCCCGAAGAGATCTTACGCACAGTTATCATCTCACGTGTACCGCCACCACTACGCTTGAGCACGATCCCTTCAAATACCTGGATTCTCTCTTTTGTTCCCTCGGCAACTCGTTCATGCACTCGAACAATGTCCCCAGTGGAAAACTGTTCGATCTCTTGTTTTGTTTGCTGTTTCTCCACTGCCCGTAGAATATCGTCCATTATTTCCTCCTAAGCGTTGTCTCCTGCCACACGATCAAGGGTGATCGCCACTGCTGCACGTACCGATAGGTGATTAAATCCGCTTCCTCCCATAATCGGCGGCAGAACAAGATCACAAGTTTCAATCAATTCATCAGTCATGCCCCAGCCCGTTCCAAACAAGATGTAAATCGGCCTTTCCTCATCGCGCAAAGTTCTTCTCAGCTCATCATACGAGATTGCCTGCCCTACATGGGCCTGTGCCGATGTGGCAACAAGGAGGGGCATTGTTCCCTCCGTTGCACTAATCCAATCAATCGACTCCTCAATATCCGGGAGAACGTCGACAATTTCTATAGCTTCACCGCGGCGGCTTTTCTCCACCGCCTGTTCTCCTTCACTCCAGAAACCACGAATTCGCCATGCTATCTCTCGTTGCGAAGGAAGCGGTGTAATTACAAAATAACGCACCACCCCGTAGGTCCGTGCTGTACGAGCAATATCGTGCACATCCATCGAGGTCGTCGCGGTAGCCACAATGTCTCCGCAACGATCACGCATCGGAAAGTGCAAGAGGCCGATGTACAGGTTACCCATTGCTATTTCCCCTGTCAACATCCAAGCCTAGAAGATCCGGCCGATTGCACGCTGTCTTTTCCCAAGCCTTCCTGTTACGAAATGTCTCGATCTTGGCATGATCGCCAGAAAGGAGAACATCGGGAACGGAGAGCCCGCGAAATACAGGTGGACGCGTATACTGCGGAGGCCCAAGGTGATCCTTATTGAAGAAGGAATCCTTCTCCACCGATTCCAACTTCCCAACAACCCCGGGAATCATTCGTGCCACCGCTTCAATAACAACTGCTGCCGCGGTTTCCCCACCGGTCAAAACGTAGTTGCCGATCGAAATCTCCTCGTCAACAAACGAAGTAACTCGCTCATCTACTCCCTCGTACCGACCGCACAACAACAGCAATCCATCAAGCGTTGCCCAACGCACTGCATCCGCCTGGCGAAATAGACGCCCCTGTGAAGAGAGAAGGATCACTCGTGTGCGTCCGTTTACTTCCCACCTTATTGCCTCGATCCCTTTTACAAATGGCTCCACCTGCATTACCATTCCTGGCCCACCGCCGTAGGGACGATCGTCTACCATTCGATGAGGGTCACAAGAAAACTCACGCAAGTCATGAAGCCGCACATCAATTAGTCCCTTTGCCTGAGCCTGAGCAAGGATCCCTGCAGAAAAAAACCCGGAAAGAATCTCCGAAAAGATTGTCAGGATATCAAACCTCATTGCGATCTATCGACAAGCTCGATTACAACCTCCCGCCCCAAACGAGCGCTCACCCCTGCTAAGAAAGTCCTTAGCGCGCCAATTGTCCTTCCTCTCTTTCCGAGCAGCCTTCCGCGATCATCTCCACCTACATGAAGAAAGAAGATATCGACCTTCTCGGTCTCGATATGATCAATCAGGACAGCATCGGGATCGCTGGTCAAAGAACGAACAAGAAACAGACACAGACGATACAGCACAGGTTCTCCCGCTAAGTCTTGCTGCGGCGTGCCTCATCCCAAGCAGCCATAACGCCAGCCCTGGAGAATATATCGCGCACAATCTTCGTTGGTTTGGCTCCTTCATTAAGCCATTTCAGCGAAGCCTCCGAATCAATCTCAACACTTGCCGGATTGGTCTTGGGATCGTAGTGTCCCAAATCGGCAACTACTTTCGCATCACGTGCCTTGCGCCCATCAAGCACAACTACCCGATAAGATGGTTGTCCTTTCCTGCCGACCCTCTTCAATCTAATCTTTGCCGCCATAGTCTCACCTCATTTTATTCATAGATACTAGACTAAATAGCCATTAACTTCATTAGTATTGCTAGAATGCCTGCTTGTTGTTCTACGCAGATGAGCCTTTTGTCCCTAGTCTCTAGTACCTGGTCCCTAGTACCTAATTCCTGGTACCTAATTCCTGACATTTACCGTTATCTCATCTGCAAGAACTCTGGTGGGAACTTACTCTTGCCCCGCCCAGTTCCCATAAATTTGATCGCCCGCTTGGCCTCTTTGAATCGGGATAAAATCCAATTAACATCACGCACTCTAACTCCACTTCCGCGGGCAATCCTTTTCTTGCGACTACCACCAATTATAGACGGATTAAGCCTTTCTTCCAAGGTCATGGACCGCAGTATCGCTAAAGCACGGTCTAGTTCTTGCTCATCAACATTAGCACTCCCCTTGAGCCTTCCTCCTCCTGGAAGCTTCTCCAGAATCTGTGAAATAGGCCCCATCTTACGCATCTCTTGAAGCTGATCATGAAAATCCTGCAGGGTAAACCGATCCTTTCTGATCCGGTCCGCGATCTCCTCTGCCTTTTTCTGATCAATTGCGCTCTCGGCCTGCTCAATCAGAGAAAGCATGTCCCCCATTCCCAGTATGCGCTCCGACATACGCTTGGGATGAAACGCCTCGAGCTCGGGAAGTTTTTCTCCTACCCCCACAAATTTGATCGGACATCCTGTTGCTGCGCGGATGGAAAGCGCGGCTCCTCCCCGTGCATCTCCATCCAGCTTGGTGAGCACTACACCTGAAAGGGAAAGCTTTTCATGGAAACTACGAGCAATGTTCACCGCTTCCTGGCCGGTCATAGCATCAGCAACAAGCAGGATCTCATCAGGACTGGTTACCCTCTTAAGCTGAACCAACTCGTTCATCATACTCTGATCAATTTGTAATTGACCGGCTGTATCAATAATCACTACGTCGCACAGATTCTCCTCTGCCCAGTCACGAACACCAGTTACGATCTGCACCGGCGAGCTTCCTTGTTCAAATACGGGAAGTCCTAACTCTTCTCCCAATTTCCTTAGTTGCTCCACTGCTGCTGGTCGGTACACATCCGCTGCTACCAAAACTGATTTCTTTCCTTCTTTCTTCAGGGTCAGCGCAAGCTTAGCTGCTGTGGTTGTCTTCCCGCAGCCCTGTAACCCCACAAGCATGATCACTGCCGGCTTATTGGTGAGCAAAAGCCCAACCCGTTCTTCGCCCATAAGCGCGGTCAGCTCATCACGCATAACCTTAACTACTTGCTGACCGGGGGTCAGACTTTCTAGAACCTCGCTTGCTATTGCTCGCTTATGTACGCTTGCCATCAGCTCTTTGACAACCTTGTAATTTACGTCAGCTTCGAGCAGGGCAAGGCGAATCTCACGCAGGGCTGCATTAACATCGGCCTCGGAAAGCTTTCCTTTCCCGCGCAGATGCGAGAGAATCGTATTCAACTTGCTAGAAAGAGAATCAAACATCCATACTCCTATAATCTAAGGAACACGCTTG
>Ga0307431_1001576_pt1 | contig 12954 bp, 16 predicted proteins | sample SalMarWE160170MG_FD_202155 | JGI IMG/M metagenome (GOLD analysis project Ga0307431, IMG submission 202155) | Salt marsh sediment microbial communities from the Plum Island Ecosystem LTER, Massachusetts, United States - WE1603-170 | ecosystem: Environmental > Aquatic > Marine > Intertidal zone >...
TCATGTTGTTTTACTTGGGATAAAGAAAGGGCTGAGAGATTAGCAAGGGCGTGGGGACAGTATTATCCTGTTGCGATTGGTGGACCAGCCTTCGATGCTTACCCATCTGAATTTATCCCTGGGCGTTATATTAGTCATGGAGTAACCTTTACATCGTGGGGTTGTAACAATCAGTGCCCTTGGTGTCTAGCGTGGAAGCGGGAAGGCAAACTTCGAGAGAATCAGAGTTTTGTTGAAGGCAACGCTATTCAGGATAATAATTTTCTTCAATGTAACAAAAGCCATACCGACAAAGTATTTCAGATGCTTCGTACTCAAAGACTAATTTCATTTACAGGGGGCCTTGATCCTGGACTTCTTAAATGGATAGACGTTGAGGAATTGAGGTCACTTGATATTTATCAGATGTTTTTCGCCTGTGATACCAAAGGGGCATTGTATTCACTCCACAATGCTGGCGAATTACTTAAAGACTTCCCGCGAGACAGGAAGCGGTGCTATGTATTACTAGCTTTTAATAACCAGACATTAGACCAGGCCAAAGAGCATCTTGAAAATGTTTGGCATGCAGGATTTATCCCCTTTGCTCAACTTTGCCAACCGCCAGAGCATTATATTAAGTACTCAAAAGAGTGGCGAGATCTAGCTCGAATTTGGTCAAGGCCAGCAATTATGAAAACTATAATGAAAAACGAAGCTAACCACACAGTAATCTAATACTGTATATCATATGAAGTTGGAGGTTTAGAATGAAACCAATTATAAAAAATGTTAGAAAGCATTGTGAAGCTTGTGGCAGGTTTGTCAGTGGCAATGTAATAGTCACCCACGCTCATAGAGAAAATCAATATGTTTGCTCAGTTAAATGCGGTTTGAAAGTTTGTGATGATAAAAGAAGTAGATGATAAGATTATAATGCCCCAGGGTTCGCCTCTGGACATGGGCGAGATTGAAAAGGCAAAGGAACTCGTAAAGCATAGCTTGTACTGGCACACGAGGTATGTACACGGCTTCAGTATGCCTAAGCATCAGAAGAGGTGGGCCCGGGTACTGCAGGACGACAGGTATGACCGTATCATCATAGTGGCACCGCCTAAGTACGGCAAGAGCCCGACGTTAGTTGATTACATCGGATGGAGGATAGGGAAAGACACGGAAGGTTACCATTGTATATACCTATCGAGTACAGCACGCCAGGCAAACAAGTACAGTGTAGCTCTCAGGGATACCGTCGACTTTAATGATAATTACAAGTTGCTGTATGATGTAAAGCCGGATAAGAACAAGGGCTGGGGTGAGTCAGAGTGGTTTGTTAAGCGTAAAGACCAGGCTGACAAGGACCCGACTGTTCAGTCCTGTGGTATAGGCGGTCCCATTCTCGGAGCCACAGTCCAGGAATTGTTTTTCGATGATATCGCCGATGAAGAGAATATGACAACCGAGCACCAGCGGGAGAAGTTGATGGACTGGGTAAAGTCTACTCCGATGTCTAGGCTGGTCCCGGGTAAGAGTCGGGCGGTAATGACATGTACGCGCTGGCACGAGTCCGACCCTGCCGCTCAGTTCAAAGAGCAGGGATGGAAGGTGTTTGATATGTCTGCACTTGATGAGAATGGAGAGAGTACGTACCCGACGTTCTGGACCATACCGGAGCTGGAGAAGCGCAAGGTAGACCTCGGGACCCGAAAGTTCGAGCTGATGTTTCAGAATAATGTGCTGCCGGCGGAAGGTGCAATCTTCAAACGAGAGTACTGGCGTTATTGGAAGCAGGGTGAAACACCATGGCAGATAACCGGAGATGGGTACCAGCCGATAATTGATATAGTCCAGAGCTGGGACACTGCGCATAAGGCGAAGAAGGAGAACGATTACTCAGCCTGTGAAACTTGGGCTGTTGTGAAGAGTGGGTTCTATCTGCTTAATGCTTGGCGTGGTAAGCTGACATATCCTCAGCTCAAGATAGCTTTCCAGCAGTTGTATGACCAGTTCAAACCGCATTACGTGCTAATAGAGGATGCCGCGTCCGGACAAGACCTGATTATGGATATGCGGGTCAGCACTACGGTACCGATAGTCGCTATACAGGTCGATAAAGATAAGGTTTCAAGGGCCAATGCTAGTGTCGCTCAGGTAGAAGCTGGGAACGTGTTCATACCTGAAGAGGCGTCCTGGCGTCAGAGCTGGGAGTACGAACACGAGATATTCCCGACCGGTAAGAATGATGACTGGGTAGATACAACCACGCAGTTCTTGAACTGGGCGAGGACTCACGTAACGGCCGGTCCGTCCAGCCCGGTAGGAGTAAGTCAGACTTCAAGATGGAGGTGAGAGATGATTGAAGATGAATATATAATATTGAACGATAAAACTATACATCATGTGCCAGTGGGGATAGGCGATAAAATCACAATTAAGCTGGATGGGTGCGATGCCTTTGTAGTGAAGGTCATTGATAAGAAACCGACTATTTACGGATATAAGCTGACGTTTGAAGGGTTACCGAAGTTCGTACCTCAGAAGATGTCTACCACGAGAAGGCAGCCGGTGAGATACGGGCATTAAATTGAGGGAGTGAGATGGCGTTATTGAATTATAGTACGAAGATACCTGCGGCTAAGACTGCCGGAGAAATTCAGCAGATACTGGCTGCTCACGGCGCTAAGGCTGTGATGATAGAATATGGTGATACCGGTAGTGCTGAGGCTATATCCTTCAAGATCAAGCACGGCGAAAATGACTTAGGCTTCAGCCTTCCCATAGTTCCGGAAGCGGTTTTGCGAGTCCTGCAACGGCAATATACAGGCGGTAAACTCCGGAGTCATCAAGGTAGTCCAGACCGCGAGCAATCAGTCCGTGTTGCCTGGAGAATTCTCAAGGACTGGATTGAAGCTCAAATGGCTATTCTGGAGACCGAGATGGTCAGTATTGAGCAGATATTCTTGCCGTATCTGATTGGCAGGAATAATAAGACGCTCTACAAAACAATGGTTGAGCACGGGTTTTATCTACCCGAAGGTAGAGGATAGTATTGCTAATTGAGAAAGCCTGTCCGATATGCAATGGCGATGTCTTCAGAGAAGAACTGGAGTACGGTCAGGTGACTTACCGCTGCTTGCAGGCTGGTCATACCGTAACCGAAGAACATATTAAAAAGGTGCTGGCAGAACGAGGGAAGCTCCGAGAAAGCGTGCAAGTTACCGAAAAGAAGGAGGCAGAAATGCCAGCTGGCAAAGGTCAGAAGGGCGGCAACACTTGGGAGCGAAGTCAGTATTACCTTGCCCATCAGCGTGAAATTATAGTGACGTTCCTGACGCTCGGATACGGGGCACTCTTTACACAGTGGGGTATGGGTTACGTAACATGGACGCAGCGAGGTGGTGTTGAGGAGAGGTGGCATGATGAAATAGTCCGTATTGCTGCAGAGTTAGGTATAGAATACAACCGAGATATGCACATGAAATATAAAACTGCGAAAGCTCCTGATAAGAGGAAGAAAAAAGAGCATCCGTCGGCTTATTATGAAGGGTACCGGCAGGCACTACTTGATATATTCGGTTCGAGGGGTGCAGTTGAGAAAGTATTGAGTGCGGTTACGCGTAAAATAGAGAATAATGATTGACAATAACGGGCTTAATTGTGAAAATGAAGTAGTAGGAGGAGGTGGGTTATGGCAAAGAAAATAGGTAATGGAGTGCAACAGGTTGCCGGTGTTCCCGGTCTGTCTTTATGGAGGGGTGAAATTGGTGGAGAGTATTTATCAGCTCTGAGGGGTAGCCGAAAGAAAAAGATATTCATTGAGATGCAGGATGACGCCGTAATCGGTACTCTGCTTGACTCTATGAAAATGCCTTTGATAGCTGCCGAGGTCAGCGTCCAGCCACATGAGGTTGGGAATGAAGTCGACCAAGAAGCAGCTGATTTTCTCAAAAGCTGTATGGATGATATGACCCGGTACAGCTGGAGACAGCACGAACTCGATATGCTCGATATGCTTGGCTGGGGCTGGTCAGTAGCAGAAGCTGTGTTTAAGAAGAGACTCGGTCCCGTCGGCGACAGACCATCGCAGTATTCAGACGGTAAGATAGGTCTTCATATCCTCGACCCGAGAGGTCAGGAGACGCTGAAGCGCTGGGTTATGGATGATGAGTTCAACGTTGAGGCGATGGTACAGGAAGACCCTAACGAATATAGAGAGATAACGATTGAAGGCTGGAAGCTGATACACTCTACCTTCCGCTCAAGGAAACGTTCACCTGAAGGCACAAGCCCGCTCAGGTCGCTGTATAGAGCCTGGTATACGCGTAAGAACTTGGAGATTATCGAGGCAATCGGAGCGGAGAGGGATACCGCTGGTCTTCCTGTAATCACACTGCCGCAGGGCGCTGTTAAAGAAGATAAGGAAGCAGCTGAAACGATTGTCCGTAACATACGGCTGGATGAAGAAAGTGGAGTTGTTCTGCCGGCACCACCGGTCGGTGCTGAAACTGGCTGGAAGCTTGAACTATTAAGTAGCGCTGGGTCAAAGCAGTACAACATCAGGGAGATTATACGCGATCTAAACAAGATAATCCTGATGAGGTTCTTTGCTCAGTTCCTGATGCTGGGTATGGAGCAAGCCGGCACGCAGGCATTGGTAGAAGGGTCGCAAGACTTCTTCAGTCTCTGCCTCCGGAGTATCCAGCAGGAGCTTCTTGAAACTTGGCAACAGCAGCTTGTGCCGATACTGTTCAAATTAAATCCATGGCCAGGTATAAGCGGGTATCCGGTTATAGACTGGGCCCTGCCCGGTCAGGCTGATGTGAAGGCAAGCATCTTGAATATCAAGGAGATGGTGTCTGCCAACGTCCTGACAGCTGGTGAAGACATTGAGGATTTCGTAAGGTCTATGCTGAATCTGCCGGATAGGCCGGAGGGTGTTGGTATCGGTCCTAGAACGCCACTTGCCCCGATAGGCAGTCCGTTCTTTTACTTTGACTGGGTTGCTTTGCCTAACGGCGAGTGGCTGGCATCACCAAAAAAAGCAAAAAGCCAGTGGACAGTGAGTGAGGGGTTTCAGGAGAAGTACCTGTGTGAATGTATCGAATGTGGATACCAGATGGAGTCGGAGGCGCATTGTAACACGCTTAAATGTCCTGAATGTGGCGGCGATATGAGGCGTGCTGAACGACCTGGGGCTGGACAGCCACAATCGTCTGATGCTGAATTTGCGGAAGTAGCTGGTATCACTGGCAGACGGGAGAGAGGTAAGATAGAGAAAGCAACGAACGCTTACCAAGCTGAACTGCTTCATGCTTACGATAGTTGGTCTACAAAAGCCCTCGCAGCGATGCGGCGTGCCGACCGGCGTGGAGACGATATCCCTGCTATTTTAATTGTCCTGGATGAGCAGCTGTTACTGCTTGCTGATGAGTTGAAGAATATAGGCCGTGATGGTATAAAGGAAGCTATGTCGCTTGGTATGCAGGGTAAACCGCTTGACCCGGAAGCACTGAAAATACTGGCTGACCGGATAGCTGAGAATGAGAAGTACGTCGATGGAAGCCTGATACCCGATATCCGGAAGAAGCTGTCCGAGTTTATCACCGATTCTGAAAAGACGTACGCCCTCGAGTTCTCCGCGCTCGCTGCAGCTATGGCTTCTCTCCGCGCCAGGCCGGCAGGGTATGCCGGCGGGTTCTGGTCGACCGTGTTTATCGGCGCCGGTCTTCTCCGGAACCGGGATGACAAGGAACGCCAGCAGAAAGGCGAGCAACCGCGCCGGGTACGGTGGGTTCTCGACCCGTCGTCAGAACACTGTGAAGCTTCCGCGGGAAGATATGGCTGTGCTGACCTCGAAGGTGAATATGAAAGCTGGGATGCGTTGCCAACTTTGCCTGCAGGTAATGTAACTTGTCTCGGTAACTGCCGTTGCAGCATAGAAGTATATGAAGATGGAGGCTGGACGAGAGTAGCATAAGGAGGTTTTATGGAGAACGGAGTTATTTTAATTGATAAGTGCCCTGTATGTGGGTCAAAAAGGAGGTTTGTTGAGGAGCTGGCGAAAACAGAAAAAGAGGAAGGTCGTATGCGTCGAGGTCTGGGTTTCTGCACCCATATAATTCGCGACTCCGTTGTTGATAGAGAGATGGTTAACCAGATGCCGTACGGTACTGAAATACCATTGTACGAGGTATGGATGGATATTTGCCTTGGTTATCCTGATAAGCCTTGCGGTAATATTTATGCTGTGAAGATAGTAAAAGATACAGCCACGAAAAAGCCAAAGCTGGAAATGCCCGGTGACCAGATGCCTGGCCAATTTAACCAGAATTAGTGCGGGGATGGTGGATGGAATATGGTTGCATAAAGGAGGATTGCATGGAAAAAATAGTTGGCGTACATCCAGATTGCAAGAATTATAAGGTAATCGATAAAGATACCGGGAAGGATATAACAAAATTCTGCTGGGCTGCTGATGATGAAGCCGGTCTGTATGCTATGTTCAATAATAACGGTGAATATATATTAGCAACTGTAGCTAATACAGACGATGAAGAAGTTCCTCGCGGTGAACGTTATATAGAGACGTATACTTGCGAAGGTACTATAGAACTGGTTAAAAAGTAGAGTGTTTACGTGAAAATTAAATTATTTCCTGCTACACTTAGACCAGCCAATGTGCGATAAGCAGGTCTGGATTAAGGAGTTGAATTGAAGAAGCGTGACAGAGGTCGAATGATAGTATGCTCAAGGTGTGGAGCTCCTGGGGGTATTCGTGGTACGCCTCCGCTGAAGAAAGTCGGTAATGGTTATGTCCATAACGGTCGGTGTCCGCGGATTAAGAAAACGGAGAAGAAGCCAAATATACTTGTGCCTATAGGAGGGTTAATTGTCCCAAGACGTACTTTGCCCCCGCTGCGGTAAGCTCCTGGCTAAAGACCATGGTGATTACCTGGAGATAGTCAATGGGAAGAAGGCTGTCCGGATATACCAGGCTGTAGCTGTAGCTATTGACTGCGAAAGATGCGGTTGGACCCATGACCTGCCTTACAGTCAGAGAAAGAAGGTGAAATGATGAATATGAAACCGGTATGCCCTTGGTGCGGTAGCGACTGCTACGAGGATTACGGTTCCAGTCAAGGTGCCGCTGGCTCGTATTACCGCTGTACTAAGTGTAGTTTTGTAGGGGTTCCAAACTGGATAAATGACTTATCAACTGATTATGACGGAGCTGGTGGCTAAGATAAAAATGACCTGTATATTGTAGCGTTACAACTTGCTTTCACAGTCTCCTAATGCTATAATCATCGAAAGAGAGGAGGGAGGAATTACGTTTAGGAATGGTACAGGAAGCGAATTTAAATAAGTTAGAGTCGATTGTTTCAGATTGTCATATATAATATAAAAGCTAACAGTAAGTAGATACTGTAGGAGGTGAAGCTAAAATGGCGGTTCCTATTCATCTGAGGGACGCACAATATCCTAAACAAGCCCTGCATTACCACTGGGTAGGTTTCGACGAGGTGCAGCTCACCGACGATATAAAGAAGGTGACTTGTAAAACCTGCTTGAGAATGATGAAGAGAGCAGAGAAATACCTGGGGGTAACGAATGGTACAAAAGCGTAGCGATAAAGCCCATATTCGTGAAGGGGAATATGAGTGCTTAATAGACAAAAGCGGATTGGTAGTAAATCCCCCGCTAATAACCAGATGGGGTAAGAAGGAAGTTCAAGAATACATCAAGTTTTTGGAGCAGCTTCTTCCATGGCTAGATTAGGGGAGTACTGCAATACTGTGAGGATATGTATGAGATGCTGAATAAATTAAGTTTATTCTCAGGAATAGGCGGGGACGATTTGGCAAGCGAGTGGGCTGGAATCAAAACCGTCTGCATGGTTGAAAAGGATAAATACTGCCAGGGAGTATTAAAAAAAAACTTCTCTGGCATACCGATAATAGAGGACGTTAGGGATGTCACAAAAGAAGCAATCGAAAAGATTATGGATGACTCCGAAAGCGGGGGATGCGGATTTCGGGAAACCGATGACATCCAACCGCCCACCAGAAATGAGTACTCACCTTGCTACTCAGGTAGGTTATGCACCATTGATATTATCTCCGGCGGCTTCCCCTGCCAGCCTCACTCAGTTGCAGGACAGCGTAAAGGCTCTGCTGATGAACGTAACCTTTGGCCAGAGTTCAGGCGTGTCATTGGCGAGATTAGACCACGATGGGTCGTGGCTGAAAACGTACCAGGAATATTATCAAGTGATGCTGGATGGTTCTTTCGAGGAATACTCGGGGACTTGTCCGAGATGGGGTATGCTGTTGGATGGTGTACTTTCGGAGCTGTCGATGTGGGTGCGTTACACAAGAGAGACAGAGTTTTCATTGTGGGGTACTCCAAGCGTGATGGATACGAGGTCGGATATACGAAAACCAGAGGAAAGGTCGGAGAAGGCGAACAAAGGCGGGTGTGCGAATCTGAGAGAACAGGTATTATGGCCGACTCCACAGACAACGGATTCACGCGGTCACCAGTACCAGTATCAGAACGGCGACCGAGAAAAGAAAACATTAACGCTGGCGGGGATGGCGAAGATATATCCTACTCCGAAAGCCCAAAATGCGAACAGTCCGGGATTACATGGACAGGGTGGAAAGGATTTACAGACAGTTGTTACTACCGAGAACAATACTGGCAGTCTGAACCCAACGTGGGTAGAGTGGCTAATGGGATTTCCTCTCGGGTGGACAGACTTAAAGGACTCGGAAACGCTGTCGTACCACAGCAAATCTACCCGATTTACAAGGCGATAGTGGAAATCGAAAATAAAATGAAGCTGAACAAACAGTAATCTAATACTGTCGGCAGGTAGTCGAAAGGAATAGACAGCAGGTGTTATTGTAGCTGGGGCTTGACAAGTTTTGTGTGTATATGATAAGTTGAATACATAAGGTAGCTGAATAATAGTTTAAGAGGCTTTAAGCCCGGAGCTGTATAGAGGTTGCGAACCCGAGAGCAGTGATTGTTCTCGGGTTTTTTGTGTTTATAGGAGGTGAACGAATGCCAATCGGACCTTACCCCGATTTTGACGCTTGCGTAGCAGATAATCAGGACATGGACGACCCCGAGGCATTTTGTGCCTGGTTGGAGAAGGAAGTAACCGGGCAGTCAGAGAAAGCAGAGGACCTAAGCCCCACGAAAATCAAGGCGTACGAGAAGATAGCAAAGAAAGCTGGCTTTGTCCGGAAGAATGGTAAGCTTGTTAAGCAAGCTGACCTGGCAGAGCTGAAGACCACGACCGTTGAGGGAGTGGAGATATTTGCTATCGGCACCTGGAACGGTGATGAATACACTGATGAAGACCTAAAAGATATGGTGTCGGCGTTCAAAGCTCTTTCAGGCCGGGTAGACCCGCCGTTAAAGGTAGGGCATACCAGCGATAAATTCAATATAGAGCTTGCAAAGAAGCTCGGCGTCCCCGAAGGATTTATCACCGGTGAAGATGGAGAAGGTGCTATCGCGCTCGGCTGGGTGTCTAAACTGTATATAGAAGACGACATTGTGAAAGGCGACTTCTCCGATGTACCGGTAGCGATATCCGACTTAATCAAAGCAAAGAGCTTCAATCAGGTTAGCGCTGAAGTCAGGATTGGATTCGAAGATGAAGGTAAAACTTACCCGATAGTCCTGACAGCCGTTGCACTGCTCGGAGCAGAGTTACCGGCGGTCCGGGAAACAGCGCCCCTTGAGGTGGCGTCTGTCTTCACGTATACAGAGAAGCCGACCAGAACGGTATTGTTCGGGATAAACCTCGAAGAAGAGGACAACGATATAAAGAAGACCCTTGAAGCTGCCGAAGGAGCTGTTGAGGCAGCTATCAAAGGAAAGTCCGGAGCCGGCACAATCAGGACACTCTGGAAAGAGATAAAATCCAAGCTCAAGGGTATGGGTAAGAAGCTCACAGAAGTAGAAGAGCGTTTGCGGTATATCCGCGGGGACCTCGGACTTGAGGAGGACGCAAGCGTTGACGATTGTATTGTTGCACTAGAGATATTAAAACAGGGAGGAACAGAGGTAATGAAAGAAGTAAACGAGAAACTTGGACTGGCGGAAGACGCAGACGAAGCAGCGGTAGTCGCTGCAATCGAGTTACTTCAGCAGGGTGGCGAGGTAGAGCTTAAAGATATCGCCGTCGCACTCGAGCTGGACGAAGGAGCCAGTAAGGAAGATATCCTGGCGGCGTTGACCAAGCTGAAGGGCGAACCCGGGCCTGAACCCAAGGAGTACAAGAGCTTGACCGATGAGAACAGGACTCTGAAGGAACGTGTTGGCAAGCTCGAGAAGGAAGGCCGTTACGCATATTACAAGGAGCATGCCACCAAGCTGAGCCTTATCAGTGGCACCCCGGACGAGATAGCCCAGAAGCTGGTCGACACGGAGATGAGGGACAAGGGTGCAGCCGAAGATATGCTGAAGACCTACCAGGATACGCAGATTGCTCTGGAAGCAGCTGGCGCCGGCAAGATCAAGGGAAGCCCGGCCGAAGGCGACGGTGATGATGATAAGCACGAATTCCTGAAACTCGTGGATACCCGGATGTCTGAGAAGCACGTCGACGAGCCGACTGCGTTCGCTCAGATGAAGGACGAAGAGCCGGAGAAGTACAAGAATTACATGGCTAACCGGCCGATAGTCTTTGCTGAATCACCGGCTAAGGAACGGCAGGAATAGGTCATAGAATAGTAATATAGGAGGTATTTCAGAAATGACAGGTACAAATCAAGACGGACCAGAAATCACCCTGCCCGCGAGCGGTAACCTTTCCAGCTATCAGTTTCACGTAATGACGTTGGATACCGATGGTAAGGTAAAGCTGGCTGACGATGCAGACGACCCTTCCGAGGCTCTTATCGGTATTCTCCAGAACAAGCCCAATGCCGAGGATGAGGAAGCCCTTGTTCTTATCTACGGAATCGCTAAGGCAATGGGAGGAGCCAGTCTCGACGAGGGTACCTGGGTAACCTGTGGCAGTGACGGGCATCTTGTTGCTGCTGTGGCAGACGACAATACTATCGGCATCGCCATTGATGCAGTCGTAAGCGGCTCTATCGGTAGAATACTGATATCCAGAGGCGGCGGTCACGTGGTGCCGGCGTAGATTAGAGAGAATACGGAGGAGGTAGTAGAAAATGGCTCAACCAACTACGCATGATGTTCATATTGATACGGCTTTGTCAAACATATCCATAGCTCATAGAAATGAGGGGTATGTTGCCGACCTGCTTTTCCCACAGGTACCAGTCGATAAGCAGTCTGACTATTATTACGTCTGGACCAAAGACTTCTGGTTTCGCGATCATACAGAGGTTCGAGGACCGGGTGGAACATACGCTGAAGGCGGAATGGAGCTTTCCAGCACCCAGTTCGAGTGCATTAACAGGGCACTCAGTTTCCCTCTGCCCTGGGATGTGCTTGAGAACCAGGATGCTGCGGTTAACCTGGAAACCGCTGGCGCCGAGTGGCTATCCGACCAGTTCGCGCTGAACAGGGAGCTGAAACTGAAAGCGTTGATAATGGATGCTGGGGCATGGACGAGTGACACGACTCTCAGCGGCGGTAGCCAGTGGAGCGATTATGCCAACTCGAACCCGATAAGTGATGTCGAAACCGGGCGCCAGGCAATAAAGAAACTGACCGGCACGAAACCGAACGTCTTGTTTATGAATGAAGAGGTCTGGTCGAAACTCAAGAACCACCCGGATTTGATTGACCTGTTCAAGCATACGCAGACGGGCATACTTACCGAAGCTCTTGTAGCGAGTGTACTCAATGTAGACCGGCTTATCGTCGGCGACGCGGTCAAGAACACCGCCGCTGAAGGCGCGGTGTTCTCCGGATCATATATCTGGGACAAGAACGCTATCCTGATGTACGTCCCGAGCTCACCTGGTCTTATGATACCGGCAGCCGGTTACGCTTTCAGCTGGAAGCAGAACGGCTACACGATTGCCATTACCCGGGAAGAAGAGAGGCTTCGCAAGCGGGACCTGCTGCTTGCTGACCATGCCTTTATCCAGAAGGTAACCGCGGCTGATACCGGATACGAAATCATAAACGCCGTAGCATAAAGGAGGCGCGTTGATGCGCTTTAGAGTGCTTAAAGAGCTGGACTGGGCGGGGAAGCGTTATAGTGCAGGAGAGGTCTTAGACCTACCCGAGAGCGAGCGGAGAATTGGCGGTCTTGTACGAGGCGGGTTCATTCGCTATGACTGCACCCTACCCAGTCCGGATGATAGAAGAGGAGAACCTATAGTTCAAATGGGCTAGAAGCCCAAATACCAGTGAGGAGGTAAATGAACTAAAATGATACGAAACAGAGGACACTGGCATTTCGGAAAGATAAGCGCTGATGTATGGATTGGCTCTGGTATGGGCTCGCCAGGTAAAGGCGACAATTTCTGGGTAGATGGAGTTAATGGCTCCGCTACTGCTTCGGGCAAAAGCCCGGACTCTCCGTTAAGCACTATAGCAGCTGCTATGGCTCTTTGCGAGTCAGGGAGAGATGACTACATTTGGGTCATGGATTGCTGGGCCCAGGACACATTCCCGGTCGTGCTGGCCAAGCAGCAGTTGCATATCCTCGGCATCAGTTTGCCGAGCTACCAGTACGCAAAGATGAACCCGAGTAATGATGCCGAGGTCTTTAGCCTGACAAGTGCCGGCGCCTACAGTGAAATAGCCGGGTTTGACCTGTCAGGCGGAGATAATCACGGGTGTATCGATATCGACGGTACCGAGGGTTCGTTTATACATGACTGCACATTTGGCGGTCCGGGCGCCGGAGGTACTCCGAAACACGGCATATTGATTACACAGAACCCTGAAGGTTCACGGATTGAGGATTGCCTATTCCTTGGCGACCTTGGCTCTCATTACGGATTGATCACCGAGAATGGTATTGAGTGC
>Ga0307431_1001580_pt1 | contig 12927 bp, 18 predicted proteins | sample SalMarWE160170MG_FD_202155 | JGI IMG/M metagenome (GOLD analysis project Ga0307431, IMG submission 202155) | Salt marsh sediment microbial communities from the Plum Island Ecosystem LTER, Massachusetts, United States - WE1603-170 | ecosystem: Environmental > Aquatic > Marine > Intertidal zone >...
AAGGTGGGTTCAACTCAACCGCAGAACTTTCAACCACAGCTTTACTAACAGGCGTTAACAAAGCACCAGCCAATAATCCAATAGCCAATGCCATAAATAGAAAGCTTTTCTTCATTATGTTTACCTTCTCTCGTGTAAAGTTTTTAAAAACCTTACTTCTTTATATCGTCCTTACCATCTTTCTTTTCATTACCCTTATCTGCGTCTTTACTATCATCAGGATTTTTATCTTCGTCCTTCTTACTCCCATCAGGGTTTTTCTTTTCCCGTGACTTTTTAAAATCCTTCTGCCTCTTTTTCTCTTCCGCCTCCTGTTTTTCATATACCTTAATATCTTTAGCGGTCGCATATTTACAAAGAGGGCCACCGTCCATACCAGGAGCAAGCGGAGCTTTCAATTTCGCGTGACCTTGCGCGGCTAACTTCGCTTGCTCCTCAAAAAACGGATATTGTGGATCAGATTCATTGATTATCTGACCCGCATAGTATGAATCGGCTCCGGAAAAGTCACGAAGGATTTTTATCATTACAACTTCTTCCTTTTTCCTTGCCATGTCTATATCCTCCCGGAATTCAGTATCAGTTTAAATCTTACAGCGTATTAATTAAACATTAACGTATTAATTAAGTACCGGCAACCTTAAGTACCAACCAACCACCGCCGTAATATACCTGAGGTCCGCCGTCAACACCAGCACCAACTTCGACCCAATACGGAACTTCTGTATGGAAAGTGGTCCAAGTATATCTACCGGGAATACCTTTCCGGAAACTCTTGGCTTTGATCAACGATGGAGTAGATATCCAATTAGATCTCGGCGCTCGATCAGGAATATCACATCTAAGAATAATCTTATCGGTATCCAGATAAGGTTTAGACGCGGTAGCCCTATCACCAACAGCATAGTTTTCACTGAAGGTATCAGTGGTGGTAATGGTACGGTTAGCAACACTTACTGCCGTAAGGGTTACATCTTCTTCTCCACCAGTTTTATTTCTTAACGTAACAATATCACCGATTTCAAATCCATCAGCATCAGCTACCTGGAACGCGGCACCGGCGGCAGCAGCTTGCGCGGTTCTCAAACCGGTTTCGATAAGGTACCGTCTATCATCGATCTTAGGAACAAGACCTTTGAGAGATGCTACGTTAGGAATCAACGATTCCGCAGTAACCATTTTACCGGCAAATGCCGGGTTGTTCTGAGTCCATACCTGGGTTTCCTTCGTGTTATCTTCAATATACCCAGCAACAGTCGAACTCATCCAAATTTCTGTGGGGTTAATACCTAACCTTGTCCGCGCATACTGAACAGCTTCCCGGATATCGGTTATAGGATGAGAATCATCCAAATCACTCCATAACTGATTAGCGTTATCGGTTCCCCAGGATTTACGCATCCAATCAGTAGGAACACTTCCAGTAGCTCCGGCATACAAATAATACTTTGCCGGTAGATTCGGGTTATAAGTATAATTCACCCCGTTCTTGGCTACAGAAAATGATCTGTTCTGAACAACTTCAATAGAAGTATATTCCTGTAACGTATTCAATCTTAAATCCATCATGTTCAGAGCCGAACCCATCAACCCATCACCCCAAAGCTGATCAGGTTTTTCAGGATTTTTAATCCTACCCAATACCTCTTCGTCCCACTTCACTGACTCTCTCCAATGTCCTGGATGAGTTTCAATATAACTGTAAGTAGGTAATCCTATACTTACATGCGTACCGCCGGGATAAACCGGATTCGTCATTCCGAAAGCACCGGCTTTTATCAACGCGATAATATCGCTCCTATTAACCTCTTTATATGGCATAAACGCTTTCTGCAATTTTAAAGAGTCAGGATCAGGAACAAATTCGCTGATAATCGCGTCCATCTGCGCGGGCCGGAAAATCTTTTGACTTTGTAATTCTAATAGCTCTTGACCAGTCACAATAATTCCCTCCTTCCTTTTTTTCTATACTCTGGAATCCAACGATACTATCTCTGCAACGTATCAAAGATTATTCTCTGGATTCTTTGAGTATCAAGATATGTGGTTCTATTAATCAAATTAATATCAACTCTACCTTTATAAATCACCGCGGTAATAATATCAGCTTCCAACGCTTCCGGTTTTCTTGTAGAACTAAAATCAATTTCTTCTTCTACAATAACGACATCAGCGCTTAATTCAGTACCGTCACACAACATCAATAAATCAGATTCAGCAGTCGGCGCGTTATCAAACGCTTCATTCAACGTAACTTCACCGGTCGCGGTATCAATATCAGCAATTTCCTTATCCGCGCCGGTATCTTTAGCGCTTAAACTAACATCGTACCAGTTAACCGTATCACCAACAGCAAACTTCCCGGTATCAGCAACCGGAATTACACACGACGGCGTTTCAGCAGTATACGCGGACATTACCGGAGCCAACATAAACGGCGCGTACTTCCCGGGAGTAGCAGTCTGCTGGCCAAATAACGTATTCTTTTCCGTCTTCGCGTTCCACCTATCATAATCAATAGTGACAGGTTTCTTTTTAAAATCACCATCTAAAACCGCATCGTTAGCAAACGTCACGGCACCAAGCACGTCTTTGTGTGGAGCTTCTCTACCCATTACATTTCCCTCCTTCCTTTACAGAATAAAAATATGTTTAATCCTTTTTGCTTTTAGCGTTTTCTTCAGATAACGCCTTACCAGTTGTTTGCTTGGCAATCCTCGCGGCATTATCCTTGATTTCCTGTGCTTCTTTTTCACTATCTTTATGCTCGCCTTTTTCATCCTGGTTTCTTTTCTCAACAGCAAGTTCTTTCAATTCAACCATTGGAGGTCTCTTAGAAAGCATCCGGTCATAATGTTCCTTAAGCGTTAAGCTAACTTCTTTATCTTTACCTTCCACGTTTTTCTCAGTAAGCTTGAACGATCTCGGACTATCAGACTTAGCTTCCTCTTTAAGAATAACGGCAATTTCACTCTTTTCAGCTTCCGTTAACTTCCCGTCAGCCCAATGTTTATCAAGCATACCATCAATCTCTTTAAACTCAGCAGTTTCTTTCAGCTTCTTATTTTCCTCAGACAGAGTTTTGAGCTTTTCACCCTGTTCCTTAAGCTGTTTACTGATCTCCGACAGCTCTTTCTTATCTTCTTCTTTCTTAGGCTCTTCTTCTTTAATCTCTTTCTTATCTTCTTCTTTCTTAGGCTCTTCTTCTTTAATCTCTTCCTCAGAAAGAACCTTAACAACTTTACCGGCTTCCCCAAGGCCTTTCACTGTTTCTTTAACTTTTCCATAAGCTTCGTCAGACATCTCGTCAAGCTTTTCAATATACTTTTCCTCACTATAAAACGAGATACCTTTCTTAGCCAACGCTTTCAATTCCTCAAGTCTCTCTTTACCTTTCTTCATGCTCATTTCCCTCCTTTCTTTATCTGTTTTTGCCTTCTCATTAAACTCGGTTATAATCTCTTCCTTTAATTCTTTTAGCGCTTTACCGCTTAATAAAAACACTCCACCGCCGCCTTCTTGTATTTCATTTAATCTGAATTCCGATAAGTTAACAGCTTCCATCCCTTTAAGAAACGGCCGGTTGGTTAATGCCGCGCCATACAATACCCATTTGAACTTATTTCCGGAATCCAAATCCTTATAATCCTGATCGTATTCAATAGACATATACTTGAATATCTTTTTCTTAACAAGGTCAATACCAACAGGTGTCCATTCAATTAATCCCCATAATCCGTCTTTACCTTTATTATAGAGTTTCTTAACCCAACCGGCAGCACCCTTCTCCGGATAATGTTCTTCATCAATAGCAATGTCTACACCTCTAACATTATCTTCAAAATTCTTGACAAACGCGGAAAAAACTTCATTATTAAATTCGATGGTACCGTAATTATCGTGTTTCCATTTACCAACCTTTGCTAACTGAACCTCACTTGATTTTTTCTTACCTTCAGCAAGTTTCTCAATATCATCAACAAATTCCGGATTTATATAAGATACATAACGAAATTTCTTGTTTTCTTCAGAAGCTTTTTCCTGTCTCTTTTTATACTCATCACTTATAACCCATTTATCACCTTCTTTCTTATACTTTGATTTGAACCTGGTATAAGCAATCGCCATCGGTATTTTAACATCTTTCTGTGCTTTAGCCTGATCATAATAGCTGGCAAGATCGTTAATCTGACTTATTGTAAGAGGCGCGCCGCTTATATTAATGGGGAATCCCGCGGCTTTCGCGGCGGCTATAGAGGAATAAGGAAGGGTTAAATCACCATAATCACCGGCCAGGGTTTCAATAATATTACTATCTTCTTCACTCATTTCAACATACGGGACCATAGAAACGCCGCATTTACTACATTTTTGTTCAGTACATGGAGTACCGCGGTCATGCTCATCTACCTGCCCACATTTAGGACAAACACATTTATCCCGGCCGCCTTTACCCTGTTTAGGTTTACCAACACCTTGACCATCTCCCGGAACCGGTCCATCAGAAAACCATTTATTTGTACTCATAATCAATGAATCTATAGGAGAAAGAAATTTTAACATATTATCAGACACCTCCTTTAGAACAATAAAAAAAGCCAGTCAAACCAATAGCGTCATTAAATACGCTACTGACTTAACTGGCCTATTGTATCCCGACCCATTCCTGAAAGTCAGTGCTTACACACTTTGCACTAAAAACCTTACTACTTACATTAAAACTTGCGCATAATATACTACATATTTATATTGTGTCTTCTTAATCTGTTTTATATTATATTTTCTTAATCCATAATAAATTCTATCTTACATCCAACATTATAAATGTTTTCTTACATAATGAATTTTACCACTTACCATTTTTTTTGTCAAGTCAAATAGCACAAAAAATTTTGCTATATCTCTTAACACATTAATTATTAAACTATTTAGGTTTATTTTTAATTTTCTTTCCAGCTTGTCTTGCTGCTTCAGCCTTTGCTATTTCTTTAACTGATGGAACACCGGCTTTACCTAACCACCATTTATTTCTTGCATAGTTCGCGGCATCAGCTCTGGTTAAATCTTCAACCGGGACTTCGTATGATTCTATTTCGTCTTTTAGGACGCCGACATAAATACAACGACATCGACTATGAAGAGGCGGTTCTATCCAACTTACATTAGGATTATTAGGATCGAAATATTTACCGTCGAGATCAGAACACTCAGGACATTCTCGCCCATCCAAAATCGCCGACCATTGAAACGCGCCCAGTTGATCTTTAATAGCACCAAACCCAACGTCTCTACCTTTATTAATAGCCTGGCTGATAGCTATCAATCCAGTAGTCGCTAAATCTTTAGAGAGATCCGTAAGAAGTCCTGCCATATCTTCACCTTTTCCTTTTTACTATAACCTTTGCAAAAACTCTTTCAAATAGTATGTCAGCATATCTACGCTTACTACTCTCTCTCATTTCAACTATTCTGTGATAATTTGATCCATGCTTATCTATCCATTCGCATCCATTCATTTAACATTCCTTTATATTAATTATATACCTTATATCAATTTACTAAAAACTCATATTATCAACTTACCACTCTGCATACCCTGCCTTATAACATTTCGCATAATCTCTTTATTCTGTAACGCGGACATTACGTTTTTAGTTACATTAGGAACAATCTTCATCATCTTTAACGTACTTTTAAGTTCACAACACATCCGGTACATATCATCAAAAGTAGCGTTCCTCGCAACCTTGTAAGGTACAATTTTCTTTTTACAATCAGGGCAAACTGAATGATGATCAGCTAATCCGATAACCCCACCGCCATCTTTTTTAAGCAGAACAATAAACGCGGTTTCATACTCACCGGCTCTAAAATCTTCAGAACTTTTCTTTTTGTCAATAAATTCAGCACCCATTAGCAACCTCTCCTTATACCTCTTCGTTAATCTTAACCTTCTCCGCACTCAACCCTTTTTCGGTTTCAACCAACTCAAACTCTACCGACTGACCTTGTTTCAAAGTCTTGAACCCTTGCATATCGAGCTTTGAATAATGTACAAATACATCACTACCATCTTCTCTTTCCAAAAACCCGTATCCCCGGCTGTTAGAAAACCATTTCACTTTACCTTTAACCATTATCTATTCTCCTTTTTTTTCATTGTTGATATTAAATCCAATACTTTTATTTTCTCCTTCATAAAACTCAACCTTTTTGTAGTTACTAAAAAGAGTGATTTTTGTAGTTACACTTTTTATTTTCTGATTGCAATTATTATCCTTAAATCTACTTGGTGCCGGGTTCATTTCTTTTTTGCTCATGCTTACCTCCTTTTAACTAAGTTTATACACACCTTCTTTACCCTGTGTATCAAAACCTCCCTTCTCGCTATTTTTCTTGACCTCAAAAACTTTATGACACCACAAACATTTACCATAATAACAGGACCTGGTTTCAGATACCGGTTTATTTTCAACACCGCAATGAGGACAGGTTATTTTATTCATTATCCACATCCGCAAGATAATAGTTAATTTTCCCTAACTGGCCGCATTTCTTACACCGCCATCGCCATCCTTTACCGTTATGTGTAAGAACTTTACGCCATGCGTGGTTGCATTTCTTATTCATGATGATGCAACCTCAACTTTAACATAAAACAATTTAGGAAATACTTTCGCCAACTCTATCATCTCTTTATTAACTTTAAACCCCTGCCCCTTCGGTGATTCTGCCGGTCGTGGTACAACAGGAATTTTATTAATTCCGCCTTTACTTGTATTAATTCTCGGTAACTTTATCATAACCTCACCTCACCTCACAGACAAAAACAATATTGCTACAATAACAACACAAGCCCATATAACTTTTTCAGAAATCTCCTCCCCATAACCGTAAGGATAACTACCTCCATCCTTATCTCTATGAGGATAATCACATCTTTTCATAATTCACCTCCAAAATAATTTAGCTAACCATCTTGTGAATCGTTGTTCAAGAGATAATCTCTCTTTTTTTGGTTTCTTCCGTTTCTTTTTCATCTCCCACATCTCAACACTACTATAGTAATAATAGCAACAATTATTACCGCAACAACCCAAAATATTATTTGCTTCCACCCGGGACCGTCAAAATCTTTTCTAATTCTTCTAAAATTAAGAGGTAAATTAAATCTTTTCATGTTATTGTCCTCCTTATGATAAGAGTAAAGATAATCTATTTCCCGGGCGGTGAAAAATGCGGACCGCCTGGATTCTTGCTACTTGGCTTCTTCATCAGTCTATCTTCATCTAACCAAGAACCTTCAGAAAGAATACCATCCTTGGCTTTAGGCGTAACACAATATTGTCTGCAACCAGTCAAATATTCACAGCGCCCAGTTACAGTGCCACGAAATCCTGTTATATTATCAACAACCTTAGCGCCCAGCTCAATCTTAAAAATATTCATTTCCTACCCTCCCATACGTATATCCCACAGTATTTGTTTAACAGTCTTCCCGGAATCAACACCGGATAACGCGCCGAATATAACACGTTCTTTAATTAATGCCGCGTGCCGGGAAGCTATCACCTCAGCCTTGGCCGATATCCATTGTCTGGTTGAATTCGGGATAGCAACCTCTTTCTCAATCTTCATTTCCTTCTTGACTTCTCCAAGACCGAACTCAACCAATTCCTGAAACAAACTTTTAAGAATATCAGTATACCTACCAATATACGCTATTTTAATATCTTTTAATCCTCGTAACTCTTCCGGTTTACCGCTAACCAATATCTTCTCAACGTCGCTTAACGCTTTATCAACCATAAGCTTTAAAACATTACCCGCCCGGTCAGCTAACATATCTTCAGCTTTATTAAGCTTATCTTCCATGTCCTTGAACTTTACACGTTTCTCGAACACAGTAAGATCGCGTCGCCATTTAATCTCAGCCAAAAATGTTTGTAACGCGCTATGAAACTTTTTTAACTCATCTCTGGTTAAAACTTTGTCTTCAGTATTGGTGATACCGTCCATCATCACTCTCCCAATATCTTCGCTACCCTATTCTGAAACCTAAGAGTAGCGCCATACATTCTTTTTTCAGACGCTCCCACAGGTACATTCTCAATCTTTTCTTCAGGATCCGGTAAACCATCATCGACCTTTTCTTTCTCCTCTTCCGGCATTCTGGGAATACCCAAGTAATCTTCAATCTTATCAATAGCCGGTTGCGCCTTACCGGTTTTTACCATTTGCATATACACATCAGATAGAAACGCTTTTGTCTCCTGGCTTAACTCTTCGATTTTCACAATAGCCTCAGGCGCATTATCACCAAACGTATACTTTATTAGCTGTGGGATAGCATACTTATTAATATGATCTTCAATATCCTGAATCTCACCTTCAATGCTTCTGACACCAACATCAGCATGAACTTTAGCCATCGCTTCAGTACCGGTCCCTCCATGCTGCGTAACCATTCTTTCCGGGACCAACAAAGCTCTTAGCTTCCGGATATCCAAAAACTCTTTATATCTTTCGAACTGTTCACCTCTTGACCTAACTTCTAACGCTTTAATATCCCATCCCGGTTCATCTTTGGAGGCAGCCGGTACTTTAATTACAGAATCAGGCTGAACACTTTCACCGGCACGTTGAGCGAATACCGCGTTGTCTTCATAATGAACAGTAACACCATCAGTTTCAAACCCATCTGGTGAAGTTCCGGGAGGATATTCAACAACAATAGGTTCCCGGCCGAGTTTCGATAACCATCTTTCATGTAACCCGTCAACAATCCAATATGTGTACCAATACGGGTACACGGCTTTCATCCTTGACCAGCCATAAACATTCCCAAACTCTTTATCATGAGTATAAACAAAAGATTTCTCTGTCGGCACAGGAACTTCATCCTGTCCTCCTTTATTTTGGATAAACCCATTAAACTCCTGAGTATCTTTCTTATAATCTACTGTAATACTCGTCGGTAACAAATCTTTCATTTTCCTATACACATATGCGTTAACTACTATATCAACACCACGATCAGCGTCAACTACATGCCACCCAGGTTTTTGTTCCCATATTTTTTCGTGTGCAGAATTATGTACTACAGCAGAATTAACCATAAAGTTGTGTGTTCCCTCTACTTCTATATCAAAAACTGTCATATATCTACATTGCTTACGTTTATAAATATCATAATCAGATATACTAACTACGGGAATAGGCACAATACCCTTAATTGGCTCAGTAAAAATTTTTTCTGCTATCCAATGCTTACCCTTACTATCTATTCTTACAAAAGGAGAAATCAGATTAAGAAATTTTTCACTTTCTTCTTTTCTTCCGACAACAACCCTAAAAGCCTCTTTGTTAGGAACTTTTCCTTGCCGAGCCGAGACGCAACGAATAAAAGTGTTTATTCCCCATTTCTCTTTAAACCATTTAACTATTATCTCACATTCCTCTTTAGGATACGCATCTGTACAAAGTATAACATAAGGTGCAGACATTGCTTTAGCATATCGGCAAGAACCATCATCCATAAACCAAGCAGCAAGACCCAATCTGTCAAGTTTATTTAACCATTCCATGGTTATTGTTTTTACCTCACCCCTAAAGACAACATTTTTTATTTCAACAAGTGAAGGAATTTCTTGTGTTGTAAGAGAAAAATACCTGTACTTCCTATCACTATAATGAGGAGAGGTATGCGTGAATGTAGCCTCTTTTGGTTTAATGCTCGCCATTAAACACTTAATCCATTCAAGATAATCTTTCTGTTTTTCGGAATGAGTAACCGTCCAGTAAGATCTCCACCCATTAGGACAAGATCCCAAACTTGAATCACCAAGAAGACTTCCATATAAAAATTCCTTCTGTGTCTTGCTTAAAACATAAGATTCAACCATTACTTTATCATGTAAAGTTATATCTTCGGCTTTTTTCCAGCCATCTTCTGTTAATATCGGATGTTCTTTTGTACAACGAATTAACGTCCTCTTTGTTTTTCTTCCAAAATGAATATCAACCAAAGAATCTGTACATTTTCTACTCATCCAATTTACAATTTTTCTATACTCAACCCTTTGAGTTTTTTGATTAAATGTCTTTACCATAACCTTCTTTTTCTCATTTACAATTTTACCTATTTGTATTTTACCTTCATTTGTGTCCAGCCACACATCGTAAGGAAGGCAGAACCCAAAATCTTGTGATGTGAGAATAGATTTTAACCAACCCTTCCATATTAATCTCAGAGCTTTATCAATAAACGCCGCAATATCGTTATCTTCACACTCAACACTAAAATCCCTGGACTGTATCGGTAACTTAATTACACTCAACCCTAACTTAATCTGCCCATCCCATCGCATTTTCTGGTACGTCTCTAACGCGATTGAATCCGGGTTATACGCGCCCAACCATTGCACACCGGTTTTCATCATCCAACTTTGTCCGTGGTTAGCCAATTCTCTAAGGTCGGGAGTGGTTATATCAACCGCGTTCCCAGACAACATTTTCATAAAATCGTCTTTCAATATATCTTCTCTTTTTCTTGACTCTATCCTCATCTGATTAGTCGCGGCTTCAACCATACGCGAATCTCTATTGCCTATAAGCTTACTTACTATCGGTAATTTAAAACTTGGCATCTTTTCACCCCCATATTAAAAAATGATTTCCATAACTCAATCTTAAACATATTTCGGCTTTTTAGTGGTTATTCCAGGAAGTTCAAATTTTAACCCATCTTCAAAATCAGGCGCTGCGGGAAACATCTTCTTAAAAGTTATCCAATTCACAGCATCATGGTCATCATCAGAAATATAAACTATTCTCCCGGTACGCCAAAGAGCATATTCAGCTAAAACTTTTCCTGTTTTTACTTTCATCAATATCCCCTTCCAGGATCGCCTCTATACCCGCCTATAGCATTAGGCTTAACAACATCCTCTTTCCTTTTAACAGGTGCGCCTTTAGTCGCGCCGCGTGTTGAAACTGTTGGAGCTGCCCCCATTCCCGTTTTCCTCCCCGCGAAAGTTAAAGATAAAGCGTCTGCTACATCAGGACTTTCAATACCTGAAGCACGCATCTCGTCTTTACTCATTATCTTAAGTTTTGACGATGAATCTTCTTTATATTTAATGTCACATAATTGGTACCAATCATCATTTTTCTCTAAAGACCCGCCAGCCTTGACCCATTTATGAATTTCCCAATAAACCTCAGCTCGCACATTCACGAATTTTTTATGGTCTCGGGCAGTATTACCTACCTTAACACCGTTAACTTTTATATTCTGTTCTTTAAGCCTATCAGTTATCCCGCCCCCAATTCCCACATCGTCAATATTTACCTCGCTGGCATTAATACCTTCTTCTTTCATAATACTTTTAGTTTTACCAACTACACTCATCAAATCAGGATCACGGTTCTTATCCCTAACAAAAGCGCGCATCCCTTGCCGTACCACCCATACACTATAATTGCCACCCCGGGCTACATCAACACCAAGTTTTTTAGGACCGTTTGGTTCAACTTCTCTTTCCATCGCCTTTTCGATTTCCTGATCTGTCAGGAGAACCGTCCAACCCGCATCGTCCATTGAACCAATTTCAGGGAATTTACAACCGTATAGTATATCAAAAAAAGCTTCATTTCTCATCTCTTCAATAAACTCAGGTGTCATCCGGCCTTCAGCAATAGCTTGTTCAAAATCAATGACAATTTTATGATAATCATCTGACCGGTAAGATTTTAGGAAATGGTTTCTCCTAAACGGGTTAGAAATCTTTACCAGAAAATTATCTTTATGACCGCCTAACATCCGCATAGCTTTAGAATGGATACGGTCTGGGATAAGCGCACTTTCATCTTCGATTAAATTCTGGGCTCCAAATCCCATCAACGCATCACCGGCTTCAACACCTTTACGTCTGGATTCTGCTGATAAAACAAAAATTTCGCCCAGTTGGTTGTTGCTAGTTCTAAAAGTAACTCTACTTTTACTACGTTCACGTCTGAAATGTTCTAATGATTCACCTTCGCCAATCTGGAACTTTCCTAATGTATAAGGATTTTCAAAAATGTGTTTAGCTATATAGCCCATAATGATCTTAGCTTTTCTCATAGTAGGTGCCACAATAGGCCATTTCTCAGGGAAGGTACTCGCACGGGTTAATGCCGCCATAGCGACGACATTCGAATTGTGTGTTGGTATAAGAGTTTTCCCAACAAGATAAATTCCATCCTTGCTATCTAATGATATGCAATTCCCCCGAACAGGTTTTACCCTATGAATATTTTTAATTGAAACGTGCCGTTGTTGTCTTGGTATTATTTTTTTTCTTTCTAATACTGTCGGAATTCCCATCGTTGAATTAAATCCTACATAAAAAACATCCTTCTTGCCTTTAATTCCACTACTCGATGTTTGAGCTTTCACCTTTACAACACTTGGTCTCATCCCCAATATTCTTATTAAATCAACAACATCATCAATTAACCTTTTATTAGTGTTGACAAAATAAATCCTGCCATTTAACCTTCCATCTTTTCTCCGTTGGGCACAAACTGAACCGTCAGTATCTATTAATCCAGCCAATAATTCTAATCGCTGTTTGAGAGATGATTTTTTATAAATTTCTGGTATAAGTTTCTTCCCCATTCCCTTTCTTTCAGAATTCCCGGATCGGAAGATTAAACCCATTTCTTTTAATCCTTGATAAAATTCCGTTCCCCAAAAATCATAGGTTGCAATCCCTGTCGTTTTGTGAATATATTTACAAGAAAATTTATATGGAATTTTTTTTATAATATCTTCATCATTTGGATGAATAGTAATAGACGGTTTCGTGGTTGTTCCATCACCCAACCAAACTCCAAGTGTATAAGGATCAATTAATAAATCAACTTTCTCTGGGAATTGCA
>Ga0307431_1001581_pt1 | contig 12923 bp, 12 predicted proteins | sample SalMarWE160170MG_FD_202155 | JGI IMG/M metagenome (GOLD analysis project Ga0307431, IMG submission 202155) | Salt marsh sediment microbial communities from the Plum Island Ecosystem LTER, Massachusetts, United States - WE1603-170 | ecosystem: Environmental > Aquatic > Marine > Intertidal zone >...
GGCGAAGGGGGCCAAGCGCTCATAGTTCATGGCTGCCGGGAGCACCAGATCCACATAGTTATGGGTCCAGGGACGATAGAAGTAGTCAACGGCCATGGAAAACTCGAGACGTTCAATGGCCTTCTGGTATTCGTGGGTCTGCGGCCAGATCATCACGTTGAAGGCCCACCCCAGAAAGGCCTTCACCTTTCCTTCCTTGATCCACTCGACCAGATAATTGGTTTGGACCTCGTGAAATTTTTCCGCCCAGGCAGGGAAGGCCTTGAGATCCAGGCGAAGATCCCTCATCTGATTCATCGTCTCCCTGAGACAGAACTCCGGAGGTCCGTCATGCCAGGGGGCCATTCCTTCCAGGGGTGCGGAAGGCTTAATGATGCCGCCCGGGATATCGATATAGCCGCAGATGGCAGGAACCATCAAGATGGCCCGATGGTTATTGGTGGCATTCGAATCGTGCGTGGTTCCCTGGGCGCCGACCTTCAGTCCTCCAGGCCTGTGGGTAGCGTAAAGGCGGGCTGCAGCAATAATCTGTTCGGCTGGAACCCAGGTGATCTCTTCAGTCCGCTCCGGGGTAAAGTCCTTGACATAGTCCTTCAGCTCCTCGATTCCATGGATCCAGTTGTCACAGAATTCCTTGTCATGGAGCCCTTCTTTGAAGATGACGTGCATCATGCCTGCAGCAAGTGCTGCGGTTGTGGCAGGGCGGACCTGGAGGTGGATGTCGGCCAGTGTTCCAGCGGTGGGGGTGATTCGAGGATCGACCACAATGAACTTCGTGCCCCGCTCCTTCGCGTCCGCGAGCTCTCCATGGCACATGTAAGGGCTGCCGGAATACGCGGGATTCGTCCCCCAGATCAGCATCACCTTTGTCTCTTTGGTGGGGAGATCCCCTGCAGTGGGGAATCCATACGTTAACAGTGCAGCCAAATGGGCAGCCCGCCAGCAGGCGGTAGAGCTCTCAGTGCCGTAGTTGGGAGAGCCGTAATAGGCTGCCAGGCGTTGAACAGCAGCCCGGGGCTCTTTGGGATCGCCCACATAGAAGAAGACAGTGTGGGGGCCATGCTCCTCTCTTATTCGCTTTAAATGATCCACAATGGTATCGTATGCTTCATTCCATGAGATGCGGATGAATCCCGGATCAAGGGACCCTTTCGGGTTGGTCCGCTTCATGGGATACAGGAGCCGGTTTGGATTGTAGAGACGCTGGAGGGTGGCATAGCCCTTGGAGCAGAGTGCCGGTGTGGGAAACCCAGGCCATGATTCTACGTTGGTTACCGTGTCTCCCTTTTTGTAGAACTTTATGCCGCAGAACGGCACCTCATTGCAGCCGTCACAGAAGGTATACCCGATCTCTTCTTTCTGCTGTCCTGCTGGTGTCTTTTTTTGAGAGGAAGACTCAGCATCTGGTGCGGTATTCTTCAGGTCCATGCATATACCTCCTTATAAAGACAGCCCCTTTATTTTGGGTTGATGTCTCATGTTCTGTTTTCCATAGCATATGATCGTGAAAGAATAAATATGATTCCTGCTCCTGCTCAGAGGCTGTCACATAAACTCGGAACAAGGTCGAAATTTTAGAATTTTTGAGCCGCTTCTGCAAGCAGTGCCTGAGTTGGTTTGCTGAACCAGCAGTCGAGGAAGTCTTTATTTTTCGATGTATAATATTTTTCATACCGTAACCGAATCGCCTCGATGCGGTTGGCCTTGAGCGTGGTAAAAGCCGCCCGGGGAAGGGCAGCGAGTTCAGCGATCTTTTCCACTGCGCGGTCTTCCAGTTCTTCCTGAGGCACTACCTTATCGACAAGACCAATTTTTTCCGCCTCGGATGAGGTTACGAATTTACCATGGTAAAGCATTTCGGTTGCAGCCCTGTCACCAATGATTTGCCGCAGCATCAGGTCGGCCAGATAAGGCACAGGAACGCCTAACCTCACTTCATTGAGGCCGATCAGCTTTTCCCCGGATCCCGCGAAACGGTAATCACAGGTCAAGGCAAGGATATTGCCGCCTGCTATGGCATGACCGGCTATGGCACAGGCTGTGGGAAGCGGCACTGTCAAGAGATTGAAGGCTGCCTGATCAAATTCATAAAAAAATCGGCTCATTCCAGTCCTGTCGAGTTTAAGCAGTGTCGGCAAATCAAAACCGATGCAAAAAAATTTGGCGCCTCCTGCCAGGATTATACCTTGAAATTCGCTTTTGACCTGGGTTAATGCCGAGGATAAATCATCTACTACGTCCAGATTCAAAGCATTGGTGACTCCGCTGTTCAAACGAATTATTGCCACGCTTTCGCGGCTCTCTATTGCTACATGCCTCATATGCTTCTCCTTATCCTGAAAGATGCTCACTGTCGCACTTCAGTAAGGGGCGGGATACCTGCAAGTTGTTGCAGGTCCTACGCCCACTCAGAACTGTGCATGAGAGTTAATGAATAGTGAGATCTATGGCCTATTCTCTCTTATGCAGTATTGATTATACTTTTAGCCGTTTGGAGACTATTTTCGATCCGGAGTTCTCATTATTCCTTTGATGCCCGTGAGTGTGATGCTCTCAAGCGATACGAATAAAACCATTTTGACAGATCATCATCACTTGATGTTTCAAGGGATATCACTATTTGGAAAGGACCCCTAGTGGTGAAAGGGAGGAGGATATTTTTGTTTGATGAAAAAGCCTTGCTGATTAGGATATAGAGGCCGTCGTAATTGATAAAGAAATATTCAGGATCAAGCCTGCTCTTCCTTAGGGTATTGGTGTGCAGGATCAGCTCACCGTCTTCAATACTACGTTCAACAAAACATACTATATCATCATATGGAGCATAGACATTTTTAATAGAATGTCTATGCTCCTGTTTCACAAAACTTCCCTTACTGCGTCATATGTACGGGATTAATCCACTGTTATGCCTTCTTGATCCGGCAGAGCAGCGCTTTCATCTCCGTGTACCCGGTTATCGGATCGCGGGTATCGTGTGAAGTAAGGTAATTCGAGTTCGCTTCAGCCCATCCGTGAGGGATGCTGACGATGCCGGGTGCGAGTTCTTCTTCCGTCTTGGCCTTCATCTGTATGGTACCCTTGATCGTCTCGATGGAAATCATATCCCCATCGGCAATTCCGTAATGGGAGGCAGTCTCGGGGTTTATCTCCGCTAAAGGTTCGGGCACCTCCTTCCGCAGTGAGGGGATAGTTCTTAACTGGGAATGAGTGAACTGCGGGATGCGGGAACCGGTGGTCAGAATCAGAGGGAATTTTTTAGCCAATTCAGGCGTGCTGATCGGGCTCTGGCTGGGTTCGATGAATTTCGGCAGCGGGTCATAGCCGTTCTCCCTCAGGGTCTCAGAATATATCTCAATCTTGCCGGAAGGTGTCCGGTATATGCCGCTCTGATATTTATGCTCGTCATCGACGTAGAACATGCCCTCTGGGTGCTCCTTCTCGAGCTGTTCTCTGGTCATGCCGCTCGGTTTCAGGAAGAAATCGACTACCTCTTCTTCCGTATTCCACGGGAAAAACTCCTCGTAGCCCATCCTCCTGCCGATCTCGGTCCATATCTTCCAGTCAGGCCAGCTCTCCCCGACCGGCTCGATGACCTTCTTGCGGAGCATGGCGTACGGAATACCGGTATTCACACCGTAGACGTATCCCACGCCGCTCTTCTCCAGGAATGAGCAGGCCGGAAGGATCATGTCCGCCAGCTTGGCGGTCTCGGTCATGAACAGGTCCATGACCACCATGAAATCGAGCTTCCTCATCGCTTCATGGATCCGCTTGGTATCCGGAAGGGTGACAGCGGGATTTCCGCCGTTAACAATCATGGCCTTGATGGGATAGGGTCTTCCTTCAAGGACCGATTTGGCGAACAACATTTGCTGGCCGTACGGTGAGGTCCTGCCCCAGAAACGCCGGAATAAGGGATGTTCGTCGGACCCGATAGGATCGCTTATTTCGGTGACTCTGAGGTCACCCAGGCGGATAAACGGGATGCTGACCCAGCTTCCCGGGATATCCACATTGCCGGTGATGATCTGGAGCAGAGCCAGGGCTCGGTTGCCCTGGAAACCGTTGATATGCTGGTCGATCGAGCAGGTGCCCGGAACGTTGGCAGCAGGCTTGTTCTTCGCAAAGATGCGGGCAATCTTCCTGGTATCCTCGGCCGGAACCCAGGTTATTTTCTCCACTTCCTCAGGAGTATACTGCTTGACGTGCTCGACGAGCTTATCGAACCCGATAGTGTTCTTCTCGATAAACCCTTTGTCATAGAGCTTTTCTTCTATAATCACGTTCATCATTGCCAGCATCAGGGCGGTATCCGTTCCCGGCCGTATCCGGATGTAAATACCTTTTTTCGCCATGGGGATACGCTTGGGATCTATGATGATCAGATGCTCAAGGGTCCCGGCATCCATCGCCTTGTAAACCTTCTCACCGATGGTGGCCCGGGAGTTGTCCATATTCTGTCCCCAGATAACGGCGCATTTGGAATTCCACGGCTCCTCGATGGGATAGCCGCCGAAGGTCATCTGGCGCGCCATGATCCTGGAACGGAAGCAGTTCCCTTCCACGGAAAGCAGGTTCGGTGTGCCGTACACGCCGCGGAACCGCTGGGCAAACCCGGCCAGTTCGATGTTCTCCGTGCCTATTGAGCCGCTGTAGACGGCAAGCGCCTTGGCCCCGTACTTTTCTTTAACCTCCTTGAGTTTTTCGGCGATGGTATCGAGCGCCTCGTCCCAGGAGATCCTCTGCCATTCCCCTTCAACCTTTTTCATGGGATGGAGAATACGGTCTTCCGCATACACATATTCAGGGAGCGCTTTGCCTCTAGGGCAGATGTACCCCTCACTGACGCCATGCTCGGGCATCCCTTCAACCCGGACCAGTTTTCCATCTTCCACGTATGCATTAATGCCGCAGCTATTAATACACAGGATACAATCAGTCTTTATAACTTTCTCTGCCATACTTACCTCCTTCATCCTGTAGTTGCGTATTTGTATAGTTCATTCTCTTGTATTGATTGTGAGCCGAATGATGCCGTCTTTCTTAATGATGATATTTTGATGCCGCACAGTCACTGCCTTTCAGGATATGTTAATTTTAGGACATAGCACCGTATACCACAGCTGTCAAGCAGACCATGCGTCCTTTGTGTATCCTGACCCGTTATTTTCACGGCCTACCGTTCACGCACTTTCCATGAAATCGGAAAGAGGCATGACCCTGAGCAAAGGGTAAAGGGGGCTTTTTCTTAACATGTCGAGAACCCTATCCCGGGTTTCCGTTAACCGAGAGGCACAGCAATCGTCAAGCACGATCGCTTCAAAATCATTGCAGACGGCATCATAGGCCGTGCTAAGAACGCATATCTCGGTGGAAACCCCTGCTATCACGACAGTGCCGACACCCCATTCTCTCAGGGTAATGTCGAGGTCGGTCTTGAAAAAGGCGCTGAAACGGCGTTTGTGGACTATCAGGTCACCGGCTTCAGGCTTCAGCTCACTGATTATCCGAGCCCCTGCCGTTCCGCGAATCCCGTGGGGATTTAGCCTGGACTTGAAGAGGAAATCACCGGGCATCAGGGCATCGTTGGCGTATATAACAGGTATTGCCTTCTGACGGCAAAACTTGATCAACGTTTGAAGATTTGGAATGATTTTGAGGCCTTCTTCGCCCACAGGAAGGGCACCATCCGGTCTGATAAAATCCTCCAACATATCGGAAATGATGATCGCCTGTTTCATAGATGCTCCGGAAAAGGAATCGTCTGCTACGGCATTTCTTCTGTCGAAAACGATATAGGGAAGCCCTGTCTTAATGTCAATTGTTTTCTCCCGCTATGCGATATCCTGCCGCACCATAACGCAGGGATGAGTCGCAGACACAGCGTTAGCGACTGTTCTTGAGTCCATCGGTTTGTTCAATGAATTTCTTGCGCGCAATGATTCCGAATGAGATATCGGCAAACACCGCCCGCCCTTCATCCTTCAGAGAATCCCATACCTCTTGAAAGAAATGATGCTTCTCATTTCTCTTTTATTGAACGCCTGATTAGCGCACCTGAAAGACCGGAGGATCTCTCAGATCGGAGTTCGATTATCTACAGCTTGTTGTCAATCCTTCATTCCTTAATCCTGACCGGCTTCGCGAGCGTTGCGGGGCATTACTCAATCATACCCAAGAGTAATAGAATTTTAGTATATCAAGGATTTCCTATAGTTAACTCATAATCTTATGTGCCTCAATGATATTTTGTGCAGGTTCTGCACCAGCCCCTATAACGGCTAAAGGTTCGAAGGTTCAACTCGGGACCCAGAACAGTCCCTGACATTTCTCTTTCATAGGCGCTAAAGGTCGTGAGATTAAAGGGGTCTGCATCTGAAATAATGACTGTTTTCAGGTTCGATCTGCCAGATCTGCGTATTTTCGATCTTAATTTTCGCCTCATCTCGTGATTGATGACCGCTGTCAATGAGCATGCATCCTCTTGCTCTCAGCAAACGGTGCAATTCCCTGAGAAACGAGGTTGGATCTTCGATCATGTGAAACATGTCAAAAGCAAAGACGATATCAGCGATCCGGTCGTCCAGGGGACAGGAATAGCCCTCAACGAGGATCGGTTCAACGTTTTTCAAACCATATTTCCTGACCCGCTCCTTCACGGCCCTTACGGCCAATTTATGCCTGTCAACGGCGTACACCTTTCCCTTTTCTCCCACAAGTTCAGAGGTCTTTTTGACGTAGCTTCCAGGCCCGCACCCGTAATCGACTACGGTCATGCCTTCCTCGATTCCGAGGGTCTCTATAAACCTGTCCTTTGGGAAGAAGATATCCCTCAATTTGTAGCCGAACGCCATGAATGAAAAACTCGAATCTGACATATACTCCCTTCCCACACCTAATATTTTTTCCATCTTTCCATTCCTCCTTTTTAGTATTTTAGTTTGGTAGCCAAACTATTAAAGCAAAAAAATATAGGCCTATGCGATTTCCTTTAAATGCTCATCCATTATGCTTTCACTTACCCGGAGGAATTCCCCCAGGAAATCCAGGTTATCGGAACTGGATTTTTCCAGGATATCATATAACCGGGAATGAATCTGACGCTCGAACATTTCATGCGCGTGATAAGCGACTTCGCCCTTGGGTGTGAGACTTAGAAGGACTTCCTTATTGTTTTCTATGCCCTTAAATTTCAAGACAAACTTTTTTTTGGCCAGCCTTGTCACAATTGGAGAGATTGTCCCCTTGGTTATGCCCAACCTGGAGGCCAGATCCGTAATGTTGATGTCAGGATGATTGCCAATTGCCTGGATCGTGTGTATTTCCCTCGGATACAATTCCTCTTCGGTCCCAAAACGCTGGGCGATTTTTTCGACAGCCTGAAACTTATTTATGACGCGAAAGGTGAGCTTAATAAGTTCATTGTATCTGTCTTGTTTGTTCATAACTAAATTATAGTTTGATATCCAAACCATGTCAAGAAAAAAAATCCATTATTGACAAACTCATAAACTCTCATGACCAATTCTTGGTCACCCCAACCTATGAAAATAGTCCCCTCTCCACCCTGCGGGGGGAGAGGGGAAGGGTGGGGGGCTGTATTTTCACGGCAAAAAGTCAAAAATGACTCTTTCACTCGAAGGGAGAGGGCCTGCCCCGTTAAATGACGCCTCTGGCGGCCCCCTGTGAGGGATTTAACAGGATGAAGGTGAGGGTGAAAAAATAGTTGTTTCAACTTGTAAGATGCCCCTCCCGTAGTCCTCCCCACAAGGGGGATGCGACTTTTTACGAAACCTGAGACGAACAAGCGTCTCATCGAGCTCACTGTTGCATGGTGGCAATAGCTTGTCATAGCCTTCTCACACTTTATCTGGAGTCCGGAAAAAGATACTGCTTAGGCAGGAATGGCGTGGGATGGTTAATCCATCACTAGGATTTATCCATTCTTGCAAATACATCGTTGAGAGATCCTCGGAAAGGTCCAGGGGTCTCCATTTTTATGGAAGCTAGGGCTGCGGCAAAGGCTAATGATTCTTGAACGTCGTGATCGATCCTCCATGCCAGATACGCTCCCATGGTGGTATCGCCGCGGCCGGTTCTTCCTTCGGAGTTCCTGTTGGAGAATCTTCTAAAAAAGGTATGCCCTTTGTATCGCACGAACGCTCCGTCCGAACCTGTTAATATTGTCTCGAGGGCCCCCCATGCTTCAATGAGCGCGGCCGCTTTCTCCGGGTCATACGTTCCAGTCAGTATCTCAGCTTCCACCTCATCCAGTTTTACGATATCGCAAAGGCCCGCTATTTCTTTCTTGGCCGGTACATCTCTAAAATGGATTACGCCGGATTCGGGATCAACCTGGCGCACAAAGCCTTGCATATCAACCGACAAGCGAAATCCTCTTTGCCTCAGATCTCGCATCATTTCCAGGGTGAATTCACGGCCGGTCAGCGCCCCAAGATGGATCAAGCCTGCCTCCAGCCGGGGGAAATCCGCAACCTCAAAAAAACCGGCATCTCCCGTCTGATACATCAATCTCTCATCGACATTCCCGGTGGGGTGAACGACGCGCAAATGCGTGGTGGAGCTGGAGGCCTGGAGGTAAACATCAATGCTGTTCGCTTTTAGAGGCTCAAGGATATGTTTGTCCTCTTCAGACATTCTTGTAACTACGGCAATCTTCTTCTTTGCCCCTCTGGCCGCGTATGCGCCGAAAAGCGGTGCTCCTCCTGGTACGCCGTGAGCGGATCCTTCCGGCGTTTCGATTTCATCCACCGACACATGACCCACAAAGACAATATCATAGCGATTCATTTTCTCTCATACCTTTTTCTGGCAACGTCGATAATCAGGCGGGAGGTGTTTTGCGTCGGCTGGATTAACCATGTAAGCTGATTTCACCTTTTGTCTGCATTTTCAACCAATTCATAAAGCAGGGGAAAGAATTCATTTAGTATCTCTTCAATATGCAGCGCTTCCTTGTAATCAAGTATCGCCGTGTCCTCACGCTTAAACCTGTCTGGTTCCACCTGCAACGCATAGGAATTGACTTGTCTTTTCCAGAACCACTCCGCACAACAGAATTGGATGTTGTCCGGATCGATAGCGGTGATCTTTTTCAAAGATTCGAACAGCCCTCTTCCCAAAAGACTGTTCTCAATACAGAAGGCAATGTAGGCAATCCTGTACTCCACTTTAGTAATGGTATCTTTCCCAGGCAAGGGCTCAAGGTTATGAGGGTCTTTTTGACCGTTGTAGACGAAATGTCCATAGCAGCTTTGCAATGTGAAACAATACGGCAATCTGTTGAATCCGTTGATGAGATCGATTATGGGTACGTCAATCATGTCATCCGTAAGATCGCCCAGACTTCTCTGCCTTTGCGCCTGATATAGAGGGTTTTCCTCAAATTCTTTCAGATCAATGAAGGTTTCCAAATTTATTATCCCCCAGTTCAATGCTGTAAAACACCGGGTAGGGCAGGGGCCTCTCAGCCCCCTTTCTTTAGAATATCTTGGGTATGAACCGCCAAGGCACTGCTTCCATGTATTCCTCGTATTGATGACCGAACCTCTGCAACAGAAGCTCCTCTTCCTTGATCGCGGTCAGCACAGTCAATGCCGAAAAGAGAAGCGAAGCAAGGAGTATCCACACGACTCCCCATGCGATGGCCAAACCCAGATACATGATAATCAGACTCAAATACATGGGGTGCCGCATCTTAGAGAACACCCCGGTTGTGACGAGTCCCTCGATGTGCTGCGAGTTTTTGTGGGCCTGTTTGTGAACCCTGTGACAATAGGCGTGAAAGATCAGACCCCCGAGGAGAATGGCCCCGCCAACAAAGTTTGAGTAAGGGGACAAAGGTATCCTGACCCATGAGAATAGCTCTCCCAAGATACCAATAATAACGATGATCGGGAACTCGATCACCATGCTGATGGTAGGCTTCGCAAGAAGATATTGATTGAGGAGCGTCTGCACTTTCATATGCATCTTCTATCCGTTAAGGCGAGCTACTGACAGGCGCCTAACGTGCTGGCTCAGGCGCGCGGCTTGCCCACGTCGGCTGGAGCGGTGTGTTGGGCTTTAAACCATGTTTGCTTCGCCAAAACCACAGAGGTTTCCACTTGTCGCTCTGGAATCGACCAGTACTTGCGGAGAAGGTGATCCTTTTTTTCCTCTGAAACCAGGACATATCCATTCTGTTTGTAAAAGGAGATTGCCCATAAAGCGGCTGCCCATGTACCAATAAAGACGGGTTTCTCGGTCATGCTCTCCAAATGCTGGAGCAGCATCGTGCCGATCCCGGTTCTTTGAGCCTGTATCCGAACATAAGAATGGCGAATGAGGGTAACCTCGTCTTTGTTTTGAATTCCCATGACCCCAAGAAGCTGTCCATCGTGTTCCAAGCCCCAGAAAACAACGCCGTCATCAATTTCACGCATTAGTTCTTCAAAGGGCATGTATGGTTCATTCCAACGATCTTCTGGTATAATTCCTTTGTACGCTTGAGCAGCTTCATTGATGATCTCAAATGCAGTATTGTAATCCGATTCTTTACAATGCCGTATCATCTTTATCCCCTGCTCAACAACTGTCTTAAATTCTCTCATGTTTTACACTCTAATGCTCAGGTTATTTTCATGTTGTGCATTATACCAGAGAATTAACATCTTGCGAATGAATGACCTTGTAACCCCCCATTCATTATAAGGCAGATTTGCTTGGTTACCATATAAAATATCCGTTGGACAGTGATCTTGCACCTATCAAAAGAGAGCCTGACCTATGCCCGCAACATTGTCGGATGAAATGCGTTGCACTATACGCCGCCAGTACCTCATCCGTATCGAACGGAGCCATTGTTCGTGCGTTAGAAAGAAACCGGAGCGTATCCCAGGAGTCTGCCGGAGGCAGACAAGCGTCTCATGGAGCTAACCGTGGCATAATTAAAATATCTTGTCACAGCAAGGGGAAAAAGGAAAGCACCTTCTGCACGAGCGCCCGGTATTTCTTGGGCTGACAGGTTGTGTGCCGGGCACGGTCCGGCTGCTCTATGATATTATTGAATATTTCTTAATTTTCCCGTTACGAGAGGCACAATCATTAATAAGAAAATCACAACGCCAATACTGATAGATATAACTAATTGTTGAAGAGTTATCTCTCCCTTCATCAAAGAATATCGGACTATAATATAGGCCAGAATCCAAGTAATGACGCTAGAAAGAAGCCCTGATGAAAATGTTTTTGTAAGAATAGTTTCTACAAGATGATAGAACCCATTGAAAATCCTTTCGCAAGCCAACGATAGCGGGAATATAATCCACGAACCTCCAACACTTTCATAAGTTATCACTGATGCTATATTTAATGATAAGACCAATGTATTGAATCCAAAAAACTTCGTCCAATTATATTGAGTCCAATACAATCGTTTGACTTTATCAACAAATACCTCGGGTAAAATAGATTCTTCTAGAATATGTATTACATATGTTATAACGAATCCCCATAAAATAAGATTGATTGGGACTACAATTATTGAATTATCTGTACTAGCTGATATCACGATATTCATAAAACAACCTCCTTTTTTGGGCTAACCGCGCTCATAACCAGGGTTGTCCCTCATCTAGCATCAATCTATCTTGTTTGAACATTGATGAGAAACCTCCATTTTCTGATTCTCTTGTGCGAAAACAAACATTATTTTGTCAACATAGTCAACAACGCTATTAAAAAATACATCATTTGAATCTTCTGAATCTTCCGTCATGGCGGTTACCGCGATAAATGCACACGCGTCTATCAGGATGTGACTTGTATTATTGTTTGCGATCAAAAATGAACTGGCCCTTGTTCTCCTGGACAAGTTGAAAATGGAGTTCGGTTTCCAGATATTCCCGGACGCCCTGATCATTCATTGTCGCATCCCTGGCCATTCGAGATCCTTTTCGACTCATATACGACAGTCTGCCGTGAACTTTCAGAACCCGCCGTATTTCTCGCAACACCTCTTTTTTGTGCGTGATGAGGGGCAACGTATTATGCAAATACACAATATCAACGGTCTGGTCTTCGAGCGGGATGCCGCAATCAGACACAAGAGTCTCAATATTGTGGAGACGATGCTTTCGCTTCTCCCTCTCGATAATGGCAATGGCCTTCGGGTGGACATCAAGGGCATACACTTTCCCCTGGGAGCCGACTTTTTGTGCAGCAGGGATTGTGTTGAATCCTGGTCCGCATCCGAAATCTACGACGACATCTCCCGATTTGAGTACAGACAGTCCGGTCTCTTCGTCAATATTGCGAAAGTATCTTTTAACCGACATCACCACTCGCATCATATGGAAGGCTATTCCCATCATTGGATGTTGCATGGGCTTCGTCTGATGATTCATGCTTGTCACTCCTTCTTCTCCATGGGTAAATGGGACCCTTTCAGCTGATGAAGCTAGCGTTTATTCGTCTTCGCCAGAATACCCTGCAGCTTGCTGCAGGGGTGATCTGCCGTCGCTAACGCTTTGGCACGACACAGACAGCAAGGCAAACCGCGTCGAAGCCCTTTAGAGCGAAGATGGGTTGGCTGCGACGCAATCTTGCTCGGATACGCCGCTGCTTGCGGCGGGGAGCTTCAATTTGTAGCGTGAATAGTGGGATTATAAAAAAATATGAAATCCTTGACAATAATGTTATTTAGTAATACATACAAAATCAAGGTATATACAATAGGTCTAATGTCTCAGGTTCTCGAGTTTATTAAGGAGATGAAGTTATATAGAAAATGCATAATTTAGCCAGCCAGCGCAGGGCAGCCTCCATTTTGAAGGTAGCATAGCTGGCCGGGGTCATTGTTTTAGGGCAAGAGATAAAAGAGTAAGCCCTGATAGAGGATATTCGCACGTATGTGTGAG
>Ga0307431_1001587_pt1 | contig 12902 bp, 10 predicted proteins | sample SalMarWE160170MG_FD_202155 | JGI IMG/M metagenome (GOLD analysis project Ga0307431, IMG submission 202155) | Salt marsh sediment microbial communities from the Plum Island Ecosystem LTER, Massachusetts, United States - WE1603-170 | ecosystem: Environmental > Aquatic > Marine > Intertidal zone >...
ATGGTGCTGAACCTGGCCTATATCGCCGATGACACGGGCAAACCAGTGCCATGGAATGAGACGAGATGGGTTGACGAGGATTTCTCCCGGCTCCTCGAGAAGGCGAACGGGACCCTGGATGTGGATGCACGCCGCAAGATCTTCTGCGACCTAGAGGAAATCCAGATGACCCGGGGATCCATCGGCATTGCGTGGTGGCGAAACGTGTGGATGGTCACCAGGAACAGGGTTCAGGATGCCGAGTCCCATCCCACCTTGTACATGCTCTACAATAAGGTATGGCTCAGGGCATAGGAAGAGAGACGGCAGCAAGGGCACTTTTTTGGTTTCCGGCACCCTTGTGATTCATTGATTTTCTATTCAGCGGGGCTCGAGCCTTTCGGCTCTGAGCCCCGCAGAGTAAAGGCGGGTTAGGCGATGGCGAAATTCATCCTCCGGCGGTTTTTCTTACTCCTTCTCACCATGATCCTCGTCTCGGTTGCCGTGTTTCTCATCACCGAGTCCTCCCCCGGTAATGTAGCCCGGAACGTTTTGGGCAGTTTCGTCACCGCGGAGCAGGAGGCATCCTTTCTGGCCCAGATGGGCCTTGATAAGCCGGTGTACACCCGCTACCTGTCCTGGCTTTTGGGCAGCGATTGGTACGCCTCCAGAAAGGTAGGGCTTCCCCTTAAAAGGATCACCACGAAAGGGGGCTTTGAGGAGTGGTGGGCCGTGAGGGACGATGGGGCCCTGATCCGATGGAAGCTGAAGGGGGATGATCTGATTGCAGAGGTGAGGCTTTTTGAGGGCGCCATGAGCGAGTATTTCAACAACGAGAGGTGGCACACGGATGAGAAGGGCGTGAGCACCTTCTGGGGAGTGGACACGCAGAACCATGTGGTCAGGTGGGAAAAGGGCAGTGATACCAAGGTGTGGACGTTTGTCATGGGGACCGGGTGGATGGAGACCACCGGTGGTCCAGCCGAATATATACCCCTCAAGAAAGGATTCATTCGTGGAGACCCGGGCGTTTCCCTGCGCACGGGTCGTCCCGTTTCGAAGAGCCTGTTCATTCGCTTGCGCAACTCCCTGGTTCTGGCCGGGATTGCTTTTGTCATCGTCATGCCCCTGGCCCTGTTTCTCGGTATGATCGCGGGACTTAAAGAGGGGACATTCCGGGACCGGGCACTTTCTGTGGGAGGCATGATGTTTTCGGTGACCCCGGAGTTCGCCACCGGAATATTCCTTATCCTCATCGTGGCCGTTTGGCTGGGGCTTGTGCCGGGGGCTACGGTTTTCGGCGAGAAGGCCCCCTGGGAGAGGCTGGATATGCTCATTCTACCGGTTTTGACCCTCACCCTCATCGAGCTGGGATACGTTCTACGTATTACTCGGGCCAGCATGGTGGAGGTCATGCGATCACCCTATATCCGTACCGCCTTTCTCAAGGGATTACCCTACCGGCGAATAGTCCTGAAGCACGCCGTACGCAATGCCTTAATGGCCCCGATCACGGTGATCATGCTCCATGTCAATTGGCTGATGGGCGGGATCGTGATCGTGGAGGTAGTCTTCGGCTACCCCGGTCTGGGCAAGTACCTGCTGGACTCCGCCCTGTACAAGGATATAAATGCCCTTGAGGCAGGGGCTATGGTTATGGTTACCGTGGCCGTGGGAACGCAGCTCGTGGCAGATATCATCTATACGTTTTTAAACCCGCGCATTCGATATACGTAATGCGGACAAGCCTTAATTGAGGAATTGAGGCAGTTATAAATGGAATTTCGTCCTGAAGGGAGCAGGCATGGCAGTCAATGAGGAGGCAACCGCCGCTATTCCGGTGGAAACAAGAACGACGCACCTCAGGCGAATCTGGGAGGGGATCTCCATCATCCTCGCATCCAAAACAGCGGTGATCGGACTGGTAATCGTCATATTTTGGGTGTTTGTGGCCGTGTTTGCTCCGTTTCTAACACCATACACGCCGCTCGAGCAGGATTGGAAGGCCCCGAACCAGGGCCCGTCCACCAGACATATCCTGGGCACGGATGAGTTGGGGCGCGATCTCTGGTCCCGGTTGATCCATGGGGCGCGTGTGGTACTGGTGATCCTGCCCCTCTCAGGGAATCTCTGGATTCCCGGGGGCACGGCTCTGTGGGGAGTCTTTGCTGCGCTTATTGTGGGAATGACACTCGGGCTGGTGAGCGGCTACTACGGGGGGTGGATTGATGAGGTCGTTATGCGGCTTCTGGATGCCATGATGGCGGTTCCCATCATCCTCCTCTATCTGATTATTATGGCGGCCCTCGGGACCTCAGCCGTAAACGTGGTGATCGCCATCACTATCGTGGGGACGCCCGGGATCGCCCGATTGGTACGGAGCCTCACCCTTGACATACGCACCAGGGAATACATCAGGGCTGCTGAGACACGAGGGGAGAATCCTTGGTACATCATGTTCGTTGAGATCCTGCCCAATGCGCGGGGACCTATCATCGTGGATACCATGCTCAGGGTTGGTTATGCAATTTTTGCCATGGGGACCTTGGGATTCCTGGGGCTCGGATTGCCGCCGCCATCGCCAGACTGGGGCAGCATGGTGGCCAAGGGGCGAGAGTTCATCCTGGCCGGGAGCCCTTGGGCTGCGCTCTGGCCCTCTGTGGCCATCGCATCGCTGGTTGTGGGCTTGAACCTGCTGGCAGATGGCCTGCGGGAGGAGTCCATGCGGTATCAATAATATGGATGAGCTGGTTTTGATCAAGGTGAGCGGATGTCTTACGAAACCGGAGGAGAAAAGGATACATGGAGGTAGCTGAGGATACAACAGGGGCCACGGTGCTCGATGTAGAGAATCTCACCATTGCCTATGAGACGCGAAAGGGCGACGTGGAGGCGGTTAGAGGTGCATCTTTTAAGGTGAGGGAGGGCGAGACCATCGGCCTGGTTGGTGAGTCGGGGTGCGGAAAGAGCACTATCGCCTTCGGTATCGTGAATTTCCTTGGTCCCAATGGAAAGATCGTGGAGGGGAGGATCAGGTTTCAGGGAGAGGAACTGGTGGGCCGCTCAGAGGGCGAGCTCAAGAGGATTCGTGGTGACAGGATCGCCATGGTATACCAGGATCCCATGCAGGCACTCAACCCATCAGTACGGCTTGGGGATCAGCTTGCCGAGGTCTTGACGTTCCATCAGCAGATCTCAAACGATGATGCCTGGCAGCGATCCATCCAGATGCTCAAGCGCGTGAATATGCCTGACCCCGAAGAGGTGATGTACCGGTACCCCCACCAGATCTCGGGGGGCCAACAGCAGCGGGTAGTCATTGCCATGGCCATGCTCAACAACCCGTCGCTTCTGATTATGGATGAGCCCACCACAGCGCTGGATGTCACTGTGGAGGCGGCGGTGCTGGATCTAATCGAGGAGTTGAAGCGCGATTTCAAGGCCGCTAGCGTCTTCATTACCCATAACCTTGGCGTGGTTGCACGGGTAAGCGACCAGCTTTGCGTGATGTATGCAGGTCAAATGGTGGAGAAGGGGGCGGTGACCGATATCTTCAGGAGTCCACATCACCCCTATACCATGGGGCTGTTGGCCTCCGTACCTCGGCTCGGGGAGAGCAAGGCTGATTCCGCACTCCATCCTATTCGTGGCCGCGTGCCCCCGCCGGCAGAGCGCCCCATGAACGAGTGCATATTTGCGCCACGATGTGATTACGCAACCGAGGAGTGCCGTAAGGCAGCTCCGGATTTCATAGAGGTCAGCCCCGGGCATGTGGCGCGCTGTATATACACCAGGGAGATTGAGTCAAGGCCCCGCACCACCAAAAAGCGGCGCATCGGAAAAGATCCTGAACCGGCGAGATCTGAGTCCCCTGAGGGAGAACTGCTCAGCTTCGAGGATCTCAAGATCTACTACCCGCAGGAATCGCAGTCGGTGGTGAGCCTCTTCGGCCTGGGCGAGAAGAAGTTTGTGAAGGCCGTTGACGATGTGAGCGTGAGACTGTCAAAGGGTCGAACCCTGGGCGTGGTGGGGGAGTCCGGATGTGGTAAGTCCACGCTGGTCAAAGGTATCATCGGCCTGGAGCCGGTTACCTCCGGAGACATGGAGTTCTTGGGCATTGATATCGACAGGCCGGTGTCGGAGCGTGAAGTGAAGCTGATCAAGGAGATGCAGATGGTCTTCCAGAACCCGGACTCTACGCTCAACCCATCGTACTCGGTTGGCAAGCAGATAGCCAGGCCGATCAGGAGATTCAAGACCGTACCCAAGCACCAGGTGAGAGACGAGGTCATTCGCCTGCTTAAGGCGGTTCGCCTCGATGAGATCTACTACGACCGTCTCCCCAGGCAGTTGAGCGGAGGTGAAAAGCAGAGGGTTGGGATCGCCCGGGCCCTGGCGAGCCGGCCGGATCTGATTATCTGTGATGAGCCTGTTTCAGCCCTGGACGTCTCGGTCCAGGCAGCAGTGATCAATCTCCTGCTGGAGATTCAGGAGCTATACGGCTCGTCTATGATCTTCATCGCACACGATCTGAGCGTGGTTCGGTTTTTCTCTGACGATATCGCGGTGATGTACCTTGGGCAGATCGTGGAGATAGGCCCGGCAGAGGCGATCTATTCCCCGCCGTATCATCCATACACCGAGGCATTACTTTCAGCGGTGCCCATCCCTGATCCGGATGCTGAACAGAAACAGGTCCGCCTCGGCGGCAACGTGCCCAGCGCACTCAACCCGCCCAGCGGCTGCCGGTTCCATACCCGGTGCCCGAGGCGAAAGGAGATGCTTCCTGATGACGGCGAGATCTGCGAGAGAGAGGTACCTCCCTGGCGCAGCACGGAGCACGGCCATCGGATCTTTTGCCACATACCCCTCGAGAAACTGGAGACGCTGGAACCCGTTGTCCACTCCTCCGGGTAATCTACCGCTCTATCAACCTCTTAGATATCCTTCGATTTATGGCTATATGCCAGGATGCCCGCCCTTTAAGGCGGGGATGAATGCCATATGTATAATTCCCCTCCCTTAATAGGAGGGGATAAAGGGGAGGGTGAAGGTTCTGGACTTTTCACACCCCATCTCAATCCTCCCCCGTCAAGGGGGAGGACGGTATCGAGGCACCTGTCATATACCGCGCGTTTCACTGCAGGGGGCGTTCACTGAAAGCGCCGGGACGCCGGCCGGAAAGGGCAGGGACTTTGCTGAAAAACGAATGAATATCCGGAAAATCAGAGTATCTGGCTTAAGAATAATTTTGTTCGTTCGTGCGTGGGATTGACAAAGAAATGCTCGGCGGTGCCTTCCTCCACGATCTGGCCATCGTCCATGAAGATGACGCGGTCGGAGACCTCCCTGGCAAAACCCATCTCATGGGTGACCACGACCATGGTCATGCCCTCGCGTGCCAGGGTCTTCATGACATCTAGGACCTCGCCGATCATCTCGGGATCCAGGGCGGAGGTGGCCTCGTCGAACATCATGATCTTGGGATGCATGGCCAGGGCCCGGGCAATGGCAACCCGCTGTTGCTGTCCCCCTGAAAGCTGGGAGGGGTATACGTTCTCTTTCTCCAGGATTCCCACCTTTTTTAGGAGCCCCCTGGCTGTCTCCACTGCCTGCTCCTTGCTCCTCTTGCGAACCACGATCTGGGCCAGGGTCACATTCTCGAGCACCGTCTTGTGGGGAAAGAGGTTAAAGAGCTGGAAGACCATGCCGATCTCCTCACGAATCTTGTTGATGTTCTCCCTCTTGTCGTGGATGTCCACGCCGTCGATCACGATCTCGCCGCTGTCTATCTCCTCGAGACGGTTGAGGCACCGGAGAAAGGTGCTTTTCCCCGATCCGCTGGGGCCGATGATGACCACCACTTCCCCCTTCGTGATGTGGGTTGAGAAGTCAACAAGGGCCTTCACCTCCCTGCGGTCAGTGGTCTTGAAGGTCTTGTATACGTGATCTGCCTTAATCACTGATGGCAAGCCTCCTTTCAACGTATTGGGTGGCCATGGAAAGGGCAAAGGTCATCACCAGGTAGAGGGCGGCCACGGTGAAGTATATCTCAAAAGCATGGTATGTTCTCGCAACGGCCTGCTGTCCCTGAAACATGAGATCAGCGAGGGCAATGACCGACACCAGGGATGAATCCTTGACAAGGGATATGAACTGGCCTGCAAGGGGCGGTATGATCCGCTTGAATGCCTGGGGAAGGACGATGTAACGCATGGCCTGGGCATAGCTCATACCAAGGGATCGAGACGCCTCCATCTGCCCCTTATGGATCGATTGGATGCCTGCTCGAACGATTTCACCTACGTAAGCCCCTGCGAAAATCGAGAGGGCGGCAGTGCCTGCCGCGAACGCAGAAAGCCTGAGCAGAGCTCCCACGAAGAAGTAGATGATATAGATCTGCACGAGAAGGGGTGTGTTTCTGATAAGCTCCACATAGGTCAAGGAAAGCCACCGTGTCACCGGCTCATTGGAGAGCCGGGCGATGCCCACGATCGTTCCGATAATGATGCCGAAGATGATGGAAAAGATGGATATCTTCAAGGTCAAGACGAAGCCGATCATGAGTATGCCCATCCTGAGCCTGGGCTCGGCATCTTCGGCGGATTTCGAGCCGTAGTACACCAGCATCTCGGGAATACTCTCCCAATGCCAGATGTAGGTGATTCCCTTTCTAGCGAAGAAATAATAGGCGGAACCGACAATGACGGCAAGGATGGCCAGTGTGATGAGTGATCTCTTGTTGAAGCTCACTAGTGATGCCCTCCCACATAAAAAAGGGGGGAGTGGAATCGCTCCCCCCTTTGCTCTTATTTCTGTTTCGCAGCCAGTTCCGCTATCCAGTCTGCAAACCACTTTTGTTTGAATTGATCCCAACGACCATCGCCGCGGATCTGCCGCAGGAAGTTGTTAAGGAAATTCAGAAAGTCCGGGTCACCCTTCCGGATGGCCCACGCGAGTGGTTCATACGTAATTGGATCAAAAATTCCCACGGTGTTATCCTTATACATTGCCGCAAACACCCGAACCTGCGGTTCATCGTAGATGAAGGCATCGGCTAGGCCGTTCGCCACCTGAATGGCGCCCGTGGCTTCGTCCTTAAAAAGCCTGAGGGTCGCCTTGGGCATCATCTTCTCAGCTGTCCAGGCGCCGGTAACCCCAAGCTTACTGGTAATGACGATGTCTTTTTTATTGAGATCCTGGTAGCTCTTGTATTTGTTCACGTCCTTCTTGTTGATCAGGAGGCATTGGCCGATGTAGTAGACAGGCTCGCAGAAGTTGATCTTGAGGTTTCTGCTCTGAAGAATCGTCATCCCTGACATGATGATGTCGAATTTGTGGGTCATCAGGGCCGGGATGATCCCTTCCCAGGCAGTGTTGACGATCTTTACCTTCTTTTCTCCTCCCTCGCCGAAGATGGCCTTTCCCATCTCGTAGGCTATATCCACGTCGAAGCCGACGATATTGCCCTTCTCATCCTGCATCTCAAAGGGCTGATACCCGGCTTCCATCCCGACCAGGAGTTCCCCCCGCTTTTGGATCTCCTCAAGGGTGGAGGCCCTGGCGATATCTTCCGTGGTGAGCGCCATGGCAGAGCCAAGGCAGAACGAACCGGCGAAAATTGCGACCAACACCGTGAATAGTAACTTCTTCATTTCACATTCCCTCCTTGTTTAGAGTGAGAAACTAGATAAAACATCCCAGCGCTTTGCATAACGCAAGTCTTCGTATCCCTTTCCCGGTCACCCCCTTTCTTCTTTAAATGAACTTTGGATAGCGTTGATCCTCCTCCCCTTTTCTTGATTTGCCTGTAGTGAGCTTTCTATTTAAAAAAATTCTTCAGTAATGTCAACAAGTTTATTGATTCGGCATTTCAGCCCGGCCCGATTGATACCGGGTCATGTGTTGTGTCAAAGGCGTTTCCTTCCTTTTCTCGATGCGATGATAATGGCGAGAAAGATCAGCATAATCCCGGCTCCCTGAAAGGATGAGACCGTTTCTTGAAAGATGAAATACGCCAGGATCGAGGCCCCTATCGGCTCGCCCAGGATGGTGATGGCGATCATGCTGGCCTTAAGATGTTTTAATGCCCAGTTTATGGAGGTGTGGCCGATAAGCTGGGGCACGATGGCAAGGAGCCCCATAAACATATAGGAAGATGACCTATAGCCCGTGAAAGGGATCCCGGAGAAGAACGCGGCTGTCAGGAGAAAGAGCGCTGAGAAGGAGTACAGGATTGCGGCATAGGATAACACATCCATCTCCTGGCGAGCCTTTGAGCCAACCATGAGATACCCACTGGCCATAAGAGCGCCCAGAAGGGCGAGGGTATCCCCAAGGAGAAAGGAGGGGTTATTGATGGTCAGGCCTCGAAGCCCACTGTCACCAGCGGCAAGGATAATGCTTCCTGAAAATGAGAGGAGGATGCCGGCGATGAGCTCAATCGGCTGCGTTTCTTTGAGGAAGAGATAGGAAAAGATCCCCACGAAAATGGGGTTTGTCGTAACAAGGACCACGCTGCTCGCCACGGATGTGAATTTGAGGGAGCTTATCCAAAAGGTGAAATGGAGTGCGAGAAACATACCTCCGAGCATCCCCATCAGAACTTGTTTTTTCGTGAAATTGGAAAAACGGATGCCCTTGCTCTTCGCGATGATCAGCATAATGATCGATGAGATCACAAGCCGGTAAGTGGCAATCATGAGGGAGGGTACATCTTCGCAGAATTTTATGAAGATTGCAGCAAAGGAGATGGCTATGATGCCGACGGAGAGACCTGCAAGGGTTTTGAACAAAGCTTTGCCCCTTCCCGAAACAGGAAGGAGTATAAGAGAGCCGCCCTTTGGTGTCAAAAGAAAAGTGGCTTAAGATCGTGTAGCGAGGAACTCATCGGCTTTTCCATTGAGAACCTCATGAAGCAGGAAGTTTGTATTTCGCTCGAGCTCGCTCATCGTTTCTGCGAGGGCCTTGAGCTGTGTGAGGCTTTTCTTTGAACGTTCCCGAGATGGCATATCGAGTGTATAGTTTTCGAGTATTTCGATGAGCCGCTCAAGGCTTGAAGCATCAAAATGATCGTTGTTTCTGTAAAGCAAGTCTACTAATTTCAGTTTAACGTCTTCAGGGATTTTATCGTACTGCGCAATGTTCTCGGGCTTCTGGCCGAAATAGAGGGCCTTCTTGAGTTTATCGATCGTCTTCCAGATGGTTGCCTGATTTTGACTATCCTGGGGTAGTCTCTCAAGGAGTTCAATCCACCTCTTCTCTATCTGCTTGGTCACCCAATTCTCGCCGTTTTGGGGTGGAAGAGACAATGTCAAAAACTTATTTTGAGCATTTAATAGATCCCTGTAAAGGTCTCCGTCTCCTTCCTCTAAGCCCTGGAGTAGCTCATTGAGCTCTTTTATTGCCTCTACCTTACCATTTTTTCCTTTGTTCTTCTCGAGCAGCATCCCTTCCCATTGATCCCTGAGGTGCCCTATTTCCTGCTTTATGAGATTAAAGATGATCCCGGACTTTGTAATAGAGTTGCGCAATGAATCTGCAAGCAGATTGCATGCGTTCAACCTGTCCCTTGCCAACTGTTCCATTGCCCTCGTAGATTCCTGGTGTAATTGGTAAGAAAGCAACTCTGTGCCCAGTGAACGTGAAAGGCTTTTAATGGCCTTCGTCTCGCGGCTGCCGATTTTAATGGTGGCGGCGTTGAAGTGTATCTTGATGACGGCAACAACGACGAAGGGGCTGTCTTTCCATAGAACATCTCCCTCGAAATTGGTGGGATATATGAAAGAAGATGCACCCTCAACCTTAAGATCTGATTTTCGAACAAGCACCGGCTCCATATGGTAGAAATCTGCTGATTTTCCCTCAACCTGCAAACGCACGCTACGGATATTGGTATTTGGGTCTTCGGCGGTCCAGCTTTTCTGTCTCTCTACGCACCAGGCCATGGCCTCGAGGGGCCGGCCCGGTTGATCACGGTACTCTGTCCATGGTTTCCCGGGAAAAGTGTATCCGGATTGTGTGGGAAGGCGCCATGTGATCTTTGCGGCATCATCTTCTATTATTCCCGAGGTAATTCTCTCCGCAACCAACTCGGGAGGTGCTCCGATTCGATAGATAGTACCCTTAAAGGCGTTGGGTAGACAGAGGAGTATAGTTTCAATCATATCTCTACATGCCTTTTCCAATAAGGCCTTATCGATCTTGAGGTACACGGTATTATCCTCTATCAGGTTTGTGAACTAACTCCATTCGCACATGCGGTCCCCTTGCTATTTTGACTTGGTGGACATTTTTACCTAAATCACGGATAAATACGTTCCTTCATCTGCGAATCGAGGCACTGAACGACCCTCATCTATGAGACGAGCAACTGCTTCTGTCACGCCGGACTTGATAATCCTGCTCCGGCATGCAGGAAGCCGGGGGCATCCAGAACCAATAAATGCCTGAATTCATGGATTCCGGCTCAGAGGCCGGAATGACAATTCCCAGAGCGACAACATAGAATTTACTTCGCATGAAGGCAAGGCGTTGCAGCCATCTCCTATAGGGAAATAAACCAGCTCCTTGGTCCAAGGTGTATTTTGAGCAAGGATACTCTATGATTATTATTGCGTATGTCAATAAAAATATATTTTGGCCGGATATTTATCCAACTTGCATGCAAATCGGAAGCCAATTATGGGTGGTGTTTTCTGGCGGAATTGGCGCCTCATATCCTGTTGCCGACGATATAGCACCATTGTTATGTGATACCTATAGGGACAAATTTAGATTAGTATGTACCAACCGCTATCATTTGTCAAGAAAAAAATACTTTATGTGGTAAATAATTCAATTTTATTTACTACATATAGTAGGTGGGTCCTACCGGATGAAATTTTTTTTGAGAAGCTAGACGAAAGATGTATTATTCTTGTAACAGGGAATATGTTTTAGGATACAGTTTGATGTTTTACAACCGGGGTACACGGTAACATCTCTGCCAAAGATCCATATAAGCCTGTTTCTCCTGTCGCCAGCGATCATCATCCCAGCCCAGCTCCTCACAGCAGATTCCCTTTATGCTATCGAGAAATGCCGAGCCCCCTTGCTTAAGGACTATCCCCAGTTGTGTGCGTCGCAACAGGAGATCCTCGAGGTGTACCACGGATTCAGTTCTGGCTGCCCAACGAAGTTCGGCCCATAGAATAGTGGTCCCGGGCACCGGCTCAAGATCCCCGTCTGTTCCGCAGTTAACCACGTGCCCTGCCTCATAACCGTACCGGCCGGCCAGACGTCTCTTCATGGCCTGATCGAGGTTTGTGCCTAAAATTCCTCGCCAGGGAAATGCACGAAACACGGGCTCACCCTTATCCCTTACGATTAATGACGGGATAAACTGCGTTATGCGCCTGAGTACATCCAAGGCGATTAAGCGGAATGTGGTTAGCTTCCCGCCGCTTACGGAGATGAGCCCCTGTTCCACCCAGATGCTGTGGTTTCTCTTTTCCCTGGATGGGCTGAGGATGCCCGTTCCGATTACAGGGCGGACTCCTGCATAGGTGGCCAGGATATCCTGAGGCGCAAGGCGTAAACAAGGGAACTGGTATCGTACGATTTCCATAAGGTAAGCCATCTCTTCAGGTGTGGTGTAAGGCTCGGAGCTGAGCCCACCCTCATGATCCAGGTCGGTGCTCCCCACAATGGTAACCCCTTCCCATGGCAAGATAAAAACGGCCCGTCTGTCTGCTGGGTGCAGCAACCCTATGGCTTGCGCGACCGGAAAGCGCCAAAAGGGAAAGACCAGATGGCTTCCCCTCAGGGGCCTGATATCCCTTCCGCCTCCAACCTGCTCCCTGATCTGATCTGCCCAGGGACCGGTAGCATTGATCACCGCCTTTGCCTTGACCTCTGTGGTTGCTCCGGATACTGTATCACGCATCACAACCCCGCGTACCCGCTTCCCCTGGATGATGAGACCTTCTGCTGAAACGTAGTTGAGCGCTAAGGCCCCATCTCGTTGGGCCTCGCGGATAACGCGCAACACCAGTCGCGCATCGTCGGTGACGGCATCAACATATCGCTCACCCCCTTTTAGGCCGCTCTGATCTATCCAAGGCGCCATCAGATAGAATTCAGGTGCTGAGTAATACCGATGGGTCCACTGCCAAGCGAGTATGTCATATACGCTCAGCAGTGCGCTGAATGACCAGCGTCCCGGTACTCTGCCGCGATAATTGCCGAAAAGAAATCCCAGAGGGTCTACCAAGCCGGGGGCCTCGCGAAGCAGGCGTTCGCGTTCCCGTACCGAGTCATGGACCAGCTTCAGGTTACCCGTCATGAGATAGCGCAATCCGCCATGGATCATCTTGGATGAGCGGCTCGAGGTTCCCCATGCAAAATCACGCCTCTCAACCAGTGCCGCACAGAGACCCCGGCGTGCCGCTTCCCTTACTATCCCGGCGCCGGTAATGCCGCCTCCGATCACGATCACATCCCACTCATGTACCTCTTCAGTGAGTCTCGACCATGCCTTGTCTCGACGAGACTGTGTCTCTGAGGTTTCCATGTTTTTCCACATTACCGAATAGTTCCTTTCAGGGCATAAGCGCTCCCCTGAATAGCAAACGCTGTTCACATGCTCTTAAATATCGAATATCGAACAAGGAATGTCGAATTATCAAGTTTTTTTGTCGTTCTGCTTGGCAGTCTTTATGCTCGTAGCGAAGATGGAAATCAACTCATCATTTTCATGAATCAGCAATGCAAGATTCGATGTCCGTTTTATGAGATCGCATCGCACAATCATAAGCAACCATATCCTTGTTTCTCGCAACTCCTTAAGGCACACCTTCATCTTGTGTACAAAATCAGATCGAGATTCAGCACTTTGAGCTTCCCCGTAATTGGGAGCAGGTGACGTGCCGCAGCGAATGAGT
>Ga0307431_1001588_pt1 | contig 12898 bp, 14 predicted proteins | sample SalMarWE160170MG_FD_202155 | JGI IMG/M metagenome (GOLD analysis project Ga0307431, IMG submission 202155) | Salt marsh sediment microbial communities from the Plum Island Ecosystem LTER, Massachusetts, United States - WE1603-170 | ecosystem: Environmental > Aquatic > Marine > Intertidal zone >...
ATATTTACCTCTTTCAATTAAATTCTCATTAAGCATTTGGTTCCTCCTTTTGTCTCTTTTTATAAGGCAAAAGGAGGTTCTTTTCAATGCCCTTTTTTGTATGACTATACTATAGCATTCTTAACCATTCAACTTGGATTCGGAGAATCTATAAGTTCAACAATAAATCACACGAATAACACAAATATTTTTATTTTTTTGCAATTCAAAATTCAAAACTTAAAATTCAAAATTATTATAATCCCAACCCCCAAATCCAAAATCCTAAAAAAATCGAGATTTGACCCTAAAAATATTATCCATTTTCAATCTTAAAAAGCTTATTATCTTCAGATAATTCCAAGATGAAATATTCTTCTTTATTTAATTCTTCCGGCAACTTATCTTTTAGAATTGAAGCTACAAACTGAATATTGCTTTTATTTGCAAGATCTGCAATCTTAATAAGTTGATTATCGTGCATTAGTTCTTTTTTATCATTAAGAATAAAATGCATAGAAGGTATATTCTCTTCATCCGCAAAGAATGTATACGCAAAATCAAAGGATGAAATTTCACCTTGTTTTTTACCGGATGCAACATTTGGGCCATAAGGTACGAAAGGACTAAACTTATATAGTCGCTGGCCTTTTCTATTTGTTATTATGTCATATTGCAAAGCATATTCTTCGTTATATAATAATTTTGAAACATATGTAAAATGTTCGTTAAACTTATGGAGTTGTCGTCTAACTGTTTCCTCAAACTCATCAGAAAAAAGTTCTTTATCTATCGACTTCAAATTTTCATTGTAAGTCTTTAAGTTGCTGTCAACTTCATTTAATTGTTGAACAATATTTTCGTATTCACCTTTTAATCTATATTTTTCACTTATTTCTGAAATTAGTTTTTCTAATTCTTCATACGAATCACTTCTTGATATAACAGAAGTTAGTTCTACTTCTTGTTTTAATAAAGATTTCAGAGTATTGTTTCTTTCAACAATTTCCAATTCCAATTGAGGAAGTTCACTGGTGATAAATTTAATTTTTTCGGACAACATTTGATTATGGTATGTTACTAAATCTTCAAATGATTTTTGCAATTTTCCCAGGTTTATTGTTGCGTGTTCATAAATCTGCCTTAATTGTTGCATATCAATATTTGTGTTTCCTGATTCTAATTCGTTTTTTGCTTCTAATATAAGTTCTTTTCTTATATTCAACTTGCTTATTTCAGAACTTAATTTATTAATCTTGTACTTAAGATTATTCAAATTATCTAAATCGGTTTCAAAATTTTCGTTTATATTTAAATTTGATTTTCTTTTGTTTAATTCCTCAATATCCTTTTTAATTAATGCTAATGTAGCCTCGTATGCTGATTTTGTTCGATCTTTTTCTAATCGTTTTTTAAATTTATCTTCTATCTTGATTTTTTCAAGAACTTCTTGTCTATTATTTCCTTTCGTAAACTCACAACCAAGCAAAAAAAGATGTAGCGTCTCATATTCGGCATCAGATGAATATCTATGTAAAGTTCTGAGCGTATTATTCAAGCTTAAATCTTCATAACGAATATTGTGCGAAATTATTTGCCTAAGAGTAGGTTTTTCAGCCAAATGCTCTGGAAATAAAATTTCTGTTAGCTTTAGTTCAAATTCATTATCTGTATAATCTACTCTATTAATTTTTCGGACAACTTTTTTACCCCTACCTATAAAATTACGCTCTATTATTATTTCTTGAGTATTTTCATCATCAATATCTTCAGTTAAACACAAAATGATTAAAACTTCATTTTCTACTAAATAATTTTTTACAAGTGCATAGTCCTGTTTCTTGTTTTCAGGATCTTTCCAAATAATATTCTTATTTGCGCCAAAGCAGAAATCTATCAATTTCAAAACGGTTGTTTTACCAACACTATTTCCTGTAATCCGACCTATACTTTCGTCAACTATTAAATTTATCCCTTTTCTAAACTCAATGTTGCGAATTACAGACGAACCTTTTTTAATTTTGAGATATTTCAAGAACATAATTCTATTTTCCCATTACTAAGTTCAGCAATGTTCGCCAGATATAGCCAGTCTAAACATAGTGCAAAAACGGGGAAAGACATATTTCTTATCTTTTTAACTTCTTGATATAAATCTAATATATCAAGTCTATTCTTGCTCTGTAACACTTGGAGCAAGAATGATCCATTATAGTAAATACTATTTTCAGGATGAATATTATCAGGAAGTAACATAATTATACCCCTCAGGATTTTCAAAAATTTTACATCGAATAAATGCGTCGACAACAAGAATGTCAATACATAATTTTAATTCATCAATTGGAATTTCCTCAAAATTGCTACTTTCCAATACTTTATCTTTGATTTTATTAATAACAGAGGAAAAAATAGAATCAGCATCATCTTGATCCTTGGATTTCAAATACTCTCTTTTAATTGAAGCAAGTACTGAATTACTCTTATTTACCCCCTTAGCGTCAAATTCTGCGTACTTTTCATCTATTCTTTTATAATATACACAATACTCTTTAATCGTATCTTTCGCATTTTTCAAATCGTTATATTTAATTTTTTTGTCTATTTCAAAACTGTTTACATCGGTTATTTGGTTTGCTTCGTCCCATTGTTCTTTTGACAGAATATTTATTATTGTTGCTAAATTGCTGTCAAGTTTAACAATATTAACTTCTCCGCCAAGTTCTTTCTTGACAAAATCATAAATAGCTTCAGATTCTTCTGCCTTTTTACTTCGAATATCTTTTAGAATTTTAGCTATATCATATATATCTTGAGTTGGTTCAAAATTTATTAAATGTGGATTTGTATAATCTTTTTTTCTTAAATCAGATGCATCTTTTGATATTGAAATAAAATTAAAGGTGTAGCTATTATACTTTTTTATTATATCTTTACCTAATGCTAATTCAATTTTTTGTTTTGTACTTGTTGCAGATACTTGAATGAGAATTTTGTTTTTGTGGTCAATTAAATCAATAGCTTCAACATTTTGTATCTTTTTGTTTAAATTCTCCAATTCATAACCATATAACAAGTTAAAAAAATGAAGATAAAAATCTTCGGAATGACAATGCAAGTCAAGAAGATTTAATTTCCCTCTTGTCTCAATTCTTCTCGACAAAACATGAAGTTTTTCATCAATATAATTAAAATATAGAGCTCTATTCATACTTTATTTTTCTAGCGTTTTTAAGAATTTCTAACACTATCATTCTATAACGTGTTAACTCGCTTTTAAGATTTAGACTGTACATTTGAATCCTATTTTCTGGGCTCATTATAATTATTATAATTCTCGGATTAGTATTGTCAAGCAGAAATATGTATATAGAGGTCAGTTTTTTTTAATCCCAAAAACCTAATGTAGAGAGATCCGGTCTTCTTTTTTGAATTTTACTAAAATCTAACACCCAAAACCTAACACCTAAAATACAGACCTTCTTTGAAAAGTGTCAAGGGGTGGGGTTAAATTAATCTTTTTTTACCTCCTGTTTTTGGATCCTTTGAATCGGCAACATAGTCACTGGTCTTCAGTCACTAGTCATTAGTCAAAACTAAAAACAAAAACATCTAACGGCTAAAAAATTCCTTGACATTTGTTCTTCTTTTCATTACGATTTATGAGAGGTATTGATGACAAAAAAAGTATTCAATAAAATCCCCTGGCTTATTATTTGGATAGTTGTTGCTATACCGATATTAGTTTGTTTGATTGTAACATTAATATACAAAGAAGAATTCGGTCCTATCATTCCTGTTATCCTATTGATTGGTATATGCGAGGATTTAATACCCTTTGGGATTTTTATATTTGTATTGAAAAAAATAGAATTTCAGGAAAGCGTGAGCATTAAATATGGAATAATGGGCGCTTTTATTCTATTATTACTTAGTCAACTTTTTTGGGAAGTGATTTTCTGGATGAACGTATACACTCCTCCACATGATTCAACATTTACGACAAGCATCTTTATACTAACATCTGGTGCTGTTGGAAGTATAGGTTATGGAATTGGTTGGCTTATAGGTCATTTGGTGCTAACAAACAAAAAATCCTCTTAATCCTTTTTAATCTGCGTCCTGTTCCCTTGTGCCCTAACTACACATTTTAGTCCGGGACATATTTGTGTAATTTGTGTGATTCGTTGTTAAAAAAACTTTGCGCCTTAGTGCCTTTGTGGTTAAAAAATTCCTTGACATTTGTTCTTCTTTTCGATATTATTGTAAATATAAAGGAGGTTAATGTGAAAAAGTGGTCTGCAAAAATCTTATTGGCAACATTGATTGTCTTTATAATTGGATGTGCACCAACTTTCTCTACTATACAGAGTGCAAAATTGGTTGACAAGGGGAAATTTGAGGTCACTCCCAGTTTTTCTATGGTCTATTTTTCTGATAAGGGTTCAATGGAACATTATCAAGATGACTACGGTCTTCAGATAGCATATGGCTTGGAGAATAAATCTAACTTTCATTTACGCTATGAGTTCATCAATGTTCCACCTATGGAAGAACTATATGGAGAATCAATTAGCGCAAACGTCCTTGGTTTTGGTCCAAAAATCGGTATTGTGAAAGATCGGATTGCCTTTTGTTTGCCGATTGGCTTTGCTTTTGGTGGTAATATAGAAGATATATCAGACACCTGGGAATTCCATCCAACATTAATCGCTACACTCCCAGTTAGTAATAATTTTGAATTCAACCCATCAAGCAAGGTACTGGTACCTTTAAGCGGTGACAGCGATATTCTAATTGCATTTAACTTGGGCGCTGGTATTAGCACAAATCTAGATAAATGGGCGATACGTCCCGAAGCAGGGTTTCTGCTTAATCCTGGAGAGGAAGGGCATTTCACGCATGTAAGCATTGGTGTTACGGTCTATCCTTAACAAAATAGCCTGGTCTTGTTTTTTGAATCTCTGAAATCCTTCGGATCAGTCGAATTGCCGAATGGTCAAATAGTTCAATAGCAAAAACAAGTAACAACTAAAAAATTCCTGCAAGCTTCACCCAAAAACTCACAACTCCCCCCTTGACAAAAACTAAAAAATGATTATACTTACTTTATAAGCCAAAGTACTTTGAAAAGGAGGTACTAAAAATGAAAAAATTTGCTTTGTTAATCTTATTATTACTTGCCTGCCCTCTATACTCAAGGCCAAAAGTCGAGATCTCTTTATCGCATATGCCTCTGCCTATAGATTACCCCGAATGGGGGTACCCTGAATGGTATAAAATATATGATTTGAATCTGGTCCTGAATCCCTCATCCCGCTTCGGCTTCAGGCTCAGATTCGGAGAACTGGATTTCTCTAACGAAGAATATTCCATTAACGGCTCCTTTTATAATCATATAGAAGGTATCTATTATTTTACGGATAAAAACGTTTCACCATACGCTTTGTTAAATCTCGGAACTTCTTATTCCAGAGATGGATATATAGGAGGATCCTACTACTGGTACCATTTTTATACCAGTACCGGATTTGGTATGGACTGGTATTTCTCGGAAAGAGCAGCATGTTTTATAGAAATCAGAGATTTTCTAATGCTTGGATTTTATAAATCCGAGAGTTCTACCTCCACTAACTTCGATGGATCCCCTAAAATTACATTAGGATTTAAATTCAACATATATTCGGGAAGCAGCACAAAGGTTCAGGAGCAACCAAATAACAACCCACCAGAGATCGAAGAAAATTAATAACAAAAAATCAGAGAGGTCAGGTTTCTGTGCAAAATAAAGGACAATAAAGGGACGGTGCTTGACATTGGGACAAAAAATAAAAAATCCTGTTAATCCTGTCTGTTTGATTCTTTGAATCAGTATATTAGTTAATTAGTGAATTAGTTGATTAGTAACAAAAACCCGCTGACAGCTAAAAAATTCCTTGCTAAACTCTTCAATTTACTTATAATTTAAATGAAATTTTATGAAAAACAAACAAAACAATTATGCCTTTATAGATAGCCAAAATCTCAACCTATCTATACGAGATCAAGGTTGGGTTTTAGATTTCAAGAAATTTAGAACATATCTAAAGGATAAATATAGTATAACAAAAGCCTTCCTCTTCATTGGCTATGTACACGAGAATCAAGATCTTTATACTGCTCTACAAGAATTTGGATATATTTTAGTATTTAAACCGACTTTAAAATTACCGGAAGGCAAAGTGAAGGGGAATGTAGATGCCGAATTAGTTCTGCAAGCAATGATAGAATTTGAAAATTATGACAAAGCTTTGATAGTCACTGGCGATGGGGATTTTCATTGCCTTGTAAAATACCTTCTAAAGAAAGAAAAATTATTGAAATTAATGATACCCAATCGCCATAAATATTCATCCCTTTTCAGAAAAATAATGCCTCACATAGTATTTATGAATAATCTAAAAAGAAAACTCGCTTTTGGTAAAGGTTGAAAAAGAAAGAGGCATTACCGCGGGACAAAACCCTTTGGATAGCCTCTCATCTTGATTCTATTATTAGTATAATCAACAAAATTTATTTGTCAAGTAGGATTTAACACCAGTATTGCCCAAAAGGGTAATGGGGACGGTGCTTGACATTAAAGGGTAATGGGGACGGTGCTTGACATTGTGACAAAAATCAAAAAATAAAATCCTGTTAATCCTGTCTGTTTGATTCTTTGAATCAGTATATTAGTTAATTAGTATATTAGTTGATTAGTAACAAAAACCAGCTGACGGCTAAAAAATTCCTTGACAAACTTTTGTAAATAACTACAGAATTATCTAATGTTACTTATTAACACCGACTTTATTTTTCGAATAATCCCGCGTTAATATCATAACTAAGTGAGCTGGGGATAACATGCATATAATCGATTAGGAGCGACTCATCAACACCATATAGGGACAGCTTATCATCATTACCTATCAATCTCACACAACCCCAGACATATTACTTTACCAAAAGCATTTCTCGGCTTTGTATAATACCTGTTGAAGTTTTTAATTGATAAACGTAAGTACCGCTGGATAAACCCGAACCATCAAAAGTAATAGAGTGTTCACCTTTACTCTCAACATTATTAATTAATGTCTTAATTACGCGTCCCGTAATATCCAAAACTTCTAAAGTAACTTTGCTTTTTTGGGATAAAGAGTATTTTATTAACGTTGTAGAATTGAACGGATTCGGATAATTCTGTCCTAATATATAACCATCAGGTACTTCCTTTAAATCTATTCCACTAGTTTCAGGATATTGAAGATTGGTTGTATCGTAACCCATTATTGAAAGCATTGTCACTGCATATCGTATCCCAAGTTCTCTGTAACCTGCCGAGTTAAAATGCCATTGGTCCATACCGGGACAACCGCTCGCAGAAATTACGTATGAATTGGGAAGAGTATCGGGCAGCCTTGCGATTATTGTATTCATATATGCACAATCGCCTCCCTGATTAGCGTATAATACTTCACCTGCGAGCAGAGGTATTGAATCTGCGCCCAGCCCCAGGTCATTTATCAGGTCGTTGTAAACTCCCTTGACTTTTGAAGGCCATAAGTTATCGCCGTTGTTTGACTCGCCCTGATGTAACAGAATGCCTTTGATAACACCATCAAGCTTTGCCGAGTCGGCGAGGTCGACAAGATACCCATAGGGGTTTCCATTATAGAAGCCATTGCTTATGTTAACTACCCATTCTTCAGCCGTTGTAAGATAACTCACGTAACTATCTTTGTCGAACAGCTCGATTTTGCAGCCGGCTACTGAAACATTGACAACACCTACTCTGATGCTGTCCGGAAGATTTAAAACCATTGTTTTGCCAAAATAATCGGCAGGGCAAAGACCTGTGGGGTAAGTACCAGTCTTACATCGACACAAAGGTGGGACAGCGGTGTACCAGGAATACTTTGTTCTTGCCGGATTTGAACAATCAACACCCGCTATAACCTGGAAACTACTATCCACTATAGTGTCTATTGCTCCAATTGTGGCCTGCCCTTCCATATTTGACTGTCCAAAACACAGGTAAATGTAGAAATCCGGATCTTGCGCAAAAATGTTCGTTGTCGACATAAGCAACCCTATCAATAAGAACATTACATTTAAGCTTGATTTTATTCTCATCATTACCTCCTGTAGTATAATTTAGTATAATTTAATAAAAATATTCTGATTGTCAAGGAATAAGTTGTTGGTCTGCGTATTAACGGGGTTAGACCTTGAAATGTGAAAAGAAAACAGAGTCTCTAGTCTTCAGTCACCAGTCATTAGTCAAAAAAACTAAAAACAAAAAACATCCGACAGTTGAGGCTAAAACTCATATACGGTAGCTCTGTGTTCTATTCTAAGGATGATAATTAACTCCTTTTTGGGCGCTACCGAATAGATGACCCTCCATTTATCCACTCTATACCGATACAAACCGGCAAATTCTCCCCTTAAAGCCACTCCAAGCTCTAAAGGGTCTTTTGTTAAGTGGGTCAGTATCTTGTCTGTTATTCTCCGTGATATTTTCTTGTCGAGTTTTTCAAGATCACCTATAGCACTCCTTTTCCACAATACTTCGTACCTCATAAACAGCAATCCCTGATACCTAATCGAACCCAAGCATCTTCTTCATCTCTTCCGTGGTGTAAAGTTCGTCATCACCGTCATGCAATCTCTTGAGCGCTATATAATACCCTCTTGCTTCATTTAGATACCCTCTTAACGCCTCTTTTACTAAGTCGCTCTTCGATACGCCGGTTTCCCTGCTAAGACCATCAAGATCTTTATCCATTTTCTCCGGCAACCTAACACTTACCGTTTTACCCATATTAACCTCCGGTTTTTACAACTATTAAAACAACCTTCGTTTACGATTGAATACATATTAATACAATAATAAAAAAACCTTTAATGTTGTCAACCCCTCTAGTGGGTCAGGTCTTCTTTGATTTCATAGATTCTTCGAATCTAAGTTGAGTAGTTTAATCGTTGAGTAGTTGAGTAGGAACAACAAAAAAAACTCTGTGTTTTCTACCTGCCCCGCCTACCCCGTAAGGAAGAATGACCATATCGGGGTAAGGAAGTTTACCCTGTGAAATGCGAAGCGATATTTAACAGGGAATGACCATATCGGGGTAAGGAAGAATGACTGTATCGGGGTAAGGAAGTTTACCCTGTGAAATGCGAAGCGATATTTAACAGGGAATGACCGTATCGGGGAGGCTCTGTGGCGAAAAATTCCTTGACAAACTCCCATAAATATCTACAATTAAAAACATGATAAAAAATAATTCAATCATTACACCCGTTTGCGGCGGTTAAAACTTAAGGTTATGGATAAAAAATATGAGACATATATATGAATAGGTTGGAAAAATCAGGATTAGAAATTGTTGCTAAATTAATGGCAATATCTGCCAGGACTACTCCAAAGACTGGTGGTATTGACCATATACAAATAATGATTGCAAATTCCAATGAGCAAAAATCTATAGCTGATATGATGTACAAAATTGGGGAAGAGACTTGCAACAAATCAGCAAACAAAAAGCTTGGAAATGCAATAAAAAAGATTGGGAAAGTGATGCAAAGACTATAATAGAATCCGACCTTTTGATGCTAATAGGAGTCGAAGGTAGAAAAATAATAGGTCTGAATTGTGGAGGATGTGGATTTTCTACCTGTTCGGAAATGTTAAAACATCCTCAGATTTCCATAAAAGAAAATAGCCTTCCCGGTCCTTATTGCACCTTTAAAGTAATGGACCTTAGTATTGCATCTACATCGGCAGTTAAAACCGCAATGGAGCATAATGTCGACAACCGCATGATGTATAAAGCAGGAGTCGCGGCATTAAAATTAGGTATTCTAAATCCATGCGATTTAATAATTGGAATACCGCTATCAGCCACGGGAAAAAATATTTATTTTGATAGAACAGATAAACTTGATGCCTGGAAAATAATCAAAAAAAATCAAGTAGTAGAGGAATCAGGTCTTCTTTGACTTCATAGATTCTTCGAATCTAAGTTGAGTGGTTAAATCGTTATGTAGTTGAGTAGAAATAAATAAAATCCTGATAATCCTTTTTTTATCCTGTCTAATTATCTTTATGGCTTTGGGTGGAATTTTTTGAAACATTTTGTAGTATTATAACGTCAAACAAAATGAAAGAAGTTGAAAACAAACCTTAGAATTAAAAAAGGAGGAGAAAGATGAAGATATCGGTAAAATGTCTTTTTGTGCTATCTGTTATGTTTTTTTCTATTGTTATGCAGGCTAAGCCATTGAAGGATTATATTGAGGAAGCTAAAGGCTTGCAGAATTCCGGTAAAGTTACGGAAGCAGCGGAGTTAATGGAAAAAGCTTTAAAGGAATACCCGGATAGTTCCAGTGTTTATGCGTATTTGGGTCTTTATACTGGTATGCAGGCAGAACAAACAGATAATATGGCATCGGCAGGGGAGCTGGCTGCGAAATCTTTTGAGCTTTTAGATAAAGCTGTTTCGCTCGACTCTCTTAATTTAATCGCCCGATTACATCGGGGCATTATGGGTATTAAGGCTCCCACCTTTTTTGGTAAACTGGATGGCGGAATTAAAGACCAGGAATTTATTATTAAGATGCATCAAAAATCACCAAAAAAAGTTCCGAATGATATACTTGTTCAGGTGTATAATTTGCTCGGAGAAGGTTATCAGAAACAGGAAAAAAACGAAAAGGCTGTTTCTGCCTGGAAAAAAGTAATTGAGCTTGCTCCCGGTTCGAGCTTTGCCGAAGAGGCAAAAAAAACGATTAAGAAGACTCCTGTTACCGATAGTAAACCATCAAAGAAAAAGATTAAAGTGGAATCCAAGGATTCTAAATCTCTTATGAAAATAGGAAAAGCATATTTGGAGAAAGAAAATTGCGAGGAAGCAGTCAATACTTTTAAAAAATTGGTTGAGATAGATTCAAAAAATGCTGAAGCTTACAAGCAACTTGCTTTGTCTCTGGGATGTCTTGCCGAAAAGGGATATGATGAGAAAATCTATGAAAGCACGGAATATCGTTCAGGATTAGCATTTGGAGCAATGAATGCGTTGGATAAGGCGGTTGCTCTTGCTCCGGAAGACCCCGGACTCAGGCTTTCAAGAGGAGCTGCCGGAGTATATATGCCTTTCTTTTTGGGAAAGCAGGAACAGAGTATAGAAGATTTGAACAAGGTGCTGGAGAGCGATGCCGAGAAATCTGTGAAAGCCGAGGCTTTATATCATCTTGGGATAGCGTACCAGAGAAAAGCTCTGGACTACTGGGATAAAGTGGTTGTGGACTATCCTTCAACGGAGGCATCAAAGATGGTGTTCGATGGGATGCGTCCAAAGGTGAAAAGAATCGACCCTGATAAGTTTAAAAATTCGGTTGTGGTTGTAGATTTTGTTCTGGGATTCCAGGATGCTTTACCTCCGCAAACTGCGGTATGGATCGAGGATAAAAATGGTAAATTCTTAAAAACTCTTTACGTATCGGGTTTCAGTGGGTATGTTAAAGAAAAGCAGCTTTGGTTGAAGAAATGGGCAGAGTCTTCCAAATTTGTCGATACCGACGCGATTACATCAGCAAGCATCGATGTTGGGCATTACATTTATATATGGGAACTGAAAGATCATGCCGGCAAAAAGGTAAAGTCGGGAGAATACGTGGTTAAGGTAGAAGTTTTTTCCTGGCCTTCCATGAAGTACCAATTGACTTCCGCTGCGATAAAGATCGGAGGTAAAGGCGATAAATCAAGAGCGGAAGAAGGCAATATAATTCCATTTCTGGAAGCTACTTATTATCCAAAGAAATAGAGTACGAATGTAATTGTATATGGATAAAATTGGTGTATGCGGCGATAATTGTTCTTATTGTCCTCGATATAACGCTACTCAAAGTGGAGATATAGAAGAATTTGAAAAAGTAAAAAAGTTGTGGGTTCGTTTAAGCTGGAGGGACGAATCGTTTCCTGCTCGTGAGCTGGTCTGTCATGGGTGCAGCCTTGAGGTTAAATGTGCATATCCGGAACTCCGCGATTGTGCCTATGAGAAAAAGATTTCTAATTGCGGTCTATGTGATAGTTATCCATGTGAGTTAGTAAATGCCGCATATGAAAGGACAAAGAATTTGGAATCTAATGCCAGAGGTGTCTGCACCTTGAAAGAGATGGATATATTAAATAAAGCCTTCTTCCATAAAAAAAGAACTTTAGATCAAATACATAACCAAACAAACAACAAAAAATACTGATAATCCTTTTTTATCTGCGTCCATTATCATAGATTCTTCGAATCTAAGTTGAGTCGTTAAATTGCTGAGTAGTTGAGTAGGAACAACAAAAAAAACTCTGTGTTCTCTGCTTGCCCCGCTTGCCCCGTAGGGAAGAATGACCATATCGGGGTAAGGAAGAATGACTGCATCGGGGTAGGGAAGTTTACCCTGTGAAATGCGAAGCGATATTTAACAGGGAACGACTGTACCAGGGTGTAATCTCGTGGTTAAAATTTGGGGTGTTGGGTGGTTTTGTGTCTCTGCGGTAAAATCGGAATTTTGTTTTTATAGTTCAATGTGCAAAGTTACATGCAAATTCCCCTTTCCCTTGACTTTATAAGTAAGAGGGATATATTTGCTTATATGAGAACAGGCTATGTTTCAATAATTGGAGAACCTAATGTGGGGAAATCTACGTTAATAAACCGTCTGGTAGGGAGTAATATTTCCATTATTACAAGAAAACCTCAGACAACAAGGAATAAAATTGCGGGGATTTGGACCGAAAAGGACAATCAGATTATTTTTATGGATACTCCCGGTCAATTCAAACCGGGAAACGAGATGGAAAAGGCAATGCAATACCAGATAAAAACAGCTATAGATGATGCGGATGTTA